>Ga0272440_1002778_pt1 | contig 13451 bp, 8 predicted proteins | sample SSMMMBAug17_FD_192440 | JGI IMG/M metagenome (GOLD analysis project Ga0272440, IMG submission 192440) | Marine sediment archaeal communities from Little Sippewissett salt marsh, Falmouth, MA, United States - SSM-MMB-Aug17 | ecosystem: Environmental > Aquatic > Marine > Wetlands > Sediment ...
GCTAATGATTATGCCTCTGAAAAACAAATTTGTAGTCTGGACTCCCAAATCTTTAGATTTGGGAGTCAGTAATTTTTTCAAATCGATGTTTTTGTTGACGCCCAAATCTAAAGATTTGGGACTCCAGACTGGATCTAAAAAACTATCAAACTTTCATGCTTTGTTGTGATAACAACTCATGGAAGTTTATATAAATAATAAATCCGACATTTTTTTAGCCCCGATAGAGCGAAAGCGGATAGATCTATAAGTGTATGCATTTTTTTCTTACAGAAAAACATGAATCAATTATTATTAAGCCCTTACAGGGCTTAAATCACTCTAGGTTATTACCCCTGGGCTATATTATTTCGCGCTTTCAGCGCTAAGAAAAAAAATGTATACACTTGTAGACCTATCCGGGCGAAAGGTTTGTAGCTTGGGGCTTCCATCCCCAATGTTGTTGAATTAAGACTGGAGTCCCGAATCTTTAGATCTGGAAGTAAAATAATTACAACAAAAACAAGTATTTGTTTATGTCTTCAATTGTATTATATACGCCCAAATTTAAAAATTTGGGACTCCAGCCTTAATTCAACAACATTGACATAAGGTACTTCCGCCCCTACAATTTGTTGTGACGTCGATTCCATTCGATTGAAACAATGATCAAGGCTGAAAAAATTAGATATTAAATGGAGTAAGGCTTTCATATCCATTTTTTGTAACATAAATAGTTTGTTCAAATTGAGCAGAAAGCGAGTTATCTTTTGTAACAGCAGTCCATTCATCTTTTAATACTACAACATCTTTACGACCTAAATTAATCATTGGCTCTATTGTAAATACCATACCGGGTATAAGTTTAATTCCAGCACCCTTTTTTCCATAATGCGGAACTTGAGGAGCTTCATGAAATTCGAATCCAACCCCATGCCCAACATAATCTTCTACAACAGAACAACCCTGACTTTGTGCATAATTTTGAATTACCCAGCCAATATCTCCTATGGTATTACCAGGTTTAACAACTTCCATACCTAATTTTAAACATTGTTTTGATACAGAAACAATTTTTTTGGCATCTGGCCCTGGATCTCCTACAAAAAAGGTTTTATTGGCATCAGCTAAATATCCATTATATATTGGTGTTATATCAACATTAACAATATCTCCATTTTTAAGTACTGTAGAATCTGGAATTCCATGACATATTACATTATTAATTGATACACAGGAATTTTTTGGAAAACCCATATAATCTAAAGTAGCTGCTTTTGCTCCTTTTTTCTTGAATTGGTTTCTGACTATTATATCAATATCATTTGTTGTCATTCCTGCCTGCAATTCTGATTCGATTAGATTTAGTGTTTCAATTACAAGTTTACCAGCTTTTTTAATCATTTCAATGTCTTTACTATTTTTAAGGCGTATTTTATAATCTTTTAAATATAATTCTTTTAAACTTAATGGCTTTGAAAATTTTTTAAATGGTTTATTTAAACAGCATTTTTTATATTTTTTTCCACTACCACAAGGACATAAACTATTTCTACCTAATTTGTTATCTTTCATTACTCTAAATCTTTTTGATTGTTTTTATTAAATGGCTAATTTCTGTCAAACTTTAATAAATACACCTTGATATTATTGAAGTCAATAATTTTGTAATAATAACTGATAACAATTTGATTTAATTTAATTTAATTTCCATATTTATAAAACCCTTCGCCAGTTTTGATTCCTTTTTTTCCAGCATCAATATATTTTTTTAAAAAATTTGCATTAGCAATGGCTTGTTTATCTTTTGTTTTTGATGCCCAGAATTCTGTAACTGAATGCACTGTATCAAGCCCAATACTGTCCATAATAGTAAATGGTCCCGCATGGGTATGCATCACACCAATCCATGCCCGATCAATTTCAGGAATAGGCGCCACTTCCTTTTGTGCGAGTGTTAAACTTGCTGTAATTAGTGCGCTTAACATGTAATTAAAAACATATCCGACATTTTCTTTTTTTAATACAATAGGAATCAAATCTGTTTTTTCAGCAAACTGTTTAATCAATTCTGTTGTTTCTATAGAAGTTTTAGGATGGGGCATAATATCAACAACCGATGTAACAAGAAGATCATGGAAATGAAATGCACAAAATTTTTCAGGGCGTCCAGTTGCATCTGCAAACATCGAAGGCAAAAGTGTTGATGTATTTGTGGTAAAAATTGTCTCATCTTTACATAACTTATTAAACTGATTGAATATTTCTCCTTTCAATTCTGGTTTTTCAGGAACTGATTCATTTACAATATCTGCTTTTTCTGCTGCAATTTTAGAATCAGTTGTAAAAATTATTTTAGGTAAAGCTTCAGATGCTGTTTCTCGATCCATTCGATTAAATTTCACTATTGTTTTTGAAAATTTCTCTATTCTTTTGCGGGCTTTTGTCAAAATTTCATCAGAGATATCATAAATAATAACATCATAACCTTTGGCAGCAAACCAAAATCCAATTTGCTGGCCCATTGTACCAGCACCTAATATTAAAACATTTTTTATATCTTCTAATTTCATTGAAAAATCCTTTCTTATATTTTTCGTTTTAATGTGTTCTTTCGGTAAAAAAATATTTCCTTATATATTCAATAAGATAAAAAAACACAAAACCTGTAGACCTATGCGGACACAATAAAACGAGGAAGTTTAATATCTAGTTTTATAAACAATTTCTTTAAATGACATTGAAATTTTAGTGCCATTTTCAACATTTACAACTAATTTTGATTTTAATTGTAACTCGCAAAGATCAGTTACAAGTTGAAGTCCAATTGAATCTGTTTTTCTTATATTTAAATCTTTTGGTATTCCAATACCATTATCATATACTATAAGTTCAAATAAGTTACTATTTTTTTTATAAAAACATATTGATATTTTATGTTCGGCTGTAAATGGTTTAAAGGCGTGTTTTATTGCATTTGACACAAGTTCGTTAATGATAAGACCTAAAGGTATGGCAGTATCGATATTAATAAAAATTTTTTCTATTTCAATTTTTAAAGACAGGTTAGATGGGTTATATGAGTTATATATGCTGTTTACAAGATCGTTTATATATTTTTTACATTCTACTTTTTCAAGATAATCAGAGCCATAAAGCTTTTCATGAACAAGAGCCATAGATGTTATTCTATTTTTGCAGTCAATAAATATTTGTTTATGATAATTATCCTTAGCAGTATCAAGTTGTCTATTTAGCAGGCTTGATATTATTTGCATATTATTCTTTACTCTATGATGAATCTCTCTAAGAAGCCTTTCTTTTTCATTTATTGAGATCATCTGCTTTTTAATTTGTATATCAGCATTTTCTATTCGTTCAAAAGCATTTTGAAGTTTAACAAGTTGATTTTGCAATTTTTTATTTAAAAATTCAAGTTCATTTTGCTGTCTATAGAGTTTTAAAAATACCTGTACTTTATTTCTAAGCATTTCAGGCTCAACAGGTTTAGTAATATAATCAAAACCTCCTATTTCAAATCCTTGAGCAACAAATTCTTCGGTTTTATGAACTGCAGATATGAAAATAATTGGAATATCTTTTGTTTTTTTTCTTGTTTTAATAATCCTTGCTGTTTCAAATCCATTTAAATCAGGCATTAAAACATCCATTAATATAAGTGAAAAAGATTTTTTGAGCAATTGTTTAAGGGCTTCTTCTCCTGAACGTACACAAATTATTTCTAACTGGTCATTCATCAATATACTCGATAGTGAATAAAGATTTTTATCATTATCATCCACAATTAAAATAGTATCTTTCATAATTCAGCCATTTTTTTTCAAGAAATTATTGACTTGTCCAAACCTTAATCATTGAAAAAAGAACGTTAAAATCAAAAGGTTTGCTTATATAATCTGAAGCACCGGCATCTAAACATTTTTTTCTGTCTTCTTTTATAGCTTTTGCTGTTACCGCAATAATAGGTATATTTTTGTATTTTTCCATTTTTCTAATTAAAGTCATTGCTTCATATCCATTCATAACCGGCATCATTATATCCATTAAAATAATATCTACCTCAGAATTTTTTTGTAGAAAGTCAACAGCTTCTTTGCCATTTTCTGCTGAAATGACATACATACCCTTTTCTTCAAGAGCAGCTGTTATTGCATATGTGTTTCGAATTTTATCATCAACAACCATTACAGTTAATTTTTTATTCATATTTTCAAAATCATAATTGATAGAAAGACTTGCTTCAATATTGTGAAGGAATATAGCTGTTTCTCCAATAACTTCCATTGTAGAGTGCGCTGTTTTTATTATTATTTTATTTGTAAATTTATTAATAATATCTTCTTCATCATCGCTTATTTCTCTGTCTGAATATACTATTATCGGACTTTTTTTAATATTTTCGTTTTCATTAATATAATTTAATACATTAGAAAAGCTGATATCTTCAAGATCAATATTTAAAATAATACAATCATAATTTTTTGATTTTAATTCCGAAATCCCTTCATTTCCAGTATTAACACACATAACAATTATTTTATCGCTGTTAAAATGTTCTTTAATCATTTCACATTTTTTATCATAACCAGTTACAATTAAAATTGAACTTTCTTGTTTATTAGAAATACTCTCAAATTTTTCAAATGTCTGCTCAATTTGTTTATGAGTTACAGGTTTAATCAGGTAATTTAATGCCCCCAAACTATAGCCAGTATGAGTATCTTTAATTACTGACATAATTTGAATTGGAATATGTTTTGTAAATGGATTTGATTTTATAGATTTAATCACATGCCATCCATCAATAACAGGTAATTTTATATCTAAAATAATAGCCTTTGGTTTGTATTTAACAGCCATATCTATGCCAGTCATGCCGGTATTTGCAACAATAACTTTATAACCATATTTTCTGCCTTCAATCATCAAAATTGTTGCAAAATTAAAATCATCTTCAATCAAGAGTAAAATTTTATCATTTTCTTTAATATTATCGCGGTCATCAGATATATTAAAAAAGTCTTTATTATCAGGCAGAGTAATAGAAGTATTAATCTTTGAAATGTCATTTTTATCATAATTACATGGTAAAATTAATGTAAAAATACTTCCTTTACCTGGTTCACTATTAAGAATTATTTTTCCACCAAGCAGTTCACTAAGCTGTTTAGATATAGCAAGACCAAGACCGGCACCGCCTGAGTGATGTGACAGATTATTTTTTTGAGCCTGCGTAAAAGAATCGAAAATTATATGCTGCTTTTCTTTTTCAATTCCAATACCAGTATCATTTATAATGAATTCAACTGCTTTTTCATTTAATTTATCTGAATTAGTAACTAACAGTGAAATATTCCCTTTTTGAGTATATTGTAGAGCATTTGATATAAGATTATTAATAATTTGACCCAATCTGGATATATCAGTTTTTATAATATCAGGAACATTGTTTTCGATTTTTGCTGAAAATACAAGATTTTTTTCTTTTGCCTGAGGTACAAATTTTTCTTCAATATTTTTTATAAAATCTCTTAATGATATTTTTGACATATAAAATTCGATTTTTCCTGCCTCAATCCTTGAAAGATCAAGAATATCACTAATAAGAGAAAATAAATCTCTTCCAGCTTCATTAATTACTTTTATATGTTGTTTTTGTTTTTCTGATAAATTATCATTATGTTCTTTTTCTAATAATTTTGAAAGAATTAAAATACTATTTAATGGAGTTCTTAATTCATGGCTCATATTAGCGAGAAATTCAGATTTATAACTACTAATTTTTTCTAAATCATCAGCCTTTCGCTTTAATTCATTTTTAATTTTTTCAAGTTCAATATTTCTATTTTTTGTTTCAATCTGAGCAGTTTCAAGTGCTTGAGTTTGTTCTTCTAATTCTTTATTAGTACTATAGAGCATTTGTGATTGAGTTTCTAATTCCTCTGCCATTGTTTGAGACTCTAAAAGAAGTCTTTCGGTTTCAAGAACTGATAATATTGAATAAATAAAAATACCAATGCTTGATGAGGCAAGATTTAAAAAATTTTTTTCTTTGTCATAAAAAAAAGAAATTGAGGCAAGTTCAATAACACCAATAACAATATCTTCTTTTATCAGTGGGAAAATATATATATAGCCCCTGTCATTATTTGTTAATGCAGAATCAAAACAAAGATGATTTAAAGAACAGTTTTTCAATTCCTTTGGAGAGGCTTCATAGGCAGCCTGTCCTAGAATCCCCTGCTTAAATTCAAAAGAAAATATTGAATTATTATTAATATTGCATGAATATGATGCTTCGCGTATATATTTTTTCTGATTTTTATCCCATATATAAATAACCCCTGATATTGTATTTAAATAATTACATAAAAATTTTAAAATACTTTCTCCAATAATATGCAGTTCTTTCTTACCTGCCATTATATCATTTAGACTATTTAGACCATTTCTTTGCCAGTTTTCATTTTCTTTTTCAAATATTAATTTTTCTAAAAAACTTGCCATATTGTTAAATGATTTAAATAAAATAGCCATTTCATCATCATTTGAAATTATCTCAAGTCTTGTATTAAGCTTACCAGAAGACAATTGATCTGTTGCTTGAATAAGTCTTGCAATTGGAGTGATTATTATTTTATTAAGAACAATAAAAACTAATATTGCAAAAAAAACAAAAGACAATGCCATTATTACTATTAATGGATTCTTATAATCACTTAAAAGGTTTTTAATAACAGGTAATTCCATCTGGATAAGGATTATAATATCATTTTTAATTTTACAGGTTATATTCTTTGATATTGAATAGACAAGCAAACCATGTTTATTATTGTCTATTTCAATAAAATGAATTTTTTTACCAGATAAGACTTTTTCTTCAATAGTATTGGTATAATATTTTCCAATGTTTTGAACTTCAGTATCAGCAATAATTAAATAATCTTTGTTAATTATTGTAATTCTATTGATACCTCTATTTTTAACTGAATGTTCACAAATATCTTGAATATTTTTTTCTTGCACCTGATTTAAATATTTGCACACTGAAAATGAAATTTCATATGCAATAGATTGGGATTTTTCAAATAAAAAATCATTAGATAAATTTTTTTCTCTTTGATAATTATGAAGGATAAATAAAATTAATGGTGTAAAAAAAATTATTACAATTATTAATGATATTTTTCTAGTTATAGACATCTTTAATATATTATTATTATTATTATTATTATTCATATTTATTTATTCTATCCTAAAAACTATATTAAAAGATGCACCAATACCTGGTTTATTATCAAGTTCTATTGCAGCATTCATTTCATCAGCTATTCTTTTTACAATTGCAAGCCCAAGGCCTACTCCATTACCATTTATATTTGTAGTAAAAAATCTTTTAAAAATTTTACTTTCGATTTTTTCAGGTATTCCACCAGCATTATCTCTTACAGAAAGAACAATATATAATTTTTTATCTGATTTTGTTCTGATATAAGTTTTGATTATTATCTTTCTTTCTTGAATATTTTCATTATTAGAAAAGGCATTAACTGCATTTGAAAGAAGGTTTAAAAGAATTTGTTCAATTTTTATAGGATTAGCTTTTATTAAAGGAATTGATTCATCAATATCAATTTCAATTTTAATTTTTTTTGAATAAATTTTTGTTGCAAAATATTTAATACCTGAATCAATAATATCATTTATATTAATAAGTTGTATATCATCTATACACAATCCAGTAAAAACATTCATATGATTAATGATTTTATTAGTTTTTTCTACATTGAATATAATATCACTTATATTATTCTTTAACTTAGTAATATTTGTTAAATTATCTTCTATATCTATTTCAATCATTCCGCAGATCATTGTAATCATTTGCAATGGATTTTTTATATCATGAAAAATTCCTGCTGCGTATTCACCTATGACTGATAACTTTTCTGTTTGTATTAATTGAGTGAGAGTTTCTTTCATCTCTCTAATATCCCTTGCAACACAAACATAACAACAAACATCATTTTTTTTATCAAATGATTTTGAAGTTGATATACTAACAGGAATTTTATCACCTTTGTTATTTTGAAACATTAATTCATAATCATTAATTTTATCTAATGTTTTTAAAATATTAAAAAAATCCATACATTTATTTAAATATGTATTTTCATTATCTTTACAAATCAACTCTGTAAAATTTTTTCCAATTAATTCTTGTTTTTTATAACCCAGAATATTTAAAGCTGCTTGATTTAAATGAGTAATATTTTTTTTATTATTTATAACTATTAAAATATCAGCCATTGTTTCCATAATGTTTTTCAAAAATTGGTTCATTTTTGATATTTTAATTTCTGTTTTATGCTTATAAAGAGCCATTTGAATACAGGCATGCAGCATTTTAATTTCAAATGGTTTAAGTAAATACCCAAATGGTTCTGTAAATTTGGCACGACTTAAATGATGTTCATCAGAATACGAAGTTAGAAAAATTATTGGAATATTTAATTCTTTTTTTATTGTTTCAGCAGCATCGACACCATCTATCTCACCAGTTAATACAATATCCATAAGTATTAAATCTGGTTTTTCCTGTTTAGCTTTTTCAATAGCATTTTCACCAGTTGTTACAAGTGGAAGCACTATATATTTCATATTAGTTAGACTTTTTTCTATATCTCTTGCTATGATAACTTCATCTTCTACAATCATGATTTTTGTTGGTTCCATTGATATTTTCTCCAATAAAATTTTATGATATTGTTGACTCGGTTGATGCAGTTGATGCAGTGGATGCAGTTGATGCAGTGGATGCAGTGGATGCAGTGGACGCAGTGGACAAAGTGGACGCAGTGGACGCAGTGGACAAAGTGGACAAAGTGGACAAAGTGGACAAAGTGGACAAAAAAGGACTCAATATTTTTTTCACTTTGTCCACTGCGTCCACTTTGTCCACTGCGTCCACTTTGTCCACTGCGTCCACTTTGTCCACTGCGTCCACTGCTTCCACTGCGTCCACTGCGTCCATTGCGTCCATTGCGTCCACTATAAAAAATCACCTCAAATCAAAAACAAAACCCCATTCTCAATTTTACCCTAATAATTCCTTATTTATATTTTCAATAAGACTTGTCAGCTTATTAATTCTAGAAAATCTTCTAACCAACTGATGTTTATTATAAGCCTCATCAACAAATCGAGTATCAATAAATTTTTCAAGGTCAATAATATTTCCTATTCCAATATTATCAACCATATAACGTTGAATTTTATCAAAATCAGCAATATCAGGATAAAGGTCCTCAGTTTTTACACCGAGTGGATCTTTAAGAACATCCTCAAAAATTTTGCTATTAAGGCCTAATAATTTATCAGGATCAAAAAAATTTAAAGCTATATCGATGCATTCGTCAGGTTTTTCATTAATAAATATTCCAGCTTGTACAAGCAGATCAATAAGTTCATAGATTGCATCATTATTTTTTTCAATAATTTCATCACGCATAACAAGAATGCAGCAAGGATGATTTCTCCATAATTCACTGGATAAGAATAATTTTTCAACACCTCCATCATAAATGCCTTTTGTAGCAATAGGTTCAGCAATCATATAACCGCAGACATTTTCATAAGAGGTAACATAAGCAGGCATCATTATTGCGGGTATAGATTCAAAAATAAGATTTACATTTTCTTGACCAACATAGCCCGGATTAAGACCAATACCCTTAAAAAACATATGAGAAATAATATGATGAACAGAAAGTTGATGCGGCAGATAAAATAGTTTATTTTTGAAAAAATCTTCAATAGATTGGTTTTCAGTATGATTTTCTGATTTAGTGCTTTTTACAAAACTACTGCCATTTTTATGAGATAATAGAAGAAGTTTAATACCATCATAAGAGCTAAAAAGATCCATAGCAAGGGGCGCCAGCATAAAACCTGCATCAAGAGTTCCTTTTGCAACCAATTTTTGTAAAGTATGCCAATGAAACAATTTTCTGGTATGTAAATTAAAATACTTAGGTTCGCATTCACCATTTTCTATCCAATGTTTTAAAACGCCGAGTATAAGATGATCAGTTATTGGAATATATCCAATATTTAAATTAACCTTACCATCAGTATGTTTTGGAGCATCTTTAGGTTTAATATCATTTTCATAGGAGAACCTTGAAATTTTAATAGATTCTTCTAAAGCATTTTTAACATCATCAAGACCAAATGGCTTTATTAAAAAATGATTAGCTCCTGCAGAGGCAGCTTTTACAATATATTTTTGTTCAGCTTGAGATGTTGCCATAATAAAAGGAGTTTTTCTAAATACACTATTTGAACGTATCCATTCCAACAGTTCATAACCATTTTTATTAGGCATGTTTAGATCACTAATAATAAGCCCAATTTGGCTATTATTTTGAAGAACAGTAATTGCATCCTGCCCATCTTTTGCTGTTAAAATATTATAATAACCTATTTTATTAAGCATATTAGTAGTTGCTTTGATGGCGATTCTTGTATCATCAACAATTAAAATTTTAAGCTGGAGTTGAGAAAATAAATTTATATTTTCTATTGTAATATCAAATGCCTCAGATAATTCATCATTATCAACAGGTTTTTTAAGATAGTTACTTACTCCAGCTTTCATAAATTTTAAAATATTTTTTTGATCAAAACTTTCTGAAACAATAATAAATTCTATATCAGGACGCATTTTTTTGTTTGTTTTTATAAAATCAAGAACATCAATAAAAGATATTTTTTCATCAATCATAACAACTTCTATATGCTGAATATTTAAATAGTTATTTACTTCTTCTATAGTAGAAGCATTATATACGCTAATTGATTTTTGTTTTACACAGTTATTTATTTGCTCAGAAAGTTGATTATCCATGGTAATAACGAGCATTTTTACTTTTTCAATCATAATTTTTTCCTTTATCGTTGTATCATTTTATCAGCCAAAACATTATATTTTAATTATAAAACAAAGTATAAACTATTTAATCTCTAACATTTTTAAAAGATTAGTTGTTCCTTTTATATTTAATGGAACACCTGCAGTAATAATAACACAATCGCCTTTTTCTGCAATTTTATTTTCTAAAACCCATGATCTTACACCCTGAAACATTTTATCAGTATGATCAAAAACTTCAACCATAGCAGGAATAACACCCCAAGTTAGAGTTAATTGTCTCAAAGTTCTTTTTAAAGTGGTAAGCCCTATAATTGGACAATGAGGTCTGAAACTTGCTACCAATCTTGCAGTTCTTCCAGATGTAGTTGAAGCGGCAATTGCAGAAGCTCCTAAATCCTGTGCAAGCCAACATGCACTTCTACTAATTGCTCCTTCTTTTGAAGGTAGTAGAGGAGAAATTGCTTTTTTAAGTAAAGATTGATCTTCAATATGAGGTTCTGTTGCTCTTGCTATTTTATCAAGAGTTTTAACTGACTCTATAGGAAATGAACCTATAGCTGTTTCTTCAGAAAGCATAACAGCATCAGTCCTGTCAAGTACTGCATTTGCAACGTCAGTGGCTTCAGCTCTGGTTGGTCTTGGACTATCAACCATTGATCTCAACATTTGAGTTGCAGTAATAACTGGTTTACCAGCTTCTGATGCCATCCTGATAATCTTTTTTTGAATTATAGGAACTTCTTCAAGAGGCATTTCAACACCTAAATCACCTCTGGCAACCATAACTCCATCAACTAATTCTAAAATATTTGCAAGTCTTTCAACAGCCTGTGGTTTTTCAATTTTTGCAATTAATAAAGGCGGGTCTTCATGATCACTAAGAATTTGTCTGATTTGTTCTAAATCCTTTTCATGTCGTACAAATGAGAGAGCAACAAAGTCAACATTTTCCTTTAATCCAATCATTAAATCTTTTTGATCTTTTTCAGTAAAAGCTGATATTCTAAGATCACTAGAAGGCAGATTGACTCCTTTATGAGAGTGAATAAGGCCTCCAACAATAACCTCGCATATAATGTCATTATCTTGAATTTTATTAACAAGAAGTTCAACAAGCCCATCAGCTAACAATATTCGATCGTTTTCTTTAACATCTTCTAATAAATACTTATAATTAACAGGTATTGCATCATCACTTGAGTCTTGACCTGATCTTAATATAACTTTATCCTGAGGCTTTAACTTTATTTCCTTTTGTTTAAGATTTCCAAGTCGTATTTTAGGCCCCCCTAAATCTTGCAAAATTCCAACTTCTTTCCCAACCTCCCTTGATGCTGATCTTATCATATCAACTGTTTTACTGTGGCTTTCATGATCACCATGAGAAAAATTTAATCTTACAACATCCATTCCTGCAAGTATTAATTCCTTAATTTTTTCATGACTGGCTGTTGCAGGACCTAATGTACAAACTATTTTTGTTCTTCTTAGCCTGGATAAATTTTGCATTTTATCTCCTTTTTTTATTTATATTGTTAAAATTACGATATTATAATTTAATTTAATTTCTTTTATTATAAAAGTGGACGCAGTGGACAAAGTGGACAAAGTGGACGCAGTGGACAAAGTGGACGCAGTGGACAAAGTGGACGCAGTGGACAAAGTGGACGCAGTGGACAAAGTGGACATCAACTTAGGTGATTTCCGAAAAAGAATATACCAAATAATTAAGGGTCATTCAGTTTGTAGTTCCGCCTTTAGGCGGTTCTTTTATTAATTATTAAAGAGCCCTGAGCATTCAGTTTGTAGTTCCGCCTTTAGGCGGTTCTTTTATTAATTATTAAAGAGCCCTGAGCATTCAGTTTGTAGTTCCGCCTTTAGGCGGTTCTTTTATTAATTATTAAAGTGCCCTGGGCATTCAGTTTGTAGTTCCGCCTTTAGGCGGTTCTTTTATTAATTATTAAAGTGCCCTGGGGCATTCAGTTTGTAGTTCCGCCTTTAGGCGGTTCTTTTATTAATTATTAAAGTACCCTGGGGCATTCAGTTTGTAGTTCCGCCTTTAGGCGGTTCTTTTATTAATTATTAAAGTGCCCTGGCCATTCAGTTTGTAGTTCCGCCTTTAGGCGGTTCTTTTATTAATTATTAAAGAGCCCTGAGCATTCAGTTTGTAGTTCCGCCTTTAGGCGGTTCTTTTATTTATTATTAAAGAGCCCTGGGGCATTCAGTTTGTAGTTCCGCCTTTAGGCGGTTCTTTTATTAATTATTAAAGTGCCCTGGCCATTCAGTTTGTAGTTCCGCCTTTAGGCGGTTCTTTTATTAATTATTAAAGAGCCCTGGGGCATTCAGTTTGTAGTTCCGCCTTTAGGCGGTTCTTTTATTAATTATTAAAGAGCCCTGGGGCATTCAGTTTGTAGTTCCGCCTTTAGGCGGTTCTTTTATTAATTATTAAAGTGCCCTGGGGCATTCAGTTTGTAGTTCCGCCTTTAGGCGGTTCTTTTATTAATTATTAAAGATC
>Ga0272440_1002779_pt1 | contig 13443 bp, 7 predicted proteins | sample SSMMMBAug17_FD_192440 | JGI IMG/M metagenome (GOLD analysis project Ga0272440, IMG submission 192440) | Marine sediment archaeal communities from Little Sippewissett salt marsh, Falmouth, MA, United States - SSM-MMB-Aug17 | ecosystem: Environmental > Aquatic > Marine > Wetlands > Sediment ...
CCCACAGCATAAATATTTGTGGACGATGTGCCCCAGATACTTTGAATACCGGCACTCAATGTTTCCATTAAGGTCCAGGAATTACCATCATAATGGTAAATCTTACCGGACATGCTCATGCCATTCACTGCATAAACATCATCTGATGATGTGCCCCAGATATCATTTATTTCACTATTGATGCCTGTCATTTCAGACCATCCACTGCCAGCATAATGAAAAATACCGCCACTATATCCCACAGCAAAAATATCATTGGATGATACCCCCCAAATCGCTTTCAGCTTTTCCATGATTCCGGTATCCATTTCAGTCCAGCGATTGCCATCATAATGAAGCATAAGACAGATAGAATTCTCCCCGCCAACCGCATATATATCATTCATTGATGATCCCCACACACCATACAAATCTTTGGTGGTTGGACTCTCCATAGCAGTCCATGTATTATGGGTATAATGAATAATATCCCCATTTCCGCCCACAGCGATCAAATCACCTGAATTGAATTCAAACATATCATAGATTGTTTGAAATGTTGGTAATCCTAAATCTGACCATGTATTATTTTGATAATGAGCAATTATGCCATGTTTACCAACAGCCCACATATCATCAGGATCAGCCCCTGAAACGCCTTTTAACAATGGATAATCAGTCAGGGACGATGACCATTCGACACCATTATAGGTAACAATTGTTCCTTTTTCTGAACTTCCATGATATCCGCCTCCCACAGCAATTAAAATACCAGGCGCACCCCATGAAAGAATATCCATGCCGCCCGGTGTACTGCCCATGAAACCAATTCTCAGGTATAATTCAATTCGGATGAACTTAAAGTTCTATTGACCAACCATTACATATGACGCCCAAATTTTTGGATCGCGATATTTTTTTATTGGATGATCAATAAAATAAAGTCTTGTTTTATGCAAGGCCTCTCCAGGTGTCAGTTCACCATTTGACGACAGATAATTTTCATAGAATTGGATCATAAAAGCCTTTGATGATTCATCATCCACCGGTCTTAAGGTCATCAAAACAGATTTGGCTCCAGCTGTTCGAAATGCACGAACAAGGCCATAAATGCCTTCGGAAGAATCGATAACACCTAACCCTGTACTACAAGCTGATAGACTGACAAGTTCAGTTCCCTGCATATTGAGGCTGCTGGCCTCAAGGCTGTACAATATGCCATCCTCTCCATGTTTTGTGATGCCACCTTTTAATCCCATATTTGCGTTGGCAAGTATAATACCGGAAAGCGTCATTGGGCTTTGTTCCTGGAGTTCTTTATCGTGATTCAGATAAAATGCATGAGTGGATAGATGAAGTATTTTGGGGGATGACAGATTTTTCAAGCTAAATTCTGAGGCATCTTCACCCAAATATACTTTAGTGATCTGGTTGCTGGCAACTTTTGAATTAGCATAATATTTTTGATAAAGTTTTACGATTGCTTCAGCCTCTGCTCTGCTATGCTTAAGATAAGAAAATGATTTTAATTGATTAAATGCATTTTTATTAGAATTTCTGACAGAGGCAGAAATTTGGAAAGTGGTGTTATTGTCGTATTTGATACCTCCCATTGCCACGAGGCTGTTTGAAACGACTTTTTGCTTAACATTTAAAAGGTCTCTGCCTGTTTGTAACCGAATAATTTTATACATCTGGGCCAGATATTTTTTTTTCTTTTCTGTTTTTTTCATGAGTCGTGAAAATGGAATAATATTTAAAAAATTATCAGGTGCTATATATAATGTGTCTACATCGCTGATATATTTTTCAATTTTATCGAATAGTAACGTATAAAGTTCTTGAGACACATAATCAATGGGGCTATTATTGGTTTCAAATTGTTGCCACTTATTCCAAAGTTTTCTGACAGGTTCTTCTTCGCCAATGTCAATAAAAAACAATTTTTGATTTTTTGGGGTAAAGGGACTTTGTTCGATATCATTCTCCACAAGTTTTTTGGAGCGCAAAATATAGGCAGCAATGTGGGGTTCTCCATTATTTGTTTTGAAATCAATTAAATCAAAAAATCTAAATTCAACTACTGCTGATATTTTAGATGAATTCGGTTTATTTGTTAAAAGATTCAAAACATTGGCTTTATAGGCTTTTAGATTGGGTTTCAAAGATCTCGCTATTTCCATCAACTGTTTTTTTACAGCGATTAATGCCTGTTGTGATTTTTTAATTTTGTTCTTTTTATTATTTTGAATTGCATTGGTATATTGTGTGCTCAGTTTTGAGATTTTTTCTTTTAAGTGCTTAATTTTAGGATTCTTGCTCGTATTAAGTATCTTTTGCTGAAAAACGATTTCGTCTGCCTGAATTTGTTTACTTCTGAGTAATAAATTGGATGCAAAAAGAACAGGCTCTGTCAGATATGGATATTTTATAGCCAAAGAAAAGGATATGTTATATAATTCTTGAATTGAATTCAGATAATTTCTCCTGACAAGTTCAGTTTCTGTAGTTAATAACTCCTGTTCAGACCTTAGTTTGATACATTCATCCATTAGTTTCAAATAAGTAAATGCTTGTGTAATTTGTTGAATATATTTCTTATTTACATGAGCATATTTAAGATGAAACAAAATAATATTTTGAATTAAAGTAATTGTATTTTGATGATTTTTTATTGCTTTTCGCTTTATGTATTGGATTATCTTATTATTTAAAGAATCTGCATCCTCATAACGACCTTGTGTTGTATATACTAACGCTAAACCATTTAATGAATTGATGGTGTGCGCGTTCATTTTTCCAAATTTTTTCTGACATAATTCCAGGCTTTTTTTGTAAAACTGTTCTGCTTTATCTAAATTATTTTGTTCATAATATAGTCTGGCTAAACTACTTATAGCATGAATATTTTGTGACTTATCATTATCTGAATTTGTTTTACTAAGTTCTTGGACTTTATTTAGAATTGATTCTGCCTTTTTATAATATTTCATTGAATTATATAGCCATGCAAGGGAATTCATAGCTTGAATTGTATCAGGATGGTTCTCTCCTAATTTATTTTTTCTAAACTCCAGTGATCTTTTTAGCAAAGGCTCTGCTTCTTTATATCGGCCTTGTAAATAGTAAAGATTTCCTAACATACTAATATTACATATTGTATCTAGATGTTCTTTTCCAAGTATTTTTTCACTTAATTTTTTTGCTTCTTTTAACTGTGATTCTGCCTTTCCATAACGACCTTGTTTAAGGTAAAGTTCGCCCAGTTTACTGATAGAGTTAATCGTATCAGGATGATTTTTTCCAAATATTTTTGTACTTATTTTTTTTGCCTCTTTAAATTGTAAATTTGCTTTTTCGTAATGTTCTTGCTCAAAGTAAAGATCTCCCAGGTATCTGACAATATTTTTGGTTTCTTTTTTGTAGTACCCTAAATATTTTATACTAAGACTCATTGCACTTTTTAGCAGATTCTCTGCTTGTTTATATTTTTTTTGTTGCTTATACAATATACCCAAATGGCTGATATTAACTATTGTATTTAAATGCTTTAGGCCCAGATATTGTTTACTCAAATTCATTGCTTTTTTTAGCAATGATTCTGATTTCTTATAGCGTTTCTGATTTAAATAAACCATTCCCATATCATGAATTGAAACGATTGTATCATTATTGGTCTTCCCCAAATTTTTTATTCTGTATTGCATTACTTGATATAGGTATGGCTCTGATTTATTATATTCTCTTAATACGTAATAAATATCGCCTACATTTTTTGTGCTTTCTATTATCCTGTTATCATCATCTTTAAAATTTTTTTTGGCTAACTTTAATTCTAATTGAGCGAGTTTTAGACCATTATGATACTTATGATTATGAATAGCGTCTGACGTTTTTTTGTGAATTCTTTTCCAATATTTAATTTTCGCTTTTTTTCCTTTTATATTTGCACACAATTTTTGTAAATCATGTTCATTTTGTACGAATATATCAAAAGATTTGATTGCATCCTTATGTGAATCCCCCAAAACTTTTTCTTTCAATTTATAAGCATTTTCAAGATATAGGCTCGCTAAATAGTATTTTTTTTGAGAATTATAGTAAACTCCCAAATTTTGTTTCGCTTTAATCTTTTCAATGTGATCATTTTCTAGCATAATATACTCACACATTTTATGTGCTTTTTCAGCGAATGGTTCTGCATCCTTAAATCGTTTCTGAATTAAATACAACTCGCAAAGATTGTTCATTGAACAAATAGAATCAAGATATCGTTCTCCAAAACGTGCTGAACGAATTTCATACGATTTTTTAAACTGAATTTCTGCATCTTTATATCGTTTTAGAAATAAATAAGCTTTTCCAAGATTATCTAAAGACTGGCTCTTAATATAATTCGGGTCTATATATTTTGTATATTTCAAGGCTTCTTCACCGAAGATTTCCTCAATTAACTGACTCTTAAAAAAATTGCTGATGTCTAAATATTTTAAATATTTTAAGGCATTTTCACCAAAAATATCAATTAATGATTCACATGTACAATAGTAATTGGGGTCCCAATATTTTGTAAATTCCAGGGCTTTTTCACCGAATATAACTGCTTGTTGATAATTGTCATTTTGAATCGCCTGTAAGGTAATTGCGTTCATCTGGTGAACTTTATTTGAACAAATGAAATGTGCTATTATCAATAGAACGATCAGCACAAAAAATATAATGAGCAGTATTTTTATTAGTTTTATTAGTTTTATTAATGTTTTCATATCAAACTCCTATAGTTGTAAAATCATAATCACATCCAGTTCCCACTGATTAAATAAGGACTCCAGTAATATGGATGTTTATACTCGTCACCAAAATTCCCATCAATAATTTCATTTTGTATTTTTCTCAAAATATCAGCCTTTGTCACTGCTTCCTCGGTAAGTTTTAATCGTTTTGCACATTCTATTGACATTACAGTTTCAATAAATTTTTCAGGAATCCATAATGAAGCCAGTGTGCTTTTGGTTTCTTTTGATAAAGTGAATCTTTCCAATTTCTTTTTATTCATAAGATTTTCATATCCAACTTTTGAGGTTGTAATGGCAATTAAATCCAATGGATGATTACTGACTTTTCGAACATGAACAGCAAGAGCATATTTTTGAATTAAATACTTGCCATCATTTCGGTTCACCAATGCAGAAAAAGGAATTTTTCTGAAAGTATCATTAGGTATGATAACCAGCATGTTGATATTGGAATATATTTGTTGTTTCACCTTTTCCACAGGTCTGATTAAAAGATCGTATAGCTCACAGGCTATTGGCTTATATTCCTCAATCGGTCGACAATGCTCGACAGATTTATAGAAATTCATGATTTGTTGATGCAATACATCAGGATTTGTTTTCATTTGTATTAATCTTTTTTCATGTTCATTGTTAAAATAGATCACCAATGAATCTGAAACCATTTTATAATATAGGGTTGCATGATTATGTAATTTTATATGAAAATGTTTCTTTTCCGGTGGCAGCGATTGTATCCTTTCTGTTCGAAAATAGTGTTCTCGTTCCAGTGTTTGTTGAATATCAATTATTTGGTCTGTGTAATTCAGGACAATTCCCCTCTTGTTTGAATCTTTGGTAGACAGGGCAATCTTAAAGAGTAAATCTATCGTTTCTTTAAATAAGGGGTTAATTTTTTTTGAAAAAATATCAATCTTTTGTCGATACCCCAAAAAAAGTGACTTAAAAACGTCTGAAACGATTTTATTCTGATTTTCTGATGGTTTCAAAATAGCTATCGCCTGTGCATAATTCTTTATGGCTTTTTCAATATCATTTTTTAGCAAATATTGTCTTCCAGCCTGCCAAAACCATTGATACAATAGTCCTGGAATATATATTTTTTCAGCATTTTTGATGGCTGAATTGGTGAATATAATGGCATCATCAAGTTTATTTTCAGTTTCATATTTTTTCCCTATATATCCACATGCAATGGAATTGATTTTGTAAAAATTAAATTTTTCGGCAATTTTTTTAGCCTCGCAAAAGCATTCGTTACTGATTGTTGAGAAAGAAGATATCAGCTCATCTTTCATAATAACATCTTGTGATTCTAAGTAGTCAATGATTGTGTTACTGAGAAGACCAATGGAAACAAAATCAGAAGCCTTATCATATGAATCAAGCATTTGTTTCGTGTGAAAAGAACTATTATTGATGGCAATGATAATATCAGTAAATGTTTTTCCTCTACAATCTAAATGATAGTTCAACGTTGCTCTTGCAATATTTATGAGCACCTTTGATTGTAATCTCATGCAATCGTTTGAATAATTTTTTGAATCTGATATATTTAATATGTCTAATGCACGATGGTATGATTTCAAGGCATCATGATTTTGGTTTTTGATTGACAAAAAATTTCCAGTATTGTTCATAATTACAGCTTGAATGAATTTGTTATCAACGTGTTGCACATTTTTCATGGCAGCAGCATTATTCTTTTCAGCCTGATTGTGATCACCTGTGCTAAGATATACATCGCTGAGTCTTGAGAATAAAAGACTTTTGTGAATGTACTCTTGCCCAGCGGTATTGGTAAGCGATTTTTTAAGAATGTTGACTGCTTTTTTGTGATCGCCAATTTTTTGACAGGCATATGCCTTATGAATTTGAATGGCGGGGTAATATGGGCTTTCCTGATTGACTCTTTCAAAAATTTCAATACTTTTTTCAAAAAAACCTTGATTTTGAAGATTCACCCCTTGTTCTGTTAAATCCATCAAAGGTGATTTATTTTCGCCTGCTAATTGTAGCGGTATTGGAATGGCGGGTTGAAAATCATCAAATGCCATAGGAATGCCACTGCGAATAGATATCATTTGGTCTGGATATGGATAGACGAAACGAAAATGCATTTGTAAATATTTTAATGTGTTTTGACTCAATTCATACTGACTGATTTCTGGTTTGAATGAATGCGAGGTGGTATACAATTTTCTGGTTGTTTCCAATGCTCTGTACCTGGCATCATTGCATGAATATGTGAATAGTAATAAAATAATTAATGAATATTTGACCATATGGGGGTATATATGAATTTGCTTCATCGTATCTCCTTTGGTATTTCATCTTAATAAAGATGGACCATAAACAAATTAGAAATAAACAATTTTTACAATCTTTTGGTTTTTTATATCAACTGCAAGTTTTTGAAAAACCCAGGTTTCAATCCCATCTAACTGTTTAAACTTCCGATTGGGTTTTCCCAGAGTGTCAAGAATTAATGGATTGTCGTTTGAGTTTTCAATAAGAATAAAGCAGTATTCTTTGAGCAATGCCCGATATCCTTTTTCTTTTTTTTGTTTATACAGTCTGTATCTATTGTCTGAAAAGTTAAATTCAACGCTTAAATCGTTTTGAAATTTTTTTCCGATGCGATTGTTTATTTCATCACCTGGTTTAACAGGTGTTGGGTCAGGATACTTGTCAGTGATAGACTGATTTGTTGTCAGTATATTCAAGCCTAATTTTTCTCTGATAACCATTGCATAAAAACCTTCAGGGCAGAGCTTTAAATATTTTTTCCAGTTGTCATATGCTTCATCCTTTTGATTTTGTTCATATTGAATGATTCCAAGGTTATAATATACCTCATATTTTTTGGGATCAGATTGAATAATGCCCTTTAACTTTTTAATGGAATCTTTGATTTGAGCCACTTGGTTCTTTTTTTGTTTTTTGCCTGAGTTTTTTGATGCCATGAACAAAATAACTGCCTCATTGTTTTTCGCACTTGAATCATAATCACTTTTTTTAATCTCTTTTGATAGTTCCCAATACTTATCCAACTGATTCTTAGCTTCATCAAACTGATCCAACAGAATATAAACAGATGAAAGATTTATGTAGGCTGGTAAATAGGTATTGTCTTTACCTAACGCAACAACTAATTGTTTTTCTGCATCTAAAAGATATTTACGAAAAAGGCGGCGATATTTTTCATTATCTCCTTTTGTAAGGCTTATTTTTTTGAAAATATCTGCCAGTGTTACTGTATCAAGCACTGTTGAAAGTTCGAAATAACAAGCCTTCTGTGGATCGTATCTCGTAAGCATTTCAATGGCTTTTTGATAATATATTAAACCTATATTGTTAAAAACTTCACGACTATAAAAAATTTCACAAAACTGTTTAAAAAATTGAAGCGAATCATCATACATGCCTACCTGATATAGCCGGACGCCAGTATAAAATAAATCAATATTATTTATCACTTTTATTATCTGTTTTTTTAAATTTTCTTTTCTTTCCTTAGAAGTAGGATAACAGGTATTGTTGACGTCTGTTTGAGTAGAAGAATGATCAATCCATTTTTGGATGAAATCTTGATAAAAAATATGAGATGGATCAAATTTTGCCATAGCAATAATAACAAGTGCATTGGCATCAGCTTCCAATTCCATTCTTTTCGTTAACATGCACTGTGTTTCATTTGGTAGGTCGGTCTTTAATAAAGAATGACTTAATGCAAGATGAGCCATTTCATGGGCTATTATAAAAGCCAGACAGGTGTCACCAATGATTTCACTTACATTCAGATAACAAAATTCAATGGCTTTTTTAGATATTTTTATTTCACCAGATGGTTCTGCTTCTGCTACAAATATATCATCAGAAATAATTTCAAGGATTGGATAGCGTTTATCACTTTTATCAGCAACAGCAAAAACGCGATCAAATACACGATAGGCATCTGCGTAATAGTCATTGGCATTTGCGTCGACAGTCATTTTCAATGCGACTGTACATATGGATAATAGCATAATTGTTACTATTTTTTTCATTTTGGACTCCTTTTGATGATTAGAGTACTAAGGAATGTTAAAAATAACCTCAGTCGAAATTGTCCTATAATAACCCTGTCTTTTTCGTTACATAATTTTAATCTTGAAAATTAATGAACTTTTAGTTTAGTTTTCAAGCTAAATTAAAATAAGGATTCTTTTTGTATTGTTTTGGCATAATCCGGAAAGTGTTTTTTCAAAAGAATTTTTCCGCGTTGTTTATATATTCTGTTTTCAGCGGCATACTCCAAATCATTATTTACAGGAGATCGTAACACATTGATTAACTCTTTTTTTGCCAGTTTTTTTTGATTCATGTCCAGGTAAATATCAGCAAGGAATAATCGATTCAGGGCAAAATCAGGTTCTGATTGAATGGCTTCTTTTAACATTTTTTCAGCACTATACAATGTACCCACTGTAAATCGATTTCTCAAATAAAAAGGTGCAAAATGGATAATGCGTGATTTAATTCTTTGCGGACCTCCATATAAGAAATATTTGTCCTTCTTCATGATGACATCCAGTCTGTGATATACTTCTGATAAAAATAAATTGGCTCTAAAAAAACTGGTCTCATTTAAATAACAAAGATGATTGGCAACATAAAAGAAGTTTGCATTAGGGTCATTTTCAACCATCTGTAAAGCGTTGTTTGCTTTTTGAGTTCCCTTGAGAAATGCTTTTTTTCGTTTTTCTGATTCTGACATGCTATCACCTAATATATAATAAGCATGTGATAGCCTGCAAAGAATGAATTTCTTTTCCTCTTTATCTTTAGTCAACGTGAGAAATTTTGAATAATTCTCAATGGCTTTATTAAGAGAGTCCGCCTTATCACGCTCTATCCATAAGGTCTGGCATTCCTTTTTTAATGATTGATAATCTTGTGCAAAAAGACCATTTGACGTTAAAAGAAGGAAAACAATGATGAATACAGTTTTTTTCATAATGGACTCCATTTCATATTGCAAAATCATAAGTTTATCATAAAATAATAAAATATTGACAATGTCAAGTATTAATTTGTAACAATAATAAATTAATAATATAATATATCTATAGAAATTATTGATTTACTCTAAAAAACGTGAAAGTCCATTATTTAGAAAACAATAAAAAACTATCCAATTTTTCTTCCAATGTCTCAATCCTAAGTTTTAAAGCAAGATTTTCCTCCCTGACTTTTTGAACTTCATCAACAAGTTTCTTATAAGATTTTGATTCTTTTGCCCTTGTTCGTTTGGTGGTTTCTTCAACAACAGCAACCATATCTTTTTTGAATTTATTGAAGGCATTGCCTGTTAATTGACCATTTACGTGAAGATTTTCGCCGATTGTAGCATTTTTATGAACATTTAGTGAACCATTCGTAATCTCAAAATATTTTCCTTCAGCAAATCCATGCACTCTGCAATGCCCTGCAAGATTATCAATTTGTATGTTGTTAAATCCATCAGACCCTACTAACTGAATCTCCCCGCCTTCTCCTGAAGAATTTATTTTATTCATAGACAGATAATTCATAAAACCGAAGTTTAGATATGAATTCCCAGTGACTCCAAAATCTTTATAAATGTGTGCATTTTTATGAACATATAGTGATCCATCAGTAATTTCCAAATATTTTCCTTTGGAAAAACCAAACATTCTACAATTCCCATTTAAATTATCAATATGGATAGGATTATAGCCATCTGAGCCTTCCAATTTAATCTCTCCGCCTTCTCCTGCAATATTTGATTTACTGATAAACAGATATTTTAATTGTGTCATATCTCCAACTGATTGTATGTTTTTAACACGATCGAATATCGCCTTAAAATTCGCATTAATCGGTCCAGCTTTAGCAATATCCCCATCTCTAAAACAATTCATGTCTTCAGGAAAATTACATTCTTCAACTGTTACTGGATTTGATGGATTAGTATCAGCAAAGATATGTAATGGTGATAAAATAAGAGTGAAAAAGATTATTAATATTAATACGTCTATTGTTTTCATTTAATTCTCCTTTACTTTTATTTCCATTTATTGAAAAATAATAATCTTAACAGGTTTGTTATCAACAAAAGGGGGAAAATATATTGCGCCAACAATATCTGTTGGAGTCCAGTAGAATCTATTTTTTATAATATCTGACTGATCAATAGTATACCAATAGCCATTTATGTGTTTTATCGAGACGATAATGCCTTTAATATCCTCATAATTACTTACACCATGTTTAACTGTAAATTCACCAACGTCATTTGTTTGACTTAATACGTAGGAAACTTTTGAGATACTATTGAATTTATTTTGTAATAAGTTTATTTTTTCTGCCATTTCATTCATATTTTCCAATAAAGCCTTAAAATTCGCATTAATCGGCCCAGCTTCAGCAATATCTCCATCCACAAAACAATTCATGTCCTCAGGAAAATTACATTCTTCAACTGTTACTGGATTTGATGGATCAGCATCAGCAAAAAGATAAACTGGTGAAAATATTAAAACCAATAAGCATATGATTACTTTAAATACTTTCATTTTGTTCTCCTTTATTGTGTATCAGAGACGTTACATGAAACGTCTCTGATACTTTTTTTGAATGGTATTTATTCCCCATCATTTAATTGAGATATTCGTGAGATCAACTTCAATTCAAAGCTTCCCTCAATGTAAATATCTTCTTTGTGAACCCCTTCTATGGTTTCTCGATATTCTCCGCCAAGCATTGTTGTCCCCCAGGTATTGTCAGTTTCACCTTCTGGTGGATTTTCGGAAAAAGTCAGTCGGATATTTCGGCCAATGGTGTAGGACTCCCTTGTATATCGTTTACTGTCTGATGGGAAAGGCTTATAGTCAAAGCCCAGATTATCATGATCCGGGTGCGGTTTATGTAAAAATGGATTGAGCGGATCATTTTCATCAATCGTTATTGAACATCTTAATACTGAATTAAAGGCGCCAGTCATCAGGATTGGATTTGAAAATGAAAATGCTGCTGAACTCAATCGTTGTCCGACAATCTGGCTGTCCTGATTTGTCGATTCAATGTATTCTGACAGAAGATTATTATCGGTGATCAACATATATTTTCCCGGTTGATCCACTATTTTTTGCCCCGGATTTTCAGGATCATCCTTCAGCGTTTCAGGTATCCTTAACAAGGCTACCTGTTGAAGTAACCGCGCCTGTTCGTTTTCATCCACATGAACCAGCAAACGCATTTGAAATTCAGAACCAGTGGGAAATGGTGTTGTTTTATCTTCACAAGCAGGACAGCTGACCTGATTGATAACTGCTGTTCCTATCCATAAACCCGATCGGCTGGATGACATATTTTCTCCGCTCACCGGCACAATATAATGCGTCCCCTGAGTATCGCTGATACTTAAAAGTCCATCAATACCGGTATCTGAACGTTTGGTCGTAATTTTTCTTTTAAGTCCTAATCGAATGGCGGCTTCTGAATGTGGTGGAATCGTTATATACATAGAATCTGGGAAATTGTCCCACTGTTGTTCACTATCTTTCCAATAAGTCAGTGGTATTTCTGAATTCGTACTGCGAACATTTTTGACAGAGGTTTCTGATAATTGAATCGTGATCGTGTTTTCCACCGATGCATCATTCTTAATGCGTAATAATTGCTCATTCAAAATAGATCCAAAATGAAGACCATCACCTTGTTCCAAAACCGGATAGCAGGTGCCATGATAAGTTGAATTCCCTTTACAAAACGCCCAGTATGCTTTGCCCGCTTGAATAAAGGAATTTTCATCTTTTAAATGCCATTGTCCGGATGAATCAAGCTGATAAATAACCTGACCATCATGCGCTTCTGAATGGGAGAAAAAATCTTTCACAGTTGTTGTTCCGGAATCAACATGAAAACCAACCAGATTGAATGAATCTGATAACCATTCATATGAAGGCAAACATGATGTGCCTTCAATGGGCAGTGTAATCGTCGTGGTACTGTCCACATTAATCAGATATGCTTTTCCGCCCTGAATTTTGTGTAAATTGGTTAAAAAAGATTTTCTAGATGTCTGGGGAAAATATGTCAACCAATCCTGATTTGATGGCACAAGAGTGGACATATTTTGAATAAATTGTACTGATGAAAACTTACGATTCCATGCCCAAATGCTTTGAATTGGCATATCCTTGAAAAGATGTTCGCATTCTTCTATTTGTGGTTGAACTTCAAGATACACCGCATTCCAACCTGGATTCAGTGTAATGGTTTGTGTAATCCATTGCGCTGATGCCTGCAATGAAAACAACACCATGAAAGCAGTCATCAATAATGTTTTATATGAATACATAATAATTGCTCCTTATTATTTTTTGTTTCCTGAAATTGAATAGGTTTCAAAAAACAGTTTAATATCTGACACACCATTGCCATCACGTTGATCTCCTTGAATTTTTCCATCGATAAACCGAAGTAAACCTTCATCTCGGTCTTCCAGAAAAGAGACTGCCGGGATAATTAACAGCCATCGGGAATTCCACACAGAACGTCCAATTAATCGACTGTCTCGGTGAACTTCTTTGATGTCAAACTGACCACTGTCATGATAGGCCCGAAAACTGGAATATTTGCGAATTTTAGCAAAATCTTC
>Ga0272440_1002780_pt1 | contig 13440 bp, 11 predicted proteins | sample SSMMMBAug17_FD_192440 | JGI IMG/M metagenome (GOLD analysis project Ga0272440, IMG submission 192440) | Marine sediment archaeal communities from Little Sippewissett salt marsh, Falmouth, MA, United States - SSM-MMB-Aug17 | ecosystem: Environmental > Aquatic > Marine > Wetlands > Sediment ...
GCGTGTCAGTTTGCGATTGGAAATACCCATTTCATCAGCAAGATCTTTTGTTTTTTTCTGTTGCGGATCAAGATAGTTCCTTTTCAAAATCTGTCCAGGATGCATGGATTGCTTTTTCATTTGAGCGTCATCCTTTGCTTTGTATGACTCTACATTTTTACAAACTGGCGCTGGATCTCGTTTCCAGCCTCTTCGTGGAAATAAGACTGAATATTTATTGTTATTTCAGGAAAATCAAAAAAATATCACCTTATAGATTTATGCCCTTTTTGTTATTGCGTGTTTAGTATTTTATTCAAAATTTTGATACGATGCTTGTTCTCTTCATCATTCCTTAAAGCAACAACCAATTCTTTTTGCATGATAATTTTTATTACTTCGATGCAATCAATCCCTTCCTTTTCCGCCAAATAAAGCATAACATTCGGATCAGTAATTGCAACTTCCATTCGGCCTGTTGATAGCTTTTTTAATAAAGAAAGCTCATTGGGTGATCCATCAGCTTTTGCAGGATATTTTTTTAATGCAACGTCTATTTCCTTCGGATAGATATAAGTTTTAACAAATCCAACATTATGTTTTTGAAATAAATGTTCAAAATTATCAAAATGTATGATTGATCCTTTCTTTTTCAACAGACCAACTTCTGACCAATCTACGATGGATGAAGCAATAAAGCCTTCAGCAACTTCTTCAGGCCATGCTGGAAAATATCCTATGAATTCATTGGTTGTTGCTTTTCTTTGGGCCCTTAGCCAGGGGTAAAACTCCACAAGGAGTCTGATTCCTTTTTTTCTCAAAGATTCTCTTAATTTTTGTACAGAATTACCCTGGCTTGTTAGCGAGTCACCTGAGTAGGGTTCCCAATTCAAAGATGTAATTTTCCAGGTTTCTTCTGCATGCGAATAACTAAATACTGTTACAAAAAGAAAAAAAACAGTAAATAGCATTCGCTTTACAGATTGATTCATCTTTTTTCCTATCTTGATTATTTATCATTTAATAGTTCTTTTAGAAGATTAATACACGCCTTATTATCTTTCGTATCTCTTAATGCGACAACAAGTTCTTTTTTCATAACAACTTTAATAAGCTCAATATTATCAATGCCTTCCTTTGATGCCAAATATAGCATCACATTTGGATCTGTTATTGCAACTTTTATGCGTTGTTTTGAAAGTTTTTTCATAAGTGATAGTTCGTTAGGTGAACCATCTGCATGATGTGGATATTTTTTTAAAGCTTTTGTGATTTCATCAGGATAAATATAAGTTTTGACAATACCAACCTTATACTTTTTGACCAAATCATCAATACTACTAAAAGTGATATCCAAAGCACTGTTTTTCATCAATCCAACTTCAGACCAGTCGACTGGCGGTGATGCAATGAATCCCTCGGCGACTTCTTCTGGCCATGCTGGAAAATAGCCAATAAACTCTTTTGTTTTAGCTTTTTTTTGAGCCCTTAACCAAGGATAAAACTCAACTAGGAGTCTAATTCCTTTTTTTCTCAACACTTCTCTGAACTTTTGAATTGAATTCCCCTGACTTGTAAGCGTATCACCTGAGTAAGGTTCCCAGTTTAATGAAGTAATTTTCCAAGTTTCTTCAGCATAAGAATGAACTGACATGGTAAACCAAATTAAAAAGATCAGACACATAATACGTTTGTTAATAAACATTCTTCCTCCTCTTCTTGTTATATGGACTAAAATGATACAACGTTATTATTCGTTGCAAGGCTTTTCTTATTAAATGAGAAACTTTTTATTAGTATTGAATATTAATCATTACCTATTCCATTTCACTTTCTGTTTATCGTATTTTCCAGAATCAATATCCTTAAACATTTGATCGTATCTGCCACTTTTCTTGAGTTTATTCAGGCCAGAGTTAAATTTTTCAAGAAGCATACGGCCATGCTTACATTTTTTTGATATTATGAGACATGATGTACTTTTATCAAACTCTTGTGGATAATGTGTAAAAAGAGAAACTTCATCTGGTGTAAATATGTTCCTAAGCTGAGAATATCCAACAATCGGTTCATTTGGAAATATATCAATCCGCCCATTTATAAGCCTTTGAAAATTTTGTTCATCTTTTGTTGAGACGTCAACGATGAGGTTTTTTTCTTTGATAAAAGTCTTGATCTCCGGACCATAAGTATACCCCCTTGAAAGTCCAATAATAAGTCCCTGCAACTTATCCCATTGAATACTTCTTTTTTTGAGATAAAAAAAAACATAAGAGACTTGAATAACAGTATCAGAAATCCAAAAATCTTTTTCTCTTTCTTTTGTTGGCGTCCAGGTGGCACTGGCATCCCATAAGCCGAGTTTTGCAACCTCGTGTGAACGTTTCCAGGGAAAAAAGCCCCATTTTACATTGATTTCTTCGAGCTTGAATGATTCTGAGATAATATGGGAAGCCAACCCATACCCATAAGCGTATTCGGAAAGATATGGCTCCCATTCACCATTTGTAATTCTGATTGTTGTCTTGGCACTTGATACTGTAGTAATAAACAACATCAACATAACTGGCAAGAAGGTTTTTTTCATTGCCAAACATCCCTTTATAAATTAGATTCTAATAAAACCTGATACTTATAGCAATAACATTTGAAATCCAAAACCAGAGCGATATTAAAGTTGCACACGTATCGTCTGCACCGCATTGGGCACAATGGTAACAGGCGCAAATTGAGTTCCAATTTGAAGTTTATATTCAATTGGTTTTTTTGTTGTATTTAACACCTGTATACTTAACACCTTATCTTTGTTAATTGTCGCGCATGCATGAAAATCATCATCAGCCACAGATTCATCAAGATATTTCATGGTTTGAACGGCCTTGTCTCCCGGTCTAATTGTTTTGCTGATCTGAGCCAGAACATAAAAAATAGGTGTATAGTGGATCTGTTTTGTATTTACATCAATCATGATGGGCGCACCACAGAAATTTCCCACATGATTGGGGCCACCATTTGAATCCAAAACAACATTCCAATCAACCCAGCCTCTCATCCAATTATTGATACTTACAATGATATTTCTGGCATATCGATGAACCGGGGTATAGATAGGATGTTCAGTCGTTTTTACTCCGTGCCAGTTTGCGGTATATGCCCAATCAGTGGCATTATCGTTCCACCAGAATGAATCATTATTGAACCATCCGGATTCTTTGAAGCGAACTGGATCAGAAATGCCCTGTGGTGCATCCTTACCGAGATCATCAATGCAGCCTTCAGTATGAATAATTGCAAAATTAGGAAACTTTTCATGAACCCGATTAAATGCTTCCTCAAAAACACGATTCGTGCTTTCATACCAATGGACTGCAATACCATATACATATTGTGATGAGACTTCATCGCGAAAAATCAGGTCTGTCCAATGTTCCATGCCATCTCTGTTTTGATCATAAATCAGTAGTTTCTTTTCACCATGACCACTGGCTTGTAAGACAGGTCCCAAATGATTCCTAATAAATTCGTTTTGGGTTTCAGGTGTAAAATGCATGCTTTCCCATTGACCATTATTTCCATGGGGTTCATTTACAGGAGTCAAGCCCCATATCTTTACACCTTCATGTTCATAGGCATTGAAATATTTTACAATATAGTCTGCAAAGACTGACTCATATTCAGGTTTAAGTTTACCACCTGTCCCGCACCAGTTATTTTCCGGAGAACCTTTAATATACCACTCTTCAATATCTTTCATCCATGAAGGGGCGGTCCATGCAGAAGAAATAATTCTCAATTCCTGATCCTTTTGATTCTTTTTTATTGCAAGGGCTTCCTGTATCATGGGAAGTAAATCATATGATGTATCCACAATTCCTGGAAACTCCTCTTTACTGAAACCTTGTTTGTCTGGTGAAATGGTAAAATGAGAAAGTGTTGTATCTCCTTTAACATCTGCGTAGGAATATCGACCTTTCACACAAAAATCACATGCACCAATATGGGTTCTGGTAAGGGTAAAATTGGCACCTTCTTCACCATATATCATTTTCATCACTTGTTTTCTTTCATTGATATCAAGATGAGCCAGTACAAATGCAGCAGATTCAGTAAACGAGGAACCGATACCATCAATGGTTTGTTTAATATGGTTTGGATTTATCTGTATGGTGGTACCTGTTGCCTTGCCTTGTTGAAAATCAACGTTTGGTTTTTGAGCCAGTTTGTCGTTTTGTTCTGAGGTAACCAAAATTTCCATTGATGATTTCAATGCATAGTTCATATTTAAACCATTTGATTTGAGCGACTGTTTGGGCGCACATGATGTCAAAATAATACCCCCAATCATTATGGTGAGCCAAAAAAATACTTTCATTATTTCCTCCTATAATACTTATACTTACTTATTTATCATTTATATAATTCCAGGACCCATGATCAAACTTTAAATTATGATCTTTGTCCCAAAGGCCCCAATATGCGCCAACATCACCTTCAGCAGCAATTTTCCATTCTTCATCAAAAGATGCAAAATAGAAATATTCTATGTTCTCCTCTTCAGCCCATTTACAGGTACTGATAAAATATTTCAATGCAGCATCGTATGATGGTTCAGCCCCCCAAACAGGTGTTCCCCTATTCGGCCATCCGGTTTCACTGATAATGACCTTTTTGCCCTGTGCGCATTTTTCAGCAATTGAGTACATCCCTTGTAAATAAAGGGGGGAATAATCCAGGCTGCATCCTTCCCAAAAGGGATAACAATTAATTAAAATAACATCACAGGCGTTTACCAGTTCGGGATGTTTATTAAAGACATAATAGGCATCAACATACCCCACCTGAATATCAGGCAGCTCCTTTTTGACGCGATCAATCTGTGCAATTAGATCCTCCAAAGTGAGATCTTCTCTGAGTAAGACTTCGTTACCCACTGCAACAATATCCGCATAACCTGCTTTTGCAACCTTGACCACATTTTGAATTTCTTTTTCATTTTTTTCCGCATCAGTTCCCAGCCATGCACCCACCATTGTTTTAATTCCCATTTCATGGGCAATTCTCGGAATTTCCTCATTGCCTTCAGTACATGAAAAGCTGCGTACCCATTTTACATGAGGTTTGAGGATACGCATTCTTTCTTCAATTTGGTCTGCCGATATTTTATCCCCTGGTTTTTGATCGTTGACATACGCACTGAATCCAATGCCATGAATGCTATCATTAAGAATCTGTTTAAAGATCGTTACAAGCTGTTCTCTGTTTTTATTGAGAACATCAACGCCAACAAGGTTTAAATATGTGCCTTTTTGTCCCATAATCGTCTTCCCCCTTTTGGTAGAATAATGTTTATTAATAATTTTTCATATATCTTAAATACTTTTGAAAAGATTCCTTTGGAGTTCGGTCTTCATAAAAAACCCCCCAATTTTTTTCAATTTCTTCAGGTGGTGAATTATCACCACCGCCTTTCCAGGGTTCATCAAAAGCCTCAAACAAAAATGTGGTAACTTTGTTTGTATTGACCCATTTATTATGTTTTATAAGGTATGCTTCCTGTGCCGCAATATTTACTTTTGCTTTTACCAAGGTTCCCTGTTCGCCAGGTCCTTTTTTCGCAGCATTATAATTCGTTGCCCATCCTGTTTCGCCAATGACAATTGTTTTTTCAGGATGTTTACTTTTTAAGTCTTTGTATACAGAATCAAGCCAAACAAAAGCCTTATCAAGTGTTTTACCATTCCATAATGGATATATATGCGTTACGATAAAATCAACTTCATCAGCAATGAACTTGCTTTCTGGTTTGTTCCAAAAATTGTAATCATCAGCAGTCGTTACTGGTATCGTCGTATTGTTTCTAACCGCCCGAATATAATGAATCAAATTTTGTGGATCCATTTTATGAAATGACCAGAAAACCTGGGTTTCATTTCCCACATTTATTGCAGCAATGATATCTCTATACTGGTGTGCCAGTTCAATGGCGCACAATACCTGCTGAATATTTGAATCTCTTTGCCCTGCGTTTTGTGCCTCATTTGCAACCCAGACCCCAACCATCACCTTGATTGGCAGTTTATGCGCTTGAATGACCTCAAGTACGTTTTTGGCATCATTATCCGCACCATAGATTCTGATAAAATTCCAGTATTGTTTGATAATATTTAAGTCCTCTAAAATTTGTTCCGAAGTTGGTCCTTTGAAATCAGGTGCCTGCCCTTTTCGGTAGCACCCATAGGAAACAGCATTACCAACCCATTGGTCTTTCAGATAAGGTGAAAATTCTCGGATTTTAAAAGGGGATTCTTTTTCTAAGGAGTGTTTTTCATGAACTTGTTGTGAGATATTTTTCATACTTTTGTTTCCTGATTCAGACATATGCAAGCATCCTTGCATCATAACAGAAAATACAATCAATAATATAATGGTGATTGATTTTCGCATGTTAATAGTCATCCTTAATTTTTTTGGTATTTGTCAAATATTTCAGAAAGTCTTCCTTCATGTTTCAATTCATCAAATGCGGATTGAAATATTTTTATTATTTCATCAGGTGTATCTTTATGGAATGCATAATAATTGCTTTTCTTGTCCAAAGTGAAAACAGACTCAAATGCATCAGGATCAATACCCGCTTCCCTACATTTAATCAATGTGGTTTCTTTGCATTGAGGAACAAGGTCTATTCTTCCTGCATACAGTTTTTTGATGTTCAAAATACTTGCAGCAACGCGTTCAAAGTCGGTCACTTTCATTCCTGATTTTTTGATCAATAAGCTCTCAACAACATCTTCTCTTTGCGTACCAATTCTGTATTTCTTAATGTCATCTATTGAATTAATTTTGATATGACGTTTTTTTAATGCATAGAGGTTTAACTCAATTTCAAATATGGGCCCGACCCATTTGAACATGTTTTCTCTTTCTTGGGTCCTTGTGGTGGTAAATAGAATGGTGCCAGATTTATTTTGAAGCATATTATATCCTCTTGCCCAGGGAAGCAACATGATATCTTTGCGTCCCTGTGTCGAGCCAATTTTTTTGAGCATCAAAAGGAGCATGTCTGTTGAAATTCCTTGAATAATTCCATCTTTCTTAAAGTTGTAGGGCTCCCATTCTTCTGTCATAATTCTAAACTGAGGAATAGTTCCTGCGCTTACATAAGATAATGTAAGCATTATCATAAAAAAAATTTGTATAAGCTGATATTTTTGAAATTTCATGATACGGCCTAGAACATAGTGCCCTTCGGGCAAATTTGAGATTAGCCTAACTTTTGTGCGTCTTCGGAAAGCCTGTTTGATATTTGCTTCAAGTACAGTCCCGCTTGCTAACGCGCGCGGCTCAGATTAGAAGCTGCCGAAATTTTCAGAGCCGCGCGCGTTAGCAAGCGGCATTGCACTTGAACAAATATAAAGCAGAATTTTGTTTTTCCGATACATGAACATAGTGCCCTTCGGGCAAATTTTAGATTCGCCTAACTTTTGTGCGTCTTCGGAAAGCCTGTTTGATATTTGCCTCAAGTACAGTCCCGCTTGCTAACGCGCGCGGCTCAGATTAAAAGCTGCCGAAATTTTCAGAGCCGCGGGCGTTAGCAAGCGGAATTGCACTTGAACCAATATAAAGCAGGATTTTGTTTTTCCGATACATAAATAAATATAAACTTGTACTCAGGGCTTTTATTTTACGCCCTTTCAGGGCTAAGAAAAAAATCCAACTTTTTTGTGTTGCACCCAGGCCAATGTTTTTTTTATGTTAGAAGAAAATTAGTTATATATGTGAAAAATGAAAAAACTTAGTGCATAAAAATGAAAAAAAATTCATTTTCTATATTTTTAAAAAGTGACTATTGATTGTCAAGCTGAATAATTGACATATTCATTTTTTTTTTGTATGTCAATGTAAAAGATTGATTTAATATAAATAGAATTATAGCCATTCTCCCCTATCAATAGATAAAAATACATTTGTTTCAGAAGCGGTAATGGACTCAGTGATAACAAAAACAACAGTTCTTATTAATCTAATATCTGTTATTAAGAACAATGCCTGTTCGGCATGAGAACAAAACAATTAATCAAAGAGGAAATAATAAGTGAATTTAGAATCAAAAAAAAATTTGGGCGTGTTGACCAGTGGTGGTGATGCCCCGGGGATGAATGCTGCAGTTCGCGCAGTAATTCGCACCGCACTGGAAAGAAATGTTAATGTTTATGCCATCTATGAAGGATACCAGGGAATGGTTGATGGTGGGGATCGAATCATTTCGTGCGATTGGGATAGTGCAGGCGGAATATTGCAACGCGGGGGTACAAAAATTGGTACAGCACGTTGTCCGGCTTTTCAAACCAGAGATGGCAGACGTCAGGCAGCACGCAACCTTCTGAAACATGAAATTACCTCCCTGGTTGTGATTGGTGGAGATGGCAGTTTAACAGGAGCAAATGTCTTTTGTCAGGAATGGCCTGAGCTTTTAAAAGAACTTGTTGAAGCTGGTGATATTTCTCAAGATGTTGCCACAGCCTATTCAGAACTTAAGGCTGTGGGATTACCAGCATCGATAGATAATGACCTCTTTGGAAGTGACATGTCTATTGGAACAGATACCGCCCTTCATCGAATTACTGAAGCTGTTGATGCGATATCAACGACAGCAGCCAGTCATCAGCGAACATTTGTCATTGAAGTTATGGGACGAAATTGTGGATATCTGGCCCTTATGAGTGCCTTAGCCAGCAGTGCAGACTGGGTATTCATTCCTGAAATGCCGCCGCCATATGATGATTGGGAAGAAAAAATGTGTTCTATTCTAAAAGCAGGCCGAGATTCAGGGCGTCGGGATACCATTGTCATTGTCGCTGAGGGAGCGATTGATCGTTATGGAAAACCTATTGTCAGCAGTTATGTAAAAGAAGTGCTTGAAAAACGATTAAACGAAGATGTGCGCGTTACGATTCTGGGTCATGTCCAACGCGGTGGATCACCCAGTGCCTATGATCGTATTCTTGGTACTCATCTTGGATACGCTGCTGTTGATTTACTGACATCAGAAAAAACATTTAATGAAACCTTGTTAGTCGGAATGAAAGGTAATAATACCAAACCTGCACCATTAATGGAGTGTGTAAATATCAGTCACTCTGTTGCAGAATCCATATCAAAAGGTAATTATGAAAAAGCAATGCATCTCAGAGGGGATGTTTTTGTGGAAACTTATCATTCATTGTATACGCTGATGAAAGCAAGAATACCAGAAACAAAGCCTGAACCACAAACAATACAAAATAAATCGTTACGCATTGCCATAATGAACTGTGATGCAGCTGCACCCGGAATGAATACTGCTGTTCGCTCTGCAATTCGAATGGGTATTGATAATGGTCATACATTTTTGGGCATTGAACATGGATTTCGCGGATTTATTGAAGGTAGGATACAAAAATTGGACTGGTTAAGTGTGCGTGGCTGGGCGACAATTGGCGGGGCCGAATTGGGGACCAGCCGAAAAATTCCCAAAGATGGCGAATACTATGCAATTGCCCGCAACATTGAGCATCACAAAATTGATGCCATTATTATTATTGGTGGATGGTCGGGTTATGAAACAGCTTATTATCTGTATCAGAAACGAAAAAACTATCCGGCATTCAACATTCCAATTCTTTGTATTCCAGCAAGCATTGACAACAATCTCCCTGGAAGTGAATATAGCATTGGATGTGACACAGCTCTGAACAACATTATCGAAGCCATTGACAAAATTAAACAATCTGCAGTGGCAACAAATCGATGTATTGTGGTGGAAGTCATGGGCTATTACTGTGGCTATCTGGCATTGATGAGTGGTATTGCAACTGGTGCTGAGCGTGTTTATTTTCATGAAGAAGGCGTTACGCTCAAAAATTTACAAAAAGATTTATCCGATTTGATCAAAGGTTTTCAACATGGTAAACGTCTTGGCTTGATTATTTGTAATGAAAAAGCAAACCCAGTATATAATACGAATTTTATTCGTGATTTATTGGCAGAAGAAGGTAATCAATTGGGTAGTGCTGAGGGGAAACAACTTTTTACTGTGCGTCGAGCAATTTTGGGACATTTACAACAAGGGGGCGATCCCACGCCAATAGATAGAATCAATGCCACCAGACTGGCCATAGAGGGCGTTAAATTTTTAATTGAAAATTCTGGAAATAATAAACCATTTGCGAAGTTTATTGGCTTAAAAGGTGGGCGATTAAATTTCTGGAATTTATCCAACTTTACCGATATGACAGAAATTGAGTTCAATCGATCAACTGATAGATGGTGGTGGTATTTAAGAAAAATTGCCGCGATTTTAGCACAACCTGTGCCGCATACATTATAATGAGCGTATAAACAGTCAGGTTAGGAAAGCTCGAAGAATAACTTCCCCAATTCAATAATTTAGACAAGTCGGACTTGTCAGACAAGTCCGGCTTGTCCGGATTTTCTGAACTGTCAGACTGACGCAAATGTTAAGGAAACTGCTGAAAGTGAAAATACTATTAATTGAAGATGATATCAAGATCAGTTCTTTTATTGAGAAAGGTTTGAAAGAGCAAGGATTTATTGTAGATTGCTGTGATGATGGCAATCAAGGATATCTAATGGTATTCGAGCCGGGATACGATTTAATTATTTTGGATATCATGCTGCCTGGAAAAGATGGTCTTAGTATTTTAAGAAGTATTCGTGATAATAAACATACAGTTCCTGTTATTATGCTGACTGCCAGGTCAGCGGTAAGTGAACGTATTGAAGGACTGAATCTGGGTGCAGATGACTATTTATGTAAACCCTTTTATATCGGTGAATTAATCGCTCGAATCACAGCAATCACCAGACGCGCCTCTGGCAACACACTTAATCTCATCAGTTGCAATGAACTGACATTGAATCTTATTACCCGAGAAGTAAAAGTGACAGATACCCTCATTGATCTGACAAACCGAGAATTCAATCTGCTTGAACTGCTCATGCGCCAGCCAGGAAAAGTATTAACCAGAACTCAAATACTGGAACAGGTTTGGGGATATGGATTTGATCCACAAACCAATATTGTGGATGTTTATATTCGACGTTTACGTAATAAACTGAATGTATATAAAAATATCCCTGAAATAGAGACAGTGAGAGGCGTTGGATATCGATTAAAAAAAAATAAGGATGATAATTCATGTTGCGATTGAAAATTACTTTTGTTTCTGTTCTCTTGAGTTGTTTGCTTCTTATCGTTTTTGGTGGATATTCATTGATTGTGATCAATATGATTATAATGGACATTTGCAATGAATCAATTTTAAAAAGTATGCTCAAGTACAAAATGACATTTATATTATCCATTCCGGTGGCGCTGTTTTTTTTGACAATTGGCGGATGGATGATTTCGCAACGAATACTAAAGCCGATCAGTACGATTTGTCAAATTGCTGAGAAAATTACAGTGCGTGATTTGGGCCAACGCATTCCTGATTTTCATATGGATAATGAATTATCGCGACTCATAAAAGTCTTCAATTGCATGCTGGATCGATTGGAAAAGAGTTTTCATCAAGCCAGTCGTTTTACTGCTGATGCTGCCCATGAACTACAAACTCCGCTGACCATTTTACAGGGCGTTTTGGAGAATGCAATCCAACAAGCCATTCAAGATAAACAGGAAACGCAATTGCTGGTCATCCTGCTCGAAGAAGTCCAGCGTCTAAAAACCATTGTTCGCAAACTGTTAATTCTGGCGCAGGCGGATGTTGGGCAGCTTAATTTACGTTTAGAAAAAGTTAATTTTAGTGAACTTATTTCCTTAATTATTGAGGACATTCAGGCCATTGCACCACATCTTACAGTCAATCATGACATCATGGCTGATTGTATGGTTTTGGCAGATTATGATTTGATCAATCTGGTTGTTCAGAATTTGTCATCAAATGCTGTCAAATATAATACCAAAAAGGGAATGATTGACTGTAAACTGACAATGAAAGATTCTTGCGCCCTTTTTACTATTAGCAATACAGGCCCTCCAATTTCAGAAGAAGATCAGGATAATATTTTTCATCGTTTCTTTCGTGTGGATGGTTCTCATAGCAAGAGAATACATGGGTCAGGATTGGGTTTGAGTCTGGCACGAGAAATTGCCATTGCGCATCAAGGAGATTTGAAACTTTCCGAATCCTCAAATGACATCACGACATTTTTGCTAAAACTGCCATGTATTTTTGTATGAGCAATGATGATGTTATTTGTCTATCAGCGATGCCCTATACCATGCCAATGTTTCTTTCAAGCCTTTATGAAACTCATATTCAGGCTCATAAGTCAGTACCTGAGCTGCGAACTGGATATCACCAACTGATGCCAGAATATCACCAGCTCTACCCTGTTCATATCTGGCTGAAATATTGATATCTGCTTCATGGCAAATGGTTTGCCATAAGTCATTTATTGTTTGAACCTTTCCTGTTCCAATGTTAAAGACGTTCCCATTCACTGAAGGTTGCGTAGCTGCCAGAAAATTGGCATGAACAACATCTTTGACATAAACAAAGTCTCTGGATTGATTGCCATCCCCATAAATGATGGCTTGCTGTTTGGAAATGGCTTTGGTTAAAAAAATTGAAATAACACCAGAGTATGGTGATGAGGGGTCCTGACGTGGACCGAAAACATTGAAATACCTTAGACAGACAGTTTCCAGTTGATAAAGATCATTGTATAATCTGGCATAATATTCGCCCATCATTTTTTGAGCAGCATAGGGACTTTTGGGTTGAGGAATCATTTGCTCATTTTTTGGCAGGTTCGGGCTGTCGCCATAAACAGCACATGAACTGGCAAAAACAACACGTTTTACATTTGACTGGCGTGCTGCTTCAAAAACATTCAAGGTGCCAATGTCGTTAATCATTGTGGTTTCTATTGGCGATTGAATTGTTCTCGGCACAGAAACCTCTGCCGCCTCATGAAAAACCAATTCACAACCTTCCATAGATTGTTCGAGCTTATTCATATCGCGAATATCCGCTTCAATGAATTCAATATGCCCTTTCAAATGCGCGATATTTTCAATTTTGCCGGTAGACAGGCTATCATAAATACGTACATGATAGTTTTTTTCTAGCATTTTGTCCGCAATATGCGAGCCAATAAAACCAGCACCGCCGGTAATTAATACTGTTTTATTCATTTTATCCTTTATTAATAGTATACGGGAATTTATTTTTCGAGCTGTCGTTATTTACTTGCCGGTATTCCCAAAAAGTCGGTTATGTTGCGAGTTTTACTAACTGATTGAAATACCACTAAATATAATTAACATAGCCATCTTTAAAATGTATAACATTAACAGATAGTTATACTGCACTATACATTTTTTTGAAAAACTCGCAACATAATATATTCCTTTTTACGCACATTTGCGTCGAGATAGCAACTTTAAAT
>Ga0272440_1002781_pt1 | contig 13437 bp, 7 predicted proteins | sample SSMMMBAug17_FD_192440 | JGI IMG/M metagenome (GOLD analysis project Ga0272440, IMG submission 192440) | Marine sediment archaeal communities from Little Sippewissett salt marsh, Falmouth, MA, United States - SSM-MMB-Aug17 | ecosystem: Environmental > Aquatic > Marine > Wetlands > Sediment ...
TCAAACTTCAAATAAGTTTCATCAGGCATTTCCAATGATTGAGGGAACAATTATAGAACAGGAAGGTCATTACCTGGTTTTAAATCCTGAAAAATACACACCTTGTAAATCAGTGATCAAACCAGGCTGCCCTGTGATACTATACAGGCAAGATCATCCAAACCAGAATTCTGAAATAATTGATACAGTTGATATTATTCAGGTTAGAAAAAATATATTCAAAATTTCAATGCCAGGCAGAAAGACTGTTAAAATTGGGGATAAATTTATAACGCAATAACAACAAAAAAGAATAAATGCCATATGAAAACTGTTTTATATACCAGTTATTACATGAATTACTTAATGTATACTTTTTTTATATTGAGTTTGAGTTATATGCCTTCTTTCGTTCAAGCGGAATGGCATGCAAGCATTTTTGTTGAAAGATATGAGATCAAACAAAAATGTAAAAGTATTATCACCATTGGTGTTTCTGAGAACCAATATAAACAAGCATCTCCTCCCCCTCCTTATTCACCTTGCTTTGCAGCAATTAAACACATGAATGACAACAATATAAATGAGAATTTAAAGGAACATATTCAACAAAAAGGAAGCACTGAATATACATGGAAAATAGGGATTAACCCGGTTGGTGATTTCAACGAACCTATACTCAAAAATTGCGATATTCGTTGGAACCCAATGCAGTTAAGTCATGGTTCTTATCAATTGTTTGAAAGAATTGATGACGTTTTTCAGTTAACAGTCGAGAATATGAAAACCATATCCGAATATAACGTATCTAAAGACACAAATGGAGAATTATTGTTACTCATTCGCTATACTCCCTATGAACACAAAGAAATAGAATATAAACAATTGACTGGCGCAATCCTTAATAATCGCATGTGGCCTGATCTTTATACCAAAAATGTAATTATCTCCATTTTTGCTTCTGATGGCAGCTTTTCAGACCTTGCTGGAAAGAATGCAAGTGTTGCCTTTGAAGACATTGATCATGATAATGACGTTGATATGTTTTTTGTCTCCCAAAATGAAATCCATTTATTTACAAATGTTGGAAATCCTGTGTTTCATGCCTGGAAATATAAAAATACTGACATTACTTCATTTGATTATCAAAAACCAAGAATTTGTTTTACTGATATTGATTCTGATAATGATAGTGATATGCTTGTGGCTTATTCAGAAGGTATTGCTTTTTACAGAAATTTTGAGAGAACATTTACATTGGATAATACAAATCTTTTACCAAATTCTTTTGATCCTTCAGAAATAACACATAAAGACATTAATGTAATGGACATTGATAATGATAAAAAGCCTGAATTAATTGTCAGTTATCTACAAAAAAATGACCCAACCTTTAACTTTTATAAAAATATCAGTACCTCAAAGACACCGACATGGAAAGCCACAACGTATAATTTTGTCCAATGTATCAATAATTTTCCAGACAAAGACAAAACCGCCTGGGCACCATTTTTTTCAGATATGGATAATGATGGTGATGCGGATTTATTGATAGGACATGCCTCAGGCATTCGATATTGCCAGAATATCGGTAATTCTGTTGATCCAGAATGGATATATAAAACCCATCATTATGCACAAATCCCTGGTCATCCAGATATGGATCTGACACTGATTGACATTGATGATGATGGAGACAAGGATATTTTTACAACGACCAGCAATGGCAATATGTATTGCTATTTAAATCAAGCACCACACATAGAGATTACTCCAATGCTGAAAACGTGCAGGTTTGACGAAAATGTTTTGTTTGATTGCAAAAACTGCCAGGCACCTGTGACCTGGTCTTTATCAAAAAACAATTCAAACGCAACCATCGATTCACAAACAGGATCATATACTGCCGGCAGAATTAGTGCAGGTTACACATACGAATATAAAAATAAACCGATGATTATACCTGATAACAATGAACAAGGAATTGAAACCGAATTGACAATATTTAATGGCGTAACTGTCAATGAACTAATGATATATGTCAATTTAAATCATCCTTCTCCAAAAGATATTTGTTTATACCTCACATCTCCACAAAATAAAACGTTGAAACTAATTGATCAGATAGCCAGTGATACAGTTTTCCTTTCATATTACTTTGATCAGCATAGTATTTTTTCAGGAAATAATTCATCAGGTGTATGGAAACTCAAAGCGATTGATGCTGTGGATGGAAATATTGGATCTTTACAGGAATGGTCTTTGGTTATTAATGGTGGTAGAAAATATCTTATGGATACCATTGAAGTTAAAGACAAGAATGGAAATAAAGGAAAAGCGTTTATCAACGTAATCAGTGAATTTGATTTTAATGTAGAAGGAAAAGCAATCATTATTTCAGGTATTGATAGTGCTGTGAATAAGTTTAACAAAATATCCGAATATGTCTGTAAAATACTGATCAAATCAGGTTATAGAAATGAAAATGTTTTGTTTCTAAAACATGGTGATATTGATATCAATCAATACCATTTCAAAACGCAAAAAAATACACTTGCAAACATTGACCAGGCCTTTAGCGAGTTTGCAGATCATTCTGATGAACTCATTGTTTGTTTGATTGGTCATGGTTTTGTTGATGATCAGAATAAAGCTGCGGGTATGAATTTAAATGAAAACGAAAACCTCTATGCTAAAAAACTGGATACATTATTGGATAATTTTCAAGCAAGAACTGCTGCCAGAGCAATAGTTTTCGTTGATACCTGCTATTCTGGAAATTTTATGAACCATTTAACACCATACCCAGAAAACACTGATCGCATTGTCATGACAAGTTCTCAACCAGAACAGAATTCTTACATTATATCTGGCTTAATATCTTTTTCAGGAATATTTTTTACCTGTATTAACTCAGGAACAGATGTTTTAAAGGCCTATCAGATTGGATCAGATACCATGAGCCTTTTTGAGCAAAACGCGATTTTAGATATTTCAGGTGATGGCATTTATCAACCAGACATTGATAATCAGACTGTAGAAAATTATTATATCGGCTCTGCATACATCAGGGGATTAAATGCCCCACAAATAAAACCAATCTGTCAGAAAATTCAGATTGAATCGGGAACAAAAGCGACACTATTAATTGATTCTATTGATAGTAATTATGCTATTAAAAATGTGTGGGCAGAAATAAGTTTTCCTGATGATAATCCATACGACCCTGAAAATCCTGTGAAACTTGATTTGAATTATTATCCCAATAACCATCCAAAATGTTGGGAAGTAGACTATCATAAATTTGTTAAATCAGGGCTTTATACAATAAAAATCTATGCTCAAGATATCTGGAACAATGTTTCATTGCCAGGCTTTGTTTTTGTCAATAAACGAAACTCAAATCAAAAGGCTGTTTTGATTACTGGCTATAACAGCAAAACGCCTGAAACATTACGCCAATCACTAAATAATATTGGAGATTATACATATAACATCTTTTTATCAGGATGGTTTTCAACAAATGATATTGCGTATCTAAACCCGGATACAAGGCCCCCATTAAATGTTCAAAATGTATCAAAATCAATAAAACAGATGGCAGAAGGTGCGGATCAACTCATTTGTTATATCACTGGTGATGCTGAAAATGATGGTGTATGGCTCAATGACTATGAAAAATTAAAGGCATCAGATTTAAAAACGCTCATTCAAAACGCCAGGATTGGGTCTTCAGTAATCATCCTTGATTTTTCATATTCAGGAAACTGGATGGGTGAGTTAAATGACATTCCTGGGAATCACATACTGATTTCAAGTACACAAGAGAATTCACCATTTATTTGTGAACTTGAAGGCTACCTGTCTTTTACATACTTTTTTATGAATTATATTTTTCTTGGAAACACAATTTCTGATGCACTATTATACGTCAAAGATCAATTTGGGGTTATAAACAGTGATTTTTATTCTGGATCACCAGTATATTTCCAGTTTGAAGCTGATGGAGATAACAATCACAATGAGAACATTGATGATTACTGCAGCAATGTGGGATCATCATTTATTGGCTCTGATAAAATAACCTCAAGCATGATCCCTCAGATTATCAACAAACCCAACAATTTTAAAATCATGACAAATGATCCGCAGCCTATTTGGGCAAATGTCATTCCATTCAACAATCAGATATCAAGCGTATGGGCATATATCCTTCGGCCTGACCATATAGATTCTGATCATATGGATAAGATTGTACTATTTTATAACTCTAAAATTCAACAATATGGGAATGCATATCAATTTGATGTACCCGGTGTATATAATATATATATCTATGCGCAAGATTTAAAGAGAAATGTGTCTTTTCCTGAACGTATTAATGTCATCAAATCCTCAGATATATATGAAAATGACGACACAAAAAATTTAGCACATCTTATAAGTATTGGAGATAGTCAGGATCGCACCTTTCATCATTGTAATGACATTGATTTTGTCAAATTCTACTGTATGCCGACTGAGCAAGCTCGAAATAGAATTGATGTCATAAATAAGTCTTCAAATGCAATACTGATGAAAATAAAAAGTTCTTTTAATCTATCAAATGATCCAAAAGAAACAATTATCCCTAAAAATAAAACTGGCTACATCACCTGGTTAAGTCATACAGATGACATTGTATTGATTGAACTATCCCCACTTAAGCCCGAGGCATTCACTGATACGATTCTTTATAAACTAATGTTGTCCTTAGACAGTACAGGCGAGGATGGCAGATTAGAAGGAAAAATTACTGACAGCTTTGGCAGGTGTTTGAAAAATCCATTTTTCAGAACATCAAATTCTGAATATACGCCCGCGTATACTATTTTCCCAAATGGACATTTTTTAATACATTTGCCATCAGGTACTCACACAGTTATTTCTGGCATTAATGATAAGACCTTTGATCGTCATATCGTTCAAATAAATAAACGAAGCACGACGATTCAAAATTTTAGCCCACCTTTTTGTGATATTAATTTTGATGGTAAAGTGACTGTCAAGGATGCAATCCTAGCATTTAAGGTAATTGCAGGAGAGGTGGCTTCTGACATATTTACCGAAACATGTGATAATATGATTGCTGATGTTGAAAATATAGTTGATATTCATCATTTGATATATATTTTGAAAAATATTTCAAATTAATTTTCAAAAAAAATTTTTTTTGTAAGAAAACTATTTTTCCGCTGGTATACGTATTATTAATGGGGAAAATGGTTGTCTGAACCATGATGCATCTGATTAACATGATGAACCATGATAAGCCTCGGTTTTATCATGGTCATCATGGTTATCAGACGAATCATGGTTCAGACAATAAAATCATAGCTCACACCAAAAAACAATGGAGGTAATTATTTATGAAAAAAAGAACCATCAACACACTTTCAATCTTAACTGTTCTTTACTGTGCAATCTTTGCTTGTTCTTTACTTGCTGCAGAACAATACAAAATTCCAATGACAATCAAATACCAGGGCTATCTGACTGATAATAAGGGAAACCCAATAAACCAATCAGTCAATCTGATTTTTCGTTTTTATGATCATGAAACCGAAGGACAATCACTATGGGAAGAAATTCATGACAGCGTTAATGTGAATCATGGCATCTTTGAACTTATCTTAGGAATAAAAACGCCAATCACTCCTGAATTATTTGATAATAAAGTATTTGCAGGAATAAAGATTGGCAATGATTCAGAAATCAAACCCAGACATACATTTCATGTAACACCTTATTCAATAAATTCTTATCATTCAATATATTGCGATGAGGCAAAAAATGTCAGTTCCAGGCATATTGAAAACAATTCTATTCATTCAGAAGATATCAAAGATCAAACAATTACCGCACAAGACATTGCTTTAAACGAAATATCGATTGATCATATTACCCCCAATATTATTTCAAGTATTAATGGTATTTCTAAAGATGGAGAAAATATAGATATTGTTGCTGGAAACAATATATCCATCCTAAATGATAAAATTGAAAAGAAAATATCCATTTCTGCCAACTGCTATGCCCTTGATGCACCTGATAATGGTCCACTGAATGCTGTATATGTGAACAATGCTGGCTATGTTGGCATTGGAACAACAAAGCCCAAAACAAAACTATCCATACAAAGCGGTTATTCAAAAGCTTTATCAGGACTTGTAACTGTTGCAAAAGGTTATACGACTGTCACTGGTACTGATACAAATTTTACAAAAGAAGTCGAACAATATGGCGCAGTTTTAATTGGTGAGCATGAGTTCATTGTTTCGGAAATTATCAATGATTCTACATTGGTTTTAAGAGATCCTCATCCTGCTGGCGCACTTGGTGTTAATGCATATATTTCTGAACAATGTTCTTTGAATGTTTCAGGCCCCACAGAAGGGATTATTCGATTTGGGCATTCTTCAAATGTATATTATCCCACAAGAATAGATGGCGGTTTTTCAGAAATAGGAAGTTCTTTGGATGATAATTTTTGGCTTAAGACTTTTGATGCGTCACCAAATCCCAATTTTACTATTGGAATTGGCGATGGGAATGGTGGTTGGGCGCATCAGCCTATTGTTTGGAATAACATGTTAATTTTAAATGGATCAGGACAGTCATGGATTCCAAGCAGCACACGTGAGTATGGTGAAGAATTTGGTGGGGATATGGTTATTGCGAGTAATGGTAATGTTGGGATTGGTACGAATAAGCCAACATCTAAATTATCAATAAATAATGGGGGAATATTAATAGATCGGGGCGGCGTTGATCCATATTATTACTCAGATTTAACAGTTAATTCACCTAATGCTGGTGTATTAATATCAAATTCACCTTACAATTCTGGCAGCCAAAGATCACAGTTATCTCTAAGAGCACAAGTTAATGATAAAGGTCCCTATGGTGAGTGGCATGAGTGGGCGTTGGCCGCATATGGCCCAGAACTTGACTTTGCAATAATTGAATATTCATCAGATACTGAGGGGCAGAATAAATGGTGTCAAGGCCAAGGTGGCATATGTAATGAGCATAAATTCATAATCCAAGCAAAAACAGGTAATACTGGCATAGGTCAACGAAATCCTGAATACAAATTAGACGTCAATGGCACAATTCGTGGCTCAAACGTATCCCCATCAGATATACGCCTTAAAAAGAATATTCATACGATAAAAGACGCTCTGAATAAAACGACACAACTACGCGGCGTTAACTATGAATGGAAATCAACTGAACATGAAGAAGGAAAACAAATGGGCGTCATTGCTCAAGAAGTTGAAAAGGTTATTCCAGAGGTTGTGTCAACAGATTCAACAGGAGAAAAGTCTGTAGAGTATGAAAAAATGGTTGGTCTGTTAATTGAAGCGGTTAAAGAGTTAAAGCATGAGTTGGATGCAGTTAAATCAAGAGTCTGTAAAGATTATCCTGATGATGAGATTTGTCAAAATCAGATATAATGGATAGTTGAACGTTTTTGGAAACTTTCTGAACCATGATGCGTCTGATTAAATGATTACCATGATGGGGTTTCGGTTTTATCATGGTTCATCATGGTAATCACACACATCATGGTTCAGACAACTCAACCATAATGGTTCAGACAAAAAGGAGATCATTAATGAAAATCAAAATATATATTCTCATATACGTAATAATTGCAATTTCACTCCAGACACCTTTATTAAAGAAAGCAAACGCAGATAATCAATACATCATCCTCCAAAATACCCTGGGAGGAAATGGTAGTATAGACAAATCCGAAAACTATCACTTATTATCTTTATACAATCATTCATATCTGTCAGGAATCTCATCAAGTGAAAGTTACTCTACCCACCAGGGTATTATTCGGCCAGATTTATACACAAAAATTAATACGAATCCACCTGTTAACGTGCCCAAATATACCCAGGAAGAATTCGATCAATTGAATAGTGAAATGGATGAAGTTGTCATCGATCTAAATGAGATTATATCTTCAATGTATACAGAGGAAGACGTTTCCCAAATGATTCTTGATGAAACACAAACACTATCAACAGCCATAGATGCTATGTTTATTACACAAACCAGGTTAACCAATCACATTGAAGAATTACAACAAACCATAAACAATATGTATACAAAAGAAGAATTAGAAGAAAAAATTGATCAGACAAAAAAGATGTGTCGATTAACTTCTGGTTATTCTCGTACATTTTCTCAAGCAGGATGGTACCTTGTCAGTGCCATAAAGAAAGATGCCATTCCCAAAACCATACCAGATGATTCAATTGAGGTCATCTATCAATTTGAAGGTGGCGGTTATCAGGCAGCAAAAGATAATATCCTCAAAACTGGATATGGTTATTGGGTGAAAGTCATTAATCCTTGTGAATTTATACTTGAAATGGATTAAATACTATAAATTAATTTAAGATATTCATATGATAAGAAATTTTATTTATTATCCAGGTATTGTATATGTTATTTTGATCAGCACTGCAAACTGCCAAAATGCTCAATTTATTGATATCATGGGAAGTCCTAATCCTGTAGGATCAGGAGCAAGGGCTTTGGGCATGGGAGGCGCTTATATTGGAATTGCTGATGATGCCACCGCTGCATCGTGGAACCCTGGATGCCTGATTCAACTATGGAATAAAGAAATTTCATTTTCAATTTCACATAATTTAAGGAATGATTCACCACAATATCCAGATACATTTATGAGTTCAGGAGAATATTCCATTGATTTATTTGATTTAAACTATTTAAGCGTTGCCTATCCTTTTTCCATTGATGGCAGACATATGATTATGTCATTGAACTATCAAACCTTGTATGATTTTTATCAAACCCATCACAGCCATTATTATTCAAAAGAAATTTCTGGTGGACTGGAAGGTTGGTGGACAGAACAATTAAATAAAAAAGGTTACCTTAAAGCACTATCTCCAGCCTTTGCGGTCCAAATCACCCCTGAAATTTCTACAGGTGTGTCCTTTAATTTTTTTAATAAAGCTTTTGGATGTAAATTTGAAAAAACTTTTGTTGATCAATTCAGAGGGCATTTCTATACATATCCACATTCATATAAAAATGTTTACAAAGAAGACTTTGACTTTAATGGAGAAAACTTTACTTTTGGATTGTTGTGGGCATTAAATCCATGTTTAACAATTGGAGCCGTCTATAAAACTGGGTTTCAAGCTGATATCCATTACAAAGAAAGCCATTTTTATTGGAAGAATGATCAGCTGTTAGATACGATTATTGCTTCGGATGAAGATCAGTTAATGAATATGCCAAGTTCATATGGTGTTGGGTTTGCCATTCGTTTTTCAGACGCTGCCAGTATTGATTTGGATGCATATAAGACAAACTGGCAAGATTACTATATTACCCAGGCGAATGGTCATAAAATCAATCCATTTACAGGCAACCAACAATGGAAAAGCAAGACAAAGCCAACTTATCAAGTTCGGATTGGTGGCGAATATCTTTTTATTTCAGATAAAGAATACAGTATCCCATTCAGGTGTGGATTCTTTTATGATCCAGAACCAACATCACATCAGCCAGATGATTTTTGGGGATTCAGTTTAGGAAGTGGTTATAATTCTGGAAAGTTTGTATTTGATATGGCATATCAATTTCGATGGGGGCACCAGGTAAGAGAATTTTTTCTTTTAAATCAAAAAATTAAAAAGAATGCCAGGCAGCATTCTTTCTATATCTCGATTATTTACCATTTGGACAAAAAATGATTTGGATAGATTTCCATGAAAAAACTATCGCAAAAACAATTATTAAAATTTTTAGCACATTGTATTCATACAGGTGTATATGATGATTTTTTCGACTATTTTGAGGGAGTAATTGAAAAAGCAATTTATAAAGTATGTTGTAGAAAAAATATGAGTATCTCAAAACAAGATGCTGAAGATTTAAGGCAAGAAGTATATATTGAGCTTTGTAAGAATGATTATAAAAGGTTGAAAGATTATTCAGAAGAAAAAGGAATGACTGTAACAGGCTGGATTATTTTCATTACTGGAAATACAGTTTGGGATAAATTACAACGAAAAGATCCCTTTGATATAAAATTAAAACAACATCTTATGTCTTATGAAAAATTGATGAACATTATCCATATCAAAAAAACAGATGACGTATTAGATGCAAGACAAGAACTGGTAGATCTTCAAGAAATAATGAAAAAGCTAACATCTATCGAAAGTATTGTGATTCAATTACATTATTTTGAGAACTTCTCTCTTGCAACAATTGCAAAAAGAATAAAAAAAAATATTGCTAATGTTTATACAATCAAGTTTAGAGCGATCTCAAAACTAAAAAAACATTTCAAAAAATAGTTTTATTGTAAGAAAAGAATGATACCTCTGGTAAATATAAGGATAAGAGGAGGTAAAAAATGAATGATTTATGTTTAAATACAGATACACTTGCCAGTTATATTTGTGGTTCTATTGATCAAAACCAAAGACAAAACATTGAAAAACATTTGGCAAACTGTTCAGAATGTATGGATAGGTTTGCTATGTCCATAGAACTTTTAGAAGACAAAGAATTACATAAGATAAATCTGAAAGATCAATCTAAATCTTCTGATTTTTTAAAACATATTTTACAAAGGGCGTCAAAAATATATGACTGGTGTACCAATCTTCCTGAACCTCAATGGGTAATGCAGCCAGTCCCGGTTATGGTCAGAGATGAAACCAAATGTTCTTATCAGGCGATTCGTTTAAAAAGAAGTACAAATCAGTTAAATATAGACATCTATATTATTCATTATGCAAAAAAATCATTTACGTTAAAAGTATTTTTAAATGAACAAAGAAAAGCAGAAAATTGTCTTAGTATTGTTTTATTTAATTCAAAAGGTCATATTGATGCAAAACCTGTTATGAATAATCAAGTTGTCTTTAATGAAATGGGGTTTGGACAATATAAAATGGTTATCGATCAAAACACAAAGAATATCGGAGAATATACTTTTGAAATAAATGAAACAGGACTTATTGAGGGCGAATAAATATGGAAGATAAACGCATATATCTTGAAATATCAAGAGATGAAAACAGGCTGGTTGATCAAAGGCATGCCAACATGAAAATTGGTATTCGCGAAAACCTTGATGATCCCATTTCCTCATATAAGGTAACGAGAATACCAATTGAACAAATCAATACAAGCTGCAATGAAATGATTGATATGTTGAATGTTTCCAATACAAGTGGAAATCGTGATGAGGTGATAGAAAAGCTAAAATCAATGGGGAAAGCCTTTTGTGATATTCTTTTACCTGCTCACATTAAAGATGCACTGAATCAGACACAATCCAATTATCTAATCCTTCGATTAGATGACCATGTTGTTCACTTTCCCTGGGAATTGATCTGCATTAAACATGAATTCTTATGCCAACAATTTAGCATGGGAAGAATTATCATTACCAGACAAGATATCATACCAAATGACAAACGTAATCTTGCATTTCCTTTAAAAATGGGCATTTTTGCAAATCCCAAAGGAGATTTAAGAGATGCTTCTGTAGAAGGATATCAACTATACAATCACATGCTGAAACAAAACAGCCAATCACAAATTGTATTGCCTGAGTTAAGATCAACAATCACACCAACGAAACTCATAGAATCCATGAGAAATTATGATCTGATTCATTTTGCCGGACATGCAAAATACAATCAGGATGATCCAGATCATAGTGGTTGGCAACTATCTGAAGGAATGATACGTGCCCATGACATTTTTAAGATGATTGGTGGCTCTCCTTTACCCGCAATGGTGTTTTCAAATGCATGCCAATCCGCGAGAACAGATGAATGGGAGAAAAAAAATTATAGAAAAGAAGGGTCTTTTGGACTGGCAAATGCCTTTATGCTTGCTGGAACGAGACATTATATCGGAACATTTTGGGATATCATTGATGAAGCCAGTTCAAAGTATGCCTTACAATTTTATAAAAACCTTTCAGAAGGGCAAAGTATCGGAAATGCAGTTAGAAATGCCCGACTTGATATGATGGAAGATGATCAGCAAGAAACATGTTGGGCAGGATATTTGTTATATGGAGATCCCACAATAACCTATTTTCCTGAATCGCAGAAAACACAAAATCAATCTGTTACAAACAAGCCTGAAAAAATTGATGGAAAGATTGAACATGAAATTCACACTCTGACCGAATCGAAAAAAGTCAAACATGTTAGATCTGATAAGAATTCAAAAAATATTGAAAAAGATAATCACCACAATCCTTTGAAACAAAAGCAAGGTTTTAAAATTTCCTTTTTGATTTTCTTTGCTGTCCTGATCATCGTTACTTTTTTGTTTTACATTCATGATCGGTATAATCAAGATAATTGGACATCAAAAGTATTAACCCTTGCTGTAGTATACGATAACACAAGTGAAATAATTGATAAACATAAGGCAAAAATGATAACAGGTGCTTTACAGATGGATCTTTTAAATTATCCAAGAATTACATTGTTAGAAAGAATGGCAATGGATTCAATAATTGAAGAAATCAATCTGTCTATTTCTCAGTACGCTGATTCTTCAAGAAAAATGCAGGGCGAAATAATGCCAGCAGATCTCATGGTGTATCTTGATGTTGATAAAACCAATGGAACCCAGGTTAATTCTGATGTAATTATCAGACTTTTTTATACGCAGCAAAGTAAGCTAATCCAAATAATTATTGAAAAAATCAGACCTGAAAGCCTTGTTTCTCAACGAAAGAAACTCTCCCAAAAAATTATTCGTAAACTAAAAGAATTGTTTCCACTTCGGGGTATAATAACCCAAATAAAGGATAACAAAATTTGTTTAAACATTGGAAGTGATGTTGGCGTTAGTCTTGATCAACAGTATAAAGTTACCAATCGAAATATCTTGTTAAAAGTTGAAGGTGTTGAGAAGGAAAGATCTTTTGTTGTTTCTGAGAAAAAGAATGTTGTTTTGATAAAAGGATGGAAGGTTGAACTCGTAGATGAACCATGAATCGCTTGTGAAACTGTCTGTAACATGATTCATCTGATCAAATGACTAACATGATGATGCCGCGGTTTCATCAAACTTCTTCATGGAAATCAGGCAAATCATTGTTCAAACAATTGAATAACTGTCTGAAACATGATGCATCTGATTAAATGATAACCATGATAAAGCCTCGGTTAAATCATAATTCATTTGTTTTAGACAAAGAGTTTTGAATAAAATCTTGATCTATTTTACCGGCATGCCTCTAAACGAAGTTGAAATTCATTCAATTTTCACTGTCATGAAAAAGAGATGAAAGCGGTTTTTGCACGCCCCATTCTGCTTTCCCATGATATATGATCACCGGTAAAACAGGTTCTAAATACTCTGTTTCAATACCAG
>Ga0272440_1002782_pt1 | contig 13431 bp, 9 predicted proteins | sample SSMMMBAug17_FD_192440 | JGI IMG/M metagenome (GOLD analysis project Ga0272440, IMG submission 192440) | Marine sediment archaeal communities from Little Sippewissett salt marsh, Falmouth, MA, United States - SSM-MMB-Aug17 | ecosystem: Environmental > Aquatic > Marine > Wetlands > Sediment ...
TAAGCATTTTGAAATGGGGAATTTATTTTTCTAGCATTCCTTAGGAAATCTCGGGTTGTCATTTGTCATATTGCGCTCATATGTTACGAGAATCAATGCTAAACAACTGAAATTCCTGATGAATTCTTGCATATAATCAAATCAATTGCTTTTCCATTATAACTAAAATTGTTTGATGCCAAATATTAATTTGTTTTTCCTTGCATAGCTGTTGATGTTATGGTAAATCAACAAATTATTTTGAATAAATATCTTAATTTATTCATACACTTTTCACTTGTTTTTGTGCCAAAGCAACCAATGACCATCATCTTTCAATGAATATTGAGTAACAATATGAATTCATTTATTAAAAAAAAAATATCATTTTTATTAAAATCCACAAGTTTCGTTTTAAGGGAATGCATTGGGATCTTGACAGAGATCGCATCAATAAATGATTTTATTCGAACAGGCTATATAGATTATGTTCCCAGGGAAGATGATATATTCATTGTTTCTTATCCCAGATCTGGTACAACCTGGATGCAAATGATTCTCTATCAACTCAGCACAGATGGAGACATGAACTTTTCACATATTTCTGAAGTTTGCCCCTGGTTTGATCGCATGTTATTATCTAATATGATGAATGGAAAAGATCTTGAAAAACTTCCTTCGCCACGAATTTTTAAAAGTCATTTACCTTATAAATGGATACCCCGTGGGCCATGCAAATATATTTATATTGCACGAGATGGAAAGGATGTCGCTGTTTCCTATTATCATTTTTATCAATCGCATCTTAACTTTTCAGGAAACTTTTCTGAATTTTTTGATAAGTATTTCATGCGTGGAAAAGTACAGTATGGTTCATGGTTCAAGCATGTTGCTGAATGGAAAAAGCATGCCAAAGATTCTAATGTGCTTTTTATACAATATGAAGATTTAGTCAATGATTTAAAGTCCACTTTGGAAAAAATTATTCTTTTTTGTGGATTTGATGTTGCAGAAGAGCGAATGCCTGAAATTATGGAAAGATGTAGTTTTGCATATATGAAAAAGTATGAGAATAAATTTGATCATATTTCAGCAGTTATATGGGAAAAGGGATATAAACAAAATTCTTTTATCAGAAAAGGAATGTCAGGAACTGGAAAAGAATACTTTAGCAATGAACAAAAACAATTTTTTAATAAAGAATTAAATAAAATGTAATTAACCCTGGTTTTAAATAAACTTGGAGTCAATGATTTCAATATGGATGTAAAGATTAATAACGTTAAGGTGAGTGTTATTGCAGCAACATTACCTGATGAAGAATTTGATCTCACAGATCTTTATGATATCTATGATGAAGAAGAAATTGATCGAATCATCAAAGTCAATGGTATTTCAAAGATTCGAGTTGCTCCAGAGGGCTTATGTGCATCAGATCTTTGTGAAAATGCCGCACGCTTGATTTTTCAAAACTATGAAAAAGAAAAAGTACAAGGGGTTGTGTTTGTTTCTCAGACGCCGGATTACATTTTACCCTCAACCAGTTCATGTCTTCAGTATCGGCTTGGCCTTTCAAAGGAATGCGTTGCTTTTGATATTATGAATGGCTGCCCTGGCTACATTTATGGTTTGTTTCAGGCCGCGATGTTGATAAGTTCTGGTAGCTGTGACGCGGTTCTGGTCTGTGCAGGCGATGTGATTACCCCATTTATTAATCCCCTTGATAAATCGAATCGGATGGTGTTTGGTGATGCTGGAAGCGCGACGATTGTAGAAAAAGGATCAGGCAATTTATCGTTTAGCATAATGACCGATGGTTCAGGTGCGGCGCATCTTATCATTCCTGCAGGCGGTTGTAAATCTCCAAAGGATGAAAACACAGAGTTAGTGTCAGTTAGAAGTGATGGTAATATGCGATCCGATGAAGACCTTTTCATGAATGGGCTGGAAATATTGAACTTTTCCATGTCTCAAGTACCTGAAAGAGTCAATTCAGTACTGACCACTCAAGGTTGGGAAAAATCTCAGGTTAGACTTTTCGGATTTCATCAGGCCAATCAATTTGTTTTGGATTATTTAAGAAAGAAAATGAACATTTCAAAAAAGAGCCTTCCTGTTTCAATGCAAAAAACTGGAAACACCGGACAGGCATCCATACCTTTAATGCTAACTCAAGAATATAAGCGTCTTGCAGAAGAAAATAGATTTGAAAAATCTGTACTTTGTGGATTTGGAGTTGGCTTATCTTGTGCTTCTGTGGCACTAAACCTTGAGAATGCTAACATTTTGTCAACACACTATTTATGAAAAAAACAAAGAATGTGTTGATATTTTTTTTTATTACTCAGAAATTCAATGAAATATAATTGACCATCATAGATGATCATACATTACAAATGGAGCAACTAAACTTATGCATGATAAAATTCAAAAACTCATTATCGCTCAGATAGAAGAGATCAATGAACAACTTGAGTTTAAAGTTCCGATTGAGTTGGGAATTGATGCACCTCTTTTTGGTGGGAATAATGGTATTTTAAATTCGATATCGCTCGTTACATTAATTGTTGCTGTGGAACAGTCAATTGAAGATGAATTTGAAACAGCCATAATTTTAGCTGATGAAAAGGCGATGTCGCAGAAAAATAGTCCTTTTTTGACGATAGGTTCCCTTGTAGACTATATTGTTCATTTATTAAATGAGGATAATGACAATGACTAGTACGCAAGTAATGCTCATAACAGGTACCAGAAAAGGTATTGGAAAATTTCTTGCCGACTATTATGTAAATAAAGACTTTAGGGTTATAGGATGCAGCAGGAACCCCATAGATTATAAGTTAGCAAATTATCATCACTTTTGTCTTGATGTGTGTAACGAAAAAAAAGTCAAACAAATGTTTGCTGAAATTCGTAAAACAGCCGGCCGGTTAGATGTCTTAATCAATAATGCTGGCATTGCATCAATGAATCACGTTCTTTTGACACCTGTTAAAACAGTTCGTCAGATTTTGAATACAAATGTCTTAGGAACCTTCCTTTTTTGTCGTGAAGCAGCAAAGTTAATGCAATTAAATAAGTATGGAAGAATCGTCAATTTTTCCACTGTAGCAACGCCTTTAAAACTTGAAGGTGAGGCAATTTATGCCGCTTCAAAAGCGGCTATTCTGTCACTCACAGAGGTTTTGTCTAAGGAATTAGCCGATTTTGGTATTACAGTTAATTCAGTTGGTCCAACCCCTGTCAAAACCGATTTAATACGTTCAGTTCCCAAAGAAAAGATAGATCGTCTGCTTGCCATGCAGGCAATATCAAGATTTGGCACTTTTGACGATATTGCAAATGTCATTAATTTTTTTATAAAAAAAGAAAGTGACTTTGTTACAGGCCAAAATATTTATCTTGGAGGCGTATGATTATGGGAGTTGAATCTCTTCTGGAAAAGCTGGATAATTATTCTGAAAAATATGCAATTATTTATCAAGATAAAATTTTTTATTACAAAGATATTAATAAATTAATAGACCAGTGGACTGAGTATATTCATAAAAACAGTATTGAGTCAGGTTCTGTTGTCAGTTTAACAGGGGATTATTCCCCTAATTCCATTGCACTGGTCATCGCGTTAATTATTAACAAAAATATTATTGTTCCTTTAACTCATTTGGCTTGCGCAAATTTTGATCAATATTTCTGCATTTCACACACACGTTATATTATTAAACTAACTGATAATAATAATGAAATAATGAAAAGAAGTGCAAATCCTTCTCAAAATCGTATTTTGAAACAACTGATCGATAACAACCATCCTGGCTTAATTCTTTTTACTTCAGGTTCTACTGGTGTTCCCAAGGGTGTTGCCCATGATTTTAATAAACTCTTAACAAAATTTGAAAATTCAGTTAAAAATTTCAGAACCATATGTTTTTTAATGTTTGATCATATTGCAGGTATTGATACTTATTTTTATTCACTATACAGTGGTGGATCACTGGTATTCCCTTTTTCAAGGACACCAGGCGAAATCTGTAAATTAATCGAAAAATATAAAGTTGAAGTTCTCCCTACATCACCCACTTTTTTAAATCTTCTGATGCTGTCTAAACAGCATGAAAATTATGATCTGAGTTCTTTGAAAATTATTACATATGGTTCGGAAAAAATGCCGACCCCCTTGCTAAAAAAACTGGAAAAGCAATTTAAAAATGTAAGATTTATTCAAAAATATGGACTGACTGAATTAGGTTCACCATCTTCTAAGTCAAAAAAAAATGATTCTGGATGGATAAAAGTAGAAAGCGAACACTTTAGAACAAAAATAATAGACAATATACTTTATGTAAAATCAAAATCAGCCATGTTAGGTTATCTTAATGCGCCTAACCCCTTTACTGAAGATGGATGGTTTAATACAGGTGACAGTGTGGAAGTAGAAGGTGATTATATTAAAATACTTGGCAGGGCATCTGAAATTATCAATATAGGCGGAGAAAAAGTTTGGCCAACTGAAGTAGAAGAGGTCATTCAAATGATGCCGGAGGTTGAAGATGTAATTGTTAAGGGGGTTCCAAATTCAATTACAGGACAAATAGTTGAAGTAATCGTCAAATTGAGAAAGAATGAACCACTTTCTGAATTTCGTAGAAAGATGAGGTGTTTTTGCAAAGATAAATTACTTCACTATCAAATTCCTCAGAAAGTTGTAATCACAGACAAGCCTTTCCATGGCGGTCGATTTAAAAAAATGAGATAATTGAGCTTTTTTCAATAAAATTATGTGTTTATATTTTTAGCATCAACTGGCAGCTTAATTGCTAATAATTAATAATTTTTTATTGCATATGTAGACTTGAGGTGCTATTTATCAGCAGATTATGAATATCGGCTGCTATTAGAACGTAATTGAATTAATTATTTTTACTGAACAATAAGCAATTTAAAGAATTGCATTTAATTAACTATTATACAAGGAGAATTATTATGGAAGAAACAACAAAAGTTCTCGAAACAAGTGTTTCTAAAGAACAAATTTCAAAATTAATCCGCAAACATGTTTATGGATCAATGGGGGTTGGATTAATTCCCATTCCTATGGTTGATTTTATTGGCGTTACAGGTATTCAACTGAACATGCTGAGAAAATTGGCTGAATATTATGATGTTTCTTTTTCTAAGGAATTAACCAAAAAATTAGTGTTTTCATTAATTGGAGGTGCTGTTCCTGCTGCTTCTGCTTTTTCAGTTGCTTCCTCTGTTAAGTTTATTCCCATAATCGGTCAAAGCCTGGGTGCGGTAAGCATGCCTGTTATTGCAGGTGCATCGACTTATGCAGTCGGAAAAGTTTTTTATCGACATTTTGCATCTGGTGGCACATTTCTGACATTTGATCCAGAAAAAGCACGCTCTTACTATGAAGAGATGTTCCAAAAAGGGAAAAACGTTGTCAAAGGAATGAGAGCAGAACCCGCTCCAGCTACAGCATAATGATTTTATGTTTTTTAATAGCAGGGAATCATCTTAGTGTTTTCCCTGTTATTAAATAAACAATTAAATACAATCAATTGTCCATAAAAGGAGGCAGGCATAGATGGCGCTATTACCATTGACTTATATATTTTCATTTCCCCCTATGATACAAATTTTGTATTTTTCCCTAAGCTTTATTATTGGTCTTGCAGGCGTGAATCGCATCATGGGATTTTGGGGATACTTATTTTGTAGTATCATTTTTTCACCAGTTATTGGCTTAATGGTGTTGCTCGTTTCTTCCAAGAAAAAGACAACCGCTTGAGTTCATATGAATAAATATTTTATAATAATATGCCTGATCATAAACTTCCCATCTGCCGCCATTATGGCCAGTGAAAGCAGCACTGAAATCCTTCTTGGAATTGTAGACTCCAAGACATCTCCATCTCTTTTCAAAGAAGGCATTCATCTTGCCATCAGGTCATTAAATCAAGCTGGCGGTACATTGGGAAAAAAATGGCACGTTATATTCTATGATGATGAAAACTGTCCCAAAAAAGGTCAGGCCATCGCAGAGTCCTTATGTTCAAATCCGAATGTTTTTGCGGTTATTGGCCATCGCCATCCAGAGGTAGCGCTTTCCGCCTCTATTGTATATAAAGAAGAGAAAAAGCTTTTTATATCACCTGGTACAGACATTAACCTTTATGGGGGAACTTATATTTTCAGGCATGGACCGGGTGATAAGGCAAAAGCAAGTCAAATTGCCAGTTATGCGGATGAAAATAATTATCATAAGATTATTATTTTCAATTATTTTGATTCGTATGAAAAGATGTTTGCGGATCTTTTTGCCAAACAAGCCAATGATAAGCATATAAACATTGTGTCAAGAAAATCGTTTTCATCATGGGATCAAAATTTTGCACCCATGATTTCAGATGCTGTGAGTTGTGGTCCTTTTGATGCCATTTTTCTTTCCGGCAGTCTTCCCCTTTCTGGTTATTTAATCCAACAAATCAGAGAAATGGGAATTATGGTCCCCATACTTGGCAGTGATAATCTGGATTCATCCAGTCTTTCTATTATCGCTGGAAAAGCTGCAGAAAACACCATCGTACCCACAATTTTTGATCCAACAAATCCAATTAAAAAAACAGAAAAATTTGTTAACCACTTCCAATCTAAATATGGAATGTTACCTGATACATGGGCTGCGATGGGATTCGATACTGTTAAACTCCTTGCGGATATGATTGAAAAAAGTCAATCATGTGATCCCATTGTAATTGATAATAACTTACGTTTTCAAAAGCAATGGGAAGGTGTTGTTGGCTCATATTCGTTATTAAAAAGTGGAATGATAATTCCACAGTCCTATTTTTTTAAACGATTTAAAAATGGTGGTTTTGAATTTCCAAAACGAATCATCAAAGAAGATCAGTTTGAGTTAATCAGAGATATAACTTTATGTCTGCCAGTTCAGCCAGAGATAAAAACCCTGGATCCTTCTCTTGTTAAAAATCCAGGTTTGCAAAGCATGTTAAATCTTATTTTTTCAGGGCTGACAGGTTTTGATAAAGAAAATAAACTGATTCCAATGCTTGCATCGTCATGGACGCATAAAGATAATTTCAAAAGCTATACCTTCAAGCTGAGAAAAGAAGCGCGCTGGAGTGATAACACACCTGTAACAGCGCATGATGTTGTTGAAACACTGAAAAGAAATATCCAAAACACTTCATCATGCCCAGATGTACAATTACTATATGCGCTAAAAAATGCTCAAGCCATTCATACCGGAAAACTTAGACAACTTTCTGACCTAGGTGTGGTTGCCAAAGACAATTTTACTGTAGAATTTTTACTTGAACGGCCTTTGGCTTATTTTCCTGAACTATTAACCCAACCTGTATTTTGGCCATTACCATCAAAAATAATCAAGCAAAAGCCTGATGACTGGACATTGCTAAAAAATATCACGACAAGCGGTCCATACAAATTATGTTTTTATGAACCCGACTATTTGTTAATTTTAAAAAAAAATGAAGCCTTTTTCAATCAACGAGATATAAACATTCCTGAAGTTCGATTTTATGTTATACCGGATGGCTTGCTGGGATTGGATCTCTTTATCAAGTATGATTTAGATGCATTACCCCAAACGTTGCTCAAAATGCCACAGGATCAATTATCATTCATTAGATCTCAGCCGCGTTTGAGAAAAAACTATCATCAGTTCCCAGGGGATACTCTTTATTCAATAACTTTAAACACTTATTTGCCGCCTGTAGATGAAATATTTATTCGAAAAGCAATCATGGCATCGATTGATACCCACCGGTTAACCACGATAATTACTGGCAGCGGAGAATTCCCTGTCTGTACGCTGGTTCCACCCAATAATCCGACTGATTCAAGGAGCTGTTTTAGATTTAATCCAAAAGAAGCACAAAAGCGACTGAATGAAGCTGGGTATCCTGATGGTGTTTCTTTTCCAAAACTGCTGATTTTTCATGAAAACTCAAAAGAAGATCATCGAATTGCAGAAGGCCTGGCTAAAATTATTCATAAAAATTTAAATGTCCATATTCAGCTGACTGAAAACAAAAGTCAGGCGCATATTCATCTGGTAAAAAGGAAGGCAAACTACTATTTCGGGGAATATTTTGATCATCTTTTTGAACTTAACCCATTACATGATCGCCTGAAAAAATCATATTATGAATTTCAAGGGGTATATCAGCAGCTCATGGTGGAAAAAAATGATAAAAAGGTTCAATCCTTAATCAAAAAGGCAGAAAAAATAATGATACATAAAGAAGCTGTTGTGATGCCGCTTTTTGTAACCTGTCATCATTCCTTAATTCATCAACGTGTCATGGGATGGGAAAATCGGTTTCAAGGGCAGCATCATTTGTGGCAATGGTCTTTAAGAAAGATAAAGAATTTAATCAAATGATAAATATTAAAATGAAACTTTCGAAAAAACTAATTATTTCGTTGATAATTGCCGGGTGTTTTATTCTTGCAGGCACTTATCTGCTCATTGAAACAAATCAGCCAACAAGTGATGATTACTACTTTATTGGGGTTGCTGGCACATTTGAAGATCAGGCGACGAATCAAAAAAATGATATGCTTCAAGGCCTGGAGTTAGCAGCAGCCAGAGTAAACCAATCGGGCGGCATTGATGGCAAAATGATTCAGCTGGTTATTCAAAATGATAAAAAAGATCCCAGCATCGCCATGAAAGTTGCATCAAATTTTTCGCAAGATAAAAGAATCTTAATGGTACTTGGACACTATCACAGTACGCCTTCCCTTGTTGGTGCTGATATTTACCAAAAAAATGCCATCCCGGTCATTACAGCATCTGCAACCTATGACCCAATTACTCATGATAATGAATGGTATTTCAGAACCATTCCAAACAATTCATATTACGCTGAATTTATGGGGACTTACCTGGGATTAAACTTAAGACAATGGCCAGTCGTGATCATATCCGGAGAAGATGATTTTCATCAAGCCATTACACACGTTTTTATTAAAACAATTCAAAAATATGGCATCAATGTGATTGACCAATTTTATTACAATGAAGATGATCGTGATGTTTCTCCGCAACTGATAAAAATTTCAAACATGATTAAAAGAATCAATAAAAAAAGTATTATTTTTATTTCTGCAAGTACGAAAGAACTGATTGAGGTTGTTCGTTTACTCAAATCATCCCCCAAAAAATATCCCTTTAAAATTTTTGGAACAGATTCTGCTGCGACAAGTCAATTTATTAATGGCCTTTCCACTTTTCCCAGAGAACAGAACAAACCCGGTTTTTATTCAGATGGCATTTTTTCCCTTTCTGCATCTATTCCAGGAACAGGAAATCATCAATCATTCCAATTCTATCAAGAATTTTATGAAGCCTATCATCGGGTTCCTTCATGGGTGGCAGCATCTTATTATGATACATTGATGCTTAGCACGCAGGCTATAAAACGTGCAGAAATAACGAATATATCAGGTATCAGAGAAAAGCGAAGAAGAATTCGAAACACATTGAATGAGTTTTATGATCATAAACATGCCTTTAATGGTGTGACCGGAAATATATTTTTTGATGACAATGGTGATGCCAAACGACCTTTAATACCAGCCTATTATCAAAATAATTTACTCGTTCCGGAATATGTTCAATATCAAAGAAAATTCGATCAAAACCTTGATCATAAAGCCATTGACCAATCGTTGAATAACGATATTTTTGTCATTGATAATACTGTGTTAAATAAGAAGAAACTGGTTTTTTCAAATATACAAATATTGTCAATAAAACCATATAAAGAAAATAATCAACTATTTAGTACAGTTGATTTTTATTTAAAATTTCAGTTTTCTGAAGCTTTTGAAGATAATAATATCTGCTTTGTTAACGCAAAAAAGCCTGTTTTTATTGGTAAACCAGTAATGGAATCAAAAGAAAAAGGTGTGACTCAGAGGCTTTATCGGATAAAAGCAGACTTTAAGCACACGCTAGAGAATCAATCCTTTCTACGAGATCATCATGAAATATCTATCCAATTTCATCATAAAAGCAAGACAGCTGACTATTTGACATACGTTCCATCGCTTACACTAAAAGATGTGACACTTCTTGAGGATTGGACAATCGCCTCTCATCACTTTTCAATTCGTAGAGTGGAAAATGAAAATATACCTAAACTAAAAGTGATTAAAGACAATCTGTATTATTCAGAGGTTAACACAGGAATTATTTTATCGAAAAAAATGAATGGAATAAGATTGATCGTTCCTTTTTTTGTTATCATCATACTCTTGTATGGCGTTTTCTTTATCTCCATTGATCGAATGTCTACAATTTTATATACTGTCTGCACGGCTATCATTATAAATACCTACTATTATTATAAAATTATACCGCTCATCAACCATTCCCATTTGATTAAAGCCGAAAAGGTATGTCTGTTCATTTATGCACTTTCTATACTGGTATTTATTTTAAACGCATGTGTTTCAATGTTTCATGTAAAAAAACAGGTCCATAAAGAAAGAATGATTCGAAATATTGGTATTATTGTTTTTCCTGTTTTAATTGTCATTTTCTTAATGATTGTATGTTGAGGTATCAGATGAAATTACTCACAAAAATTAAACAGCAGTTTCAGCAAAAACTATTAACACTGATTCCCTTTATATTAATTCTTTTGTTGATTTTTGCTTTTTGCTTTAACTTTATTGTCTATATTCTCAAGCCTGGAGAGGCGGGCGTGTTTTGGAGTATGTTTTTTGGCGGGACAGATATAAAGCATATTCATGGAGAAGGAATACATATCATATGCCCCTGGGATAAAATGTACATTTATAATATCAGAATACAGGAAATCTCACCGGAGCTGAAAGCGTTAACCAAAAATGGACTGGAAATTCATCTCTATTTATCCATCAGGTACAGACCTGTGTATAAACTGTTAGGAGTTCTTCATCAGCAAGTAGGACCGGACTATGCCAACAAAGTCATTGTTCCGGAAATTGAGGCAGTACTTAGAGAAATCATTGGTACGATGGATGCTGAAGAAATTTACTCTACTGGAAGAAAAATGATTACAGAAGCGATTAACGAAGCCATTGAACAGGTTGCTCAACGCTTTATTATTATTGATGATGTTATCATTCGAAAAATTGTACTTCCACCCAGTGTTGCGGAATCCATTCAAAATAAAATCGAGCAAAAGCATATTGCAGAAGCACATGATTATATTGTTGAAAGAGAAAAAAAGGAAGCCATCAGAAAACGTATTGAAGGTGAAGGCATAAGAGATCAAATGAACGCCATTGCATCGGCCAAATCGCCTGAGAAAAAAATAATAATGTGGAAAGGTATTGAAGCGACCAAAAAAATAGCGGAATCTGAAAATGCAAAGATTATCATTATTGGAAATGGAGAAAAAGGCCTGCCAGTGATTTTAAATACAGAAAATGATCAGCCTTAAAAAGAATGGAAGCATGTTTAATGAAAACAAAAATCATACTTTTTATCATAATTTGGAATGCATTTTTATTTGGCACATATGGTCAATCAAAAACTCTAAATGTCCCTGATACTTACAAAACAATACAATCTGCTTTAAATGATGCTCAAAAAGGGGATTCGATAACCGTTAGAGAAGGTATTTACACAGAAAATATTCTATGGCCAGCCACTTCTGATATACAATTAATCGGAGAAATGGACAAAACAATTATCAATGCTCAGAAAAAAGGCAGTGTTATTTATTTTTCTGGTAATTTAAAAGGGTTAATTGATGCAAAAACCATTATTCAGGGATTCATTCTTATCAATGGAAAACCCGATCATACGAAATCGAATTTCTATGGCGGAGGCCTATATTGTCATAGTGTATCACCTCATTTAAAAGATTTAACCATTATAGAAAATATGGCACATAAAGGTGCTGGAATTTATTGTTTTCAGTCTGATTTGCAACTGACAAATGTTACCATATCAGACAATCAAGCTATGAGCGGTGGCGGAATGGCGTGTGAATATGCGAATCCTGTTCTTTTTAATGTCACATTGTCAAAAAATAAAGCCAATTCAGGAGCAGCAATATACAGTGTATTATCAACTCTCACGCTTCACAATGTATCCATTCTTAAGAATATAACTGCTAAACCCAATAATAACCATTGCAGTGCATTATATTTAAACAGTTCTCGATTTATTTTGAAATACTCTCTTGTTTGGAACAAAGGACTCCCTCAAGAAGTATATTTTTCTGAATATGACCAGGAGAATGTTTTAACGATTCAAGATTCAGATATTAGAGCAAACGATACACTCATTATTACCAATAATAATGGTCAAGTGATTCGAAGCATGAGGCAATCGACTGAAACATCTTCTCATTCAGTCAATAAATTATATCTTGCACCCGAATCAGATTCTGGGATTGATCCTTCAGACAATATTACAAACATGAATTCCATTAAACTACTGGCGAAAGGTGTTCATGGAAATGGTATGAATATATATGTCAAAGGAAATCCGATGCCATTAACCCATACATCTGTGTCAGATGATATTTTTACAACAGATATCTTTTTATCCGAAGGTCGCCATCATATCTATGCGCGCCCTGTGGGTGCTTTATATACAATTTCCAGTTTACCACAACCAATAACCATCACTGTAGATCAGACTGCTCCTGTAATCAAATCACTTTCAGTGACACAAATTTCTGAAAATGAGATAAGCTGGACATTCAATACTGAGGATATGGATCAAAATCTATCGTATCAATACTGCATTAATCGTAAAGCGCATCCAGAGCCATCGCAAAGCTATTCAACCAGCCAGTCTGCCAGTATTAAAAAACCAGATTTAAAAGATGGGCTGTGGTATATTCATGTAAAAGCAACTGATCGGGCAGGAAATGAAAGTGCATTTTTTACATTTAACACAATAGTTGATGATACTCCTCCAGTGATAGAGATTAAAAACATTTCTGAGAGTCATCTGGTGCAAAAATGGACCTGGTTTTCTGATGAAAAAGAAGCGGATATATCATACAGACATTTGCTCAATCAACTTCCGCATTCTATACCAACTGGCGATTTTAATGCAATGACACAAACAACACTTTCCAATGTAAATGGCCAATGGTTCCTCCATGTTCAGGCGAAAGATCGCTTTGGAAATCTAAGCAAGGTAGTGACAACATCAGTACTGATGGATTGTATGCCACCTCAAATAAAAGGTTTATCAAATGATCTCATCCCCAAAAAAGAAAAAACGTGGAAATGGCATTCTAACGAACCAAAAACCTCATTTCGTTATAAAATTAATCAACAACCCAAAACAGTATTAAAAGGCGAATTTACGACTGACAATCAGGCAAAAATCACTGGATTAAATGGGAAATATTATTTACATGTTCAGGCAAAAGATTCTGC
>Ga0272440_1002783_pt1 | contig 13423 bp, 13 predicted proteins | sample SSMMMBAug17_FD_192440 | JGI IMG/M metagenome (GOLD analysis project Ga0272440, IMG submission 192440) | Marine sediment archaeal communities from Little Sippewissett salt marsh, Falmouth, MA, United States - SSM-MMB-Aug17 | ecosystem: Environmental > Aquatic > Marine > Wetlands > Sediment ...
AGTCATGCTGCAAAAGAAACGAATGCAGGGAGTTCTCAGGTCAGTAATAGCGCATCAGAGCTAAACAGTTTAGCTGATAAATTGAAAGGAATGGTTTCTCAGTTCAAATTTTGAACCATGAACCTAATAATAGGTTATCATATACTCCATTTTTCCCCAACAAATAGAACCGAAGTTTTGAGAATAGGCCCATACACTTTTTATATAAAACGACCGCGTCTAATTTTATCACTTTTTTAATATAATCATTGAAAGCACAATTTCATTGTGCTATAATTGTACTATAGGTTGATATTCCTTTCTCAAACGTGATGAATAAATAAAAGGACAGCGCAATTGATAGAAAATTCAAACTGGATTTTTAAGGTTGATAACCTGAAAAAAACATTTTTAACAACCAAAAGGTCCGATACGACTTATTTACGATTCAAAAATATTCGTATTGAACGTGGCGCGTTAACATTGATTACCGGTGAGACCGGAATTGGAAAAACAAGTTTACTGAATTTGTTAGGATTGATGGATGAGATGGTATTGTATCATGGAGACGATATACGATTTAATCCATTGGATAAGCCTTCAATCAGTTATCGTTATATGATGCAGGAAACACCGGAGCGTATTGAACAGGTTCGTTATGCCTATTTTGGATTTATGTTTCAACAAGATCACCTCATTGATGCCATGACTGGATGGGAAAATGTCATTTTGTCTTATTTATTGAGATATCCTGAAGCCTCCAAAACTGAAGCCATTGAAAAAGCAAAAATGATTATAAAAGCCTGTCATTTTGATGATATGCTTCATGGTCTTATGGATCGGAGTCCATCGACTTATTCTGGTGGTCAGCGTCAGCGAACAGCATTGGTCAGAGCGATCATACATGACCCAATGGTCATTTTTGCTGATGAACCTTTGGCTTCTGTAGATCAGGAAACAGCTAAGGACATTATTAATATATTGGCACAGCAAAAGGAAAAAGGGATTACAGTAATCATGGTTGTTCATGATACACATGAATACTTATTTGATTCAGTTACTGTGAATAAAATACGCTTGAGAAAACAAAAATAAACTTACAGGATTTCATTTATGAGTGCCAAACGAAAAATTCTGATTGTAGATGATGTTTCAACAAATGTGTTGCTAATTAAACGTATTTTGGAAACAGATTATACAATAAAAACCGCGCAATCAGGTGAAGAAGCATTGGATATATTGCCTGCTTATCGACCGGATATTATATTATTGGACATCATGATGCCTGGAATGGATGGATACGAAGTTTGTAGGCGTATACGAAGTGAACGCCGCTATGCCTTTATAAAAATTATACTTGTTTCAGCAAAAAATCTGATTGATGATCGCCTGAAAGGGTATGACGTCGGTGCAGATGATTATATCACCAAGCCTTTTGTCAAGCGGGAATTACTGGCAAAAACCAATGTTTTTTCACGATTAAAACATGAAGAAGAAGTGAATCAGCTAAAAAATGATCTCCTGACATTGTTTTCTCATGAAACACGAACGCCGCTGAGTGCAATTATTGGGTTATCGGATATTCTCATGCGTAATAATACGATTAGCGACGATATTAAAACGCGAATTGACATGATCAGTGTTAAAGCACATGAATTACTAGAATTTGCTGAAAAAACATCATTGTTGTGTTCATTAAAAGACGACCGACGACTTCATTATTCAAAAATGTCTTTAGACGTTATTTTTCATGAAATTATTGAGCAACTGCATCATCAATTGAAAGAAAAAAATATAACAATCATACAGGATGAATTGAATTCCATTCAATGCAAGGCAGATTGGTCTTTAATGCGTAAAGCGTTCACTTTTGTTCTTGAAAATGCCATCAAATATTCTGAAAACAATGGAAATATCGAACTTCAAGCATCAATTGCGAACAACCAATGCCGGATTTCTTTTATAGATTTTGGATCTGGCATTCGACCGGAATGGATTGAAACCATATTTGATGAATTTGCTATCAGAGATATTATGCACCATAAAAAAGGTCAAGGCCTGAGTCTTGCAATTACACGTCACATCCTGGAGTTGCATGGTGGTGCTGTTCGCGTCAATCCTGATCGAAAGCAAGGCGCTCACTTTATGATGCGTTTTCCATTGATCGAAGAAGACGCCTCATCATAATTATTCGAAAACATCTAAAAACCGGGGATAGAGAAATGAATAACAAAATACTTGTTATTGATGATGAACTGATCAATATACATTTATATACAGATATTCTATCTGAAACGAAATATGAGTTACAAACTGCACTTAATGGCGAAGAAGCCTTGGAAAAACTTCAATCTTTTTCTCCTGATTTAATTCTGATGGATGTCATGATGCCCGGCATGACGGGTTATGAGGTCTGTCGAAAAGTGCGTCATATACCCAGACATCAATTTACCAAGATTATTATGATTTCTGCCTGCACAGATTTAGAAGAACGTCTTCAAGGATATCAGGCCGGTGCTGATGATTATATGACAAAGCCCATAGAAAAAGAAGAATTTCTGGCCAAAATTAATGTATTTATTAAATTAAAAAAAGCTGAAGAACTCGATCAGTTAAAAAGTGACCTTCTCACACTTTTCTCTCATGAAACCAAAACCCCTTTGAATGCAATTTTTGGTTTTTCCGGCTTATTAAAAGAATCTCCAAACCTGTCATCCTCTGAAAAAAAATATATCGAAAACATGATCCAAGCAGGAAACCATTTGTTGACATTTGTAGATAAAACCATTCTGTTGTGCGAGTTAAAAAAAGATTATACACTTGAAAGAACTTCACAATTCCTGGATGATAATTTAGATGAAGTCATGCTTCAACAACAAGAAAAATACAGCAATAAAAATATAACAATCAAACAGATCCGTTCAGAAAAAATTCAATTACAAGCAGATTGGACATTGCTTTATAAAATGTTTGATTATCTTATTGACAACGCTTTGAAGTACTCACCAGATAATGAAACTGTCATCATTTCAAGTCAGATAACAGATAAGGGATGCCAGTTGCAGGTGATTGACAAAGGCAAAGGAATACCCGAAAATGATCTACACTTTATTTTTGATCCCTTTGCCATTAAAAATATCCAAAATCATCAGGCAGGTCAGGGTTTAAGCTTGTCTATTTGCCGACATATCATGATGCATCATGGCGGAACAATTCATGCAAGCAACACAACTGATGGCGGCGCGTGTTTGACGTGTGAATTTCCATCTCAGATCATAACATGATTGTCATCAAAAGTATTCGTATCACACCCAATCAAATACCAAACAATGGTTATGCGCGTGTTAATGTACGTTGCATGGTTTTTACAAAAACAGATCATGCAATGATAACATCAGTTTGGGTAGATATGCTTCATACAGAACTCTATCGAACCTATAAACTTCAACCCAATCCCAGTCAACTCATTCAACAAACTCAAGAAGGTGAATATTTTGTCAGTTTTCATATTCCCTGGTTAATGGATACAGGTAAATACCTGCTAATCGTTCGTGCACAAAATGATAAAAACGAAACAGGTCGTGCTGTAAGTGAATTTGAAATTTATTATCGACGTCCAGATCAATTGCATATCGACTCATCCATATTTAATCAACGTTTCGAAAATCTCACTCAAACGCGATTTATTAAAAATAATACATGCAAACTTCTTGAAAAGGGTGATGAGGCCTTAAATACGCGATTACAATTAATTGCTCAGGCACAATCACAAATAAACATTCAAACATATATGTTAGGACAGACTGGAGCCGGTCGAAAAATTCTGAATGAATTGTTTAAAAAAAGTGCTGAAGGCGTTGAAGTCAATCTGATACTGAATGCAGACACACAGATCTCATCTCCAATCAGCACAATACAGATTAAACTGAACCAGCTGATTGGTGATTTAGTCAAAGAAGATGAAACAGGTCTTGTAGAATGGTTTTCTCATGAATTTTTAGATTTGTCCTGGATAAAAACTGCCGATCAAGGTGGAATGAATGTCTTGATGCTGAATGGGGACCTACTCAAAGGTCCAAAACCAGCTCATGAATCAGGAATGAAAAAAGCTGATTTTTGGCTTGAAAAATTAATCAAGGATGGCCTCCCCAAAATTACCGAAAAAAGCTTACCCAAAGACTGGAAAAGCTTTTTTCGCGGGCCAGGCGGATTGCCATCAATGCCCTTACTCGATTATGCGGTACATGAAAAAATAATGATTGTTGATGGAAAAGCAGCAATCGTAGGCGGTAGAAATATTGAAAGCCAATACTTTGATGAATGGCAAGATCTGGAATGTTATATTGTCGGACCTGTTGTGACTGAAATACAAAGGGGCTTTTTAAAAACATTTCAATCCATTTCTCCCAAAGCCAATATAAAACAACCCCGAGCAATTTATGCGACCGAAAAACAGCAAAACAATAATCATTCAGAGCTTTTTGTTCAAAGTCGTCCCTGGCAACGAGAGTATTATACAATAAAAGCAATCGCCGCTTCGATTCAGGCAGCAAGTTCGCATTGTTATATTCGAACGCAATATATTGTATTGCCAGACTGTTTTTTAAAGGACGTTTTAATCAATGAGTCCCAACGCGGCTTGGATATTCGCATCATTATCAACTCCTTTCAAACCAGCCAACATCTTAACTTTGGTGTGGGTTACTTTGTCACGCTCAATTATCTAAAACCATTAATTGACGCAGGGGTTCGTATTTACGAACAAAAAGGAATGCCTGAAAATAATGGAAAAGACTATCATCATACAAAAGAATTTCTGTTTGACCAAAAGTTAATGGCCATCGGATCATTTAATGCCACTGTACGAAGCGCATATATTGAATCAGAAAATCTGTTATTTACAAAAGATAAAAAACTCTGCAAACATCGGGAATCCTTCTTTTTAGAAGATCTTGCGTCTCGAACAACAGAAATTAATTCACCATATTTAACCTACCTGAGAAATAAACATCGTTCTAAAATGGACCTATCGCAGTTAGTTGACATTTTATTTTGATTGTCAGAATAGGGACGCCCTTAACTTATTAACTTAGGACTTCTCTGAAAATAACTTCCCCATTATTGATATTGTTCGTTTTGAGGTAAATGTACTGTAGAGACGTAGCATGCTACGTCTCTACACGACCTTATTTTTTTGACGATCAAGAAAAATGAGTATGATATTTTCCGAGCATTCCTTAAGGATACCCTTATTACTTACCTTGTTACTCCCAATATCAAGCAACTCTATGCGTATTACTGGTATATATATTGCAAAGATTTAAGTGTAACCAAAGTTATCGGAACAAAAAATGTCATTCATCCATGTTTGAATCATGGTTACACTCAAATGAGATGATGAAAAGACTTTGCTTATATGTTTCAGTGTAATCATGATTCAAAAAATTTGATGCGTACATTGTATTGACCAGAAATTTTGGTTCCACTCAAAAGATTTCTTTAATAATTAAAACAAGGAGAATACAGAATGAAAGAGTTTGATGAAATAATACAATATCTAAAAAATTTAAGTGATGAGGTTATCATAAAACTCCAAGATAATAGAGAGGAGATTTCTTCAGAATATATTAATGATAAAATTAGTGATGAACTGTTAAAAAAATGCCCTTTTGGCGAGTATCTTTGTAAAAGCGTTCATAATAATAAATCTAGAGAGCACTTATTTTATATGATAGTGGGAGGAGTAAATATTTTCAGCAGTAAACGCGGAGAGGATATCACCAGTAGATGCAATGAGTACAGAAATTTTTACAATGACTATGATAAAATGATTTGTTCTTTAATTGACAATAAATTTTTAAATTTTGTTAATGATGACTATCTAAAAAATGTTTGTATTATATCATGTTTGTATCATGATATTGGTAAATCTATAGCAAAAGAAAAGCATCCTTCTGAAGGGTATCAAATAATTGAGGGTTTAGGTGCTGTTACGCATGAAGCCAGTAAAGAAATGACTGATTTGGAATATTTTAAAGAATGGTTAACGAAACCTCTTGTCAGCAATTTACAAATTAAATCTGAAAAAAAAGAACAGTTTGAAAAAGAAAAAGTATTCATTTTTCGTTTTTTTACAAAATTACTGAGATACCATGATATATGGGGTAATATAACAACTGGGGAAGCTTCTATCATCATGCTTGCGATCACACTAGATATTACAGAATCCAGAGAAGACTCTCATTTAGTATTTTTAGGAAGTCTTCTTTTATTAAATATTGCAGATCAATATGCAACTGTTAGTTTTTTTAACAAAGATAATAATCAACCGCAGTCTATTCCTGAAAATATTTTAAAAAATGTGATTCAAAAATGGGATAATGTATATAAAATAATAAAAGATAGCAGTTCTGACAAAGAATCTATTAAAGTTTCATTAATGGAAATTGCTGAAAAAGAAAGATCAACTGTAGAAAGAATCTGTTTTTTACTTGAGGAATCAGGAATACTCGTTGATGAATCTAAAATAAATGATATTCTACGTTCAGTTTGTGGAGGTAGATATGCTGATTTTTGCAAGAAATTTGGCGCTGTTAGATTATGTTATGCGCTTAGATTTTTTAAGAAAATTGCTAATGTATCCAGGAAAAAATCGAAATCGCATGAAAATCAATGTTATAATGTAATCAATATTTTAAATAGAATTGTAATAACTTACGAGAGCCTCATTTCTACAAATAAAGAACAGGGGATAATTACAGGGATTGAAATGTCCTGGTTAACCAGAAATAATGAGATAGGTGGCTGTATCGTAAACTCCTTAATTGATGGATCACCAAATATTCTTAGCTGGATAGATGATGAAATATCTGCATTTCCCTGCGGATAAATTGAAAAAGATGATATTATTAATAACGTAGGAAAAAAAATGAATCCAAAAATTGAAAAAAACACGTTAAGTGATGAAATTAAGAGCCTACCACCTGGAGAGTCTTTTCAAAGTTCCTGGGATTTTCAATTAATTGAAAACGCTGTGAGAAAAGCCAGAAAAAAAAATACCGCTCCAGATTTTTCAATAGGGAAAGTAGAAATACATCCATCTGGCAATTGTAACTTAAAATGTCCTTTCTGTTATGGACAAAAACTGGCGCCAAAAGAAAAAACAAATCTACCACTTGGTGTGATGCATAAAATTATTAATGATTTAAATAATAATTTTTCAGATGAGCAAAAACCGCTTATTGTACTTGCGGGAATGTATTCAGAGCCTTTTAAACATCCTGAAATGAAGGAAATCATATGTCAGCTGGGCCATCATAAATTTAGATTTGGAATATATACGAATGGACTACTTTTAAGTAAAAGCATTATTGATGAAATAGTGAATAGTTCAAAACAGAATTCAACCCCTAAAAATAGTTATATTTCTTTTGATGTTTCAGCATCACTTGTTGTTGATCAATTTTACAAAAAATTATTTCCAATCATTAAGGAAACGATTGATTGTAGAAATAAAGAGAATGCACAGTTACAAATAAATACGCCTATTCTTGCGATACTTGGCAGGAGTGACCATACGACATTATTTCCAGTGATTGAAAAACTGTCAAGTATTGGCGTGGATAATATAAGGCTCTCATTTCCATGGTCTTTGCATGAAGGCGGGGAGGTTGAAAAATATGGATTTCTGCCAAGAGAAGATTATTATAATGCAGTGAAAGTATTTCAAGAACTGAAACAAGAATTTTCAAATGTAACAATTCGTGAACCTCAATTAAAACCTTTTGACCATTGCTTCATGTTAACTCAGAGTCTTGCTGTTAGTCCCGAAGGGGATGTTTATCCTTGCCCTGAAGTATGTGTTCCTGTTTATAGAAGTAAGTTTTCTTATGGGTCTGTGCTGACAAATGGAATTTTTGAAATATGGGGCAGCCAAAAGCATAAAAAATTATTTCATGACTTAAATCCCAGAAATGAAAACTGTATATGTTGTCCAGTTGATTGGAAATTCAACGAAATATGTTCAAAATTTTGGCCTCCTGAGTTAGGCAGATAAAAAAAATAACTGTATACGTTGTACAAGGGACGCCCTTAACTTATTAACTCATCAGCATCAGCTCGCAAATATTTTTAGGCCAAATCGTTTTTTTTTTTTAGACGCGATCAAATTTGAAAAAAGAAACGTTGGTAACGTCCACTAAAATCGTCTGCGATAACCAATTTCAATTGTTGCCACACTTCCACCATCTGTAGATCGTGCGATCAATTGGTATTCATGCACATTATCGCCTGTTTTATTCATATCCAACGATTCATTCCTTAAAACACTCCCGTTAGAGTATGTTTTTTGAATGGCAATATATTTAGAATTGCTGCACTGTGACATTGAGGTCAGTATGTCTGATACATTCTCCCAGTAAACAGTTGTCGCATCAATGCTGGTAATTTTTGAATCAATATACATCCAGCTGAGACTGCGACCACTGTAATTCGTTTCAATTTCCTGTAATTTCGAGATATCAGTTGCTTCCAGGACATTGGAGGCTTCAACGATTGCAGCTTCAGCACAGTAGAAGCTTGTTGATTTCGCCAGCTCATTTTTCGCAAGGTACACTTCGGTTGTGCTTTCTTCATATGATGCAATTGCCATTAAAGACATAATGGCCAATACCATCAAAACTAAGACTGTAATATTACCGGATTCTTTCATGGTGAAATCCTTTATTCATGTTGAGATATTTAATTCATTAAGGAAATCGAATGGTTTCTATATGAATGAACCGATCAAGACAGGAAACAGTTACTTCAACTGTTTTTTGCGTAGCAGTTCCCAATGGATCGACATTAATTGTAACAAAGAATGTGTTTTTATCCAGGTTAATTGTTTTTCCATTTGAACTGCCATGATGGTTATCAAGATCGTCAAATGGGATAGATTCAAGGTATGATTGAGCAAGAAAATTTGCAGTTGTTCTGTGTTGAGCCCATTGAACACCTTTTAATGCCTGGGTTTGAAGACTCGCAACACCAAGAAAACCTGTTGCTAGAATCAATATTCCCACCATAATTTCCAGAAGACTGACACCTTTTTGGTCGTATATGATTGGTATTGTTTTCATAAATCCAAATTTCGAATCCTTACATCAGCCATTAATGTTTGCTCATGTTCTCTTTTTTTTGACTCAGCGACTATCGTTATTTTAACCACTCGAATTTTTGCCCGATCCGAATCATTCAAAATGGTAAATTTATTATTATCAGAATCATAATACTCAAAGCTCAAAGATTTTACATTCCGAGCCAAAAGGAACTCCTCATCGCTTATACCGCACCAGCGATAAAGGTTGTTTTCACTACCTGTTGTTTTTTTGTAATATGCGATATTTTCATTACTGCTATACGCCCAACCATCAGAAGGATCCGTGCTGTCATGCGTAAAATGAATGGAATTATCATCTGTGTTATAATTATCATTTTGATGATCAAGAAATCCGAGATAGTCAACACTCGTCACAGATCTTCCTTTGTTTGTGGAAAGCGGATCACAACCCGCTCTACGAATTTCAGTTGTCATTAAATTCATGGCCGCCCGAAGATCTTGAAACATTTCTGCAATATCTTTTTGCGTTGCACTAACCTTCGAATTTGAAACATACACCTTCATTATACTTGCAGTAAGTATGGCAGACATTGCAATGTATACCAATAATTCAAGCAGAGTAAATCCATATGAATATTTATTTTGTATTAAACGCATGAAGTCTTTCCTTTATCTGCTCATTCAACGATTCTAAGATTTCCTGTAATCGTCATTGTGATAGCCACAGGATCGTTGCTTCCACAATCAACATTAATGGTCGAAATGTTGTTTATCGTGCCATCTGTGTTGAATGTTGGGCTTGTTCCAGTTTGAACTGTAACCTCATCCCAGTCAAAATCAGCTTTAAAATCTCTTGTTAAAAAAACAACATCGTTTGTATCTTTAATTGTGTATTTGTTCTGGTTTACTAATGTAAATGTGTGCTGCTTTCTTTCTTTTATCGCATGAATTCTCGCTTTGACTAAATCTGATATGACTGTTCGGCTTGCTGAATTCTTTTTATAATTTGGTAAATATTGCGTTGAAGAAACAACTCCAATGGCTGCAAGCACAGCGAATATGGTCATGACAATCATTAACTCCATTAGTGTAAATCCATAACAGTTCGATTGTTTATTAAGAATGCACAAACGATTCTGTGTGACAATACGATGATTGTTCATGATTTCGCCCCTGTTTGCTTTAGCTACATATCTAACTGAATAAACATAGAAAAATATTTTTTCCATGATCGATTATTCTAAAAAATATTGGAATCGATATTGAGATTAAAATATGCAAAATTCATGCCGCATATTTTATCAATTTAGTAAGGAATGCTCGGAAAATAAATTCCCCATTTCAAAACAAAATGCTTAATTAAAAATTAAACATTAATCATATGCGTACCAAACTGTTCATTCTGTTTTTTGAACCATGATTACACTGAAGAAGATGAATAAGATGAATAAAAACACTTTAAATTCATCTTTTTCATCTTCTTCAGTGTAATCATGGTTCAAAAACGAAAATGAACAATTTTAAATGAGGAACTTATTTTCAGAGCTTTCCTAAGAGTTTGGTTGACGTTTGTTTGGTGACTATGATAAGAATTATTTTGAAATAGGACGCAAACAGTCGGACAATTTATCAGACGATAAGCCATTTTCCGCAAAAATTTGTTCGAATTTTGAGAATGCGCCCCTTAAATAGAAGGGTTACTTGGAGGATGCTTACAGATTTTTTTAGATTTAACAAAGGACGCTTTCATTGCAAATAAACAATTCATCCATTCAAAAACAATTAAAGTCAGGCATTCGAAAGAACCCAAGATTACTGGCGCTCTATATATTGAATGAATTTCATCTTGATGATATCCTTTTAGATCTCCTTATGATGGACGTGTTTGATCATATTTCCTCCTTTGAACAAAGAGATCGTGCGTTGATACATTCACTGGTATATGGTGTTATCCGATGGCGATCAAACCTCGATCATATGATCTCGCAATTATCACATTTTGAATTTTCAAAAATTTCCATACCAATTTTGAATACAATGCGAATGGGTCTCTTTCAAATAATCTTTATGGATCGAATTCCCGATCATGCGGCAGTGAATACATCTGTGGAGCTTGCACATATATTTGCACCACAATATTTGACACGATTTGTCAATGGCATATTGCGAGAAGCGATACGATCAAAAGATATTTTTTTATGGCCTGATGAATCAACTCAAATACTTGAGTTTTTGTCAGTAAAATATGCATATCCGAAATGGTTGGTTCAACGTTGGACTGAATATTGGGGCGCACGTATTACCAAATGTTTATGTCGGGCTGGAAACAAAATACCATCTATTATTCTTCGAACAAATACACTTAAAACAACACAATCTGACCTGATTGAAAACTTAACACCCAATGTTCAGGAAATAGAAAAGACGTGTCATGCACCTGATGGAATATGTATATCAAATCTCAAATTAGCAATAGGGGATTCAGAGGCATTTAAAAAAGGATGGTTCCAGGTTCAAGATGAAGCGGCTCAACTCATTGGATTGATCGTTTCCCCAAAACCAGGCGAAACAATTCTGGATGCCTGTGCGGGCCGAGGCGGCAAGTCCGGGCTTCTGGCACAGTATATGAACAATCAGGGTACGATTCTTGCGGTGGATCGATCCAAAGAAAAACTTCACACGCTATCTAATGAAATGAAACGATTGGGCATAGCTATCGTTGAAACATATCAATATCGCTGGAAAAAAACTTTGAAGGAACGTATGTTTGAACGTGTATTGGTAGATGCTCCCTGCTCTGGTTTCGGTGTTATTCGACGTCATCCAGATATGAAATGGAAAAAAACGAAAACACATATTTTACAAAATGCAAACACACAAAAAAACTTGCTTCAAATTATTTCAAAACATGTTAAACTTGGCGGAAAGTTAATTTATAGTGTTTGTACCCTGGAACCAGAAGAAACATTGCACGTTGTTGAAAATTTCTTGTCCAAACACAAAAATTTTATTATAGAGAAACAATGCAATTCAATCCTTGAGCCTTTTATCGATAAAAATGGATTTTATTTTTTTCGACCGGATATTCATTCAATGGATGGATTTTTTGCGGTTTCCTTAATTCGATCAGAATAAAAACAAATCAAATACCAACAATCAAGAGAGGATAACATGTCTCGTATACTAATGACAATATGGCTATTGTTCATATCTTCATCCCTTGTATGGGCGATCAATGAAGATTCTTCCGGATTTCAAATGGACACCAATATGTCGGAATCCATGGCCCTGAAACAAACTGATCCTACACTTCGATTTTTGCAAGCGTTGACCAATCAACAAGAAGAGATACAGAATCTCAATCTTTCACTCCAGCAAGAAAAACGCAACTCAAAAATTGAACGAGAAAATCTGAATCACCACATATCATTTGTAACATTCTTATTGTGGGGTGTGTTGGCAATCAATGGCGTTTTGTTGTTTATTATTATTATAATGGGCTTTCGCATGAAAGCCTTTTCCAATCAGTTAAAATCCATTCATACAGAAGTGGATGCCATTCAAACTGAAATAACACCCCCTTCTTTTGCTGAAAAAGAAACCATATCGCCGAAAATCAAACGAAACAAACAAAAATTACCGCCGGATGATATCGATTTATCGCCTTCAGAAGAAAAAGAACTGGAGGGATTGTTGGTTTCAGGTCATGACAACACAATTCTATCAGATAATGAAGGTCAAAACTTTTTTAAACAGTTTCAAACTGAAATAGATCGAGAACGTTCGCAGCTCAAACATTCGGATCAATCAGATACAGAAAAGTCCGAAAACGACTTACTTGATGAATTGATTGAACAGCATTTCACTGAAGCAGATTTGGTGACGATTACTTCGAAAGAGCAAGCCCGCAGCGTGAAATGAACATTTATTGCTTCCAGACCATTTACTACGATAGCAAAAAATGGGGACGTCTATGATTTTATGCTTTACTTTAAGTAAAAACGTCATGGTTTGTTGGGTAACAATTTATACGCATAGATCTACAAGTGTATGCACAGTAAAATATAATAAAATACAAATAGTTATTAATAATTATTATGATTTATTGGTAATATATATTTCTAGTTTAATTTAGCACCCAACCAAACCAAAATAAAAAAAACTAAAATAAATGTAAAAACTGTAAGAAATTCATTTTTTTGTGTCTATAGTAGAAAGCTCATTTTGACCCCAAAATGGGCCTTCTAAGAAAAAATTTAAATATTCCAAATTGATATTGTTCGTTTTGAGGTAATTGTACTGTAGAGACGTAGCGTGCTACGTCTCTACACGACCTTTTTTTTA
>Ga0272440_1002784_pt1 | contig 13421 bp, 9 predicted proteins | sample SSMMMBAug17_FD_192440 | JGI IMG/M metagenome (GOLD analysis project Ga0272440, IMG submission 192440) | Marine sediment archaeal communities from Little Sippewissett salt marsh, Falmouth, MA, United States - SSM-MMB-Aug17 | ecosystem: Environmental > Aquatic > Marine > Wetlands > Sediment ...
CCATGATTACACTGAAGAAGATGACTAAGATGAATTTAAAGTGTTTTTTTTCATCTTATTCATCTTCTTCAGTGTAATCATGGTTCAAAAACAGAATGAACATTTTGGTACGCATATGCTTAGCGGTTAATTTTTTCAGTCAAGCATTTTTAAATGAGGAATTTATTTTTTGAGAATTCCTTAATGATAATATTAGGAACAAAACAGAATGGAACTTACTCAAAACGACTTAAAGGAAATCAGCTTACTTATTAAGAACAGCTCAGGTTTTTTTATTCAAGAAAAAAAATACTACCGATTGGCGCTTAAAGTCTCAAAACGAATGGCGTTTTTAAAAACGAAAAATCCTTCCGATTATATTAGTCGATTAAAACAAGTATCTTCTTTTGATGAAGATAATGAAATATCTTTATTAACTGCCAGCATATTAAATCATCACACGTTTTTTTTTAGAGATATCGATCAATTTATCTGTCTGGAACAGTATTGCCTTCCAGAAATAAAAAATCACTATTCTGTTCTGGAATATAGGAATATAAAAATTTGGTCAGCTGCCTGTTCTACTGGTGAAGAACCTTATTCTATTTCTATGATTTTAAACGCAAGTTTACGCCCTCCCTGGACATTTCATATGAACGCCTCAGATATTGATCTACCCTCTTTGAATTTTGCAAAAGTAGGTATTTATGATGAAAAAATTGCAAAGTATATTCCAGTACACTATCTGAATGAATTTTTTGAAAAAATACATGGCGGATACAAGGTAAAACCAAAACTAAAAAAAAATATATCCTTTGATATGATAAACTTGATTGAAAAAAAAAGTGTGGAACAAATGAAACATTATGATGTTATCTTTTGTAATAATGTATTGTTTTATTTTGATGAACTTACTCAAAATGATATAATATTACAGCTTTGTTCCGCTTTAAGACCTGGCGGTTTTATTTTTTTTAATGGTCAGGCATCAATCGCATCAAAAACAAATTTAATCATGAAAAAATTTGGAAACGCGATTGTATTTCAAAAGAATTATTCAAGCTTATCAAAAAAAACAACACCGGCTGTTACCTATGACGGCTCTTTATTCATAGATGGTTTTCCTCAAGGAAAAATATCCCATTTGTTACATAAAGCTAAACGTGTAGTTTATTCGCCACCTGCTTCCATTGAAAATATTGCAAAAACTCGTCAATTAACCGCTCAAGATTTTATAGATATTAAAGAAATAATTAATCGATATTCAGGATTATATCTGACAAAAAAAGATCATGACAACCTGAAGTCTCATATCCGGTTTAGAATGTTTGAACAAAAAATAATAGAAAAATCAATGTACTTAAAAAAGCTGAGGAGTAAAGATGATCTAGAAGAACTGCAAACAGTCGTCGCTCTTTTTATGGATCATGACACTGAATTTTTTCAGGATTACAGTCAACTCATTATCCTGGCAGAAAAGTGCCTTCCTCTGATTCAGGTAAAACAGCATTGTGAAGCCCAAACCCATATTGATACCTGGTGTATCGGCTGCTCTACAGGCGAGGAAGCTTATACAATATCCATCATTTTAAATGAAATTCTCTCTGAAACTCCAGAAATTCATCAACACATTCTTGCAACCGATATAAATCAAAATGTTATAGATATCGCGTCTAAAGGCATATATAGAAAAGAACAGCTTCAAGATATTCCGGTCATATACCTGAATAATCACTTCACCTTATTGCCGGAGGGATATTCTGTCAATTTAAGTATTCGGAAAGATATCACTTTTGAGTGTCAAAACTTAATATGTCAAATTAAGTATCCTATGTTTCATGTCTATGATTTAATTGTTTGTCGGAATATTTTGGGTATGTTTGATAGAAAAACGCAATTATCTGTATTTGATGCACTCTATCAATTTTTAAAACTGGATGGTTTTTTGATTGTTGAATCCGATTTTCCATTTGATGTTATTTCTGATAAATCTCATTTTGTTTTTTTCGATGAAGGTATTTATCAGAAAAAATAATTGACAAACAAATACCAAAAGCCCAAAAGAAGATTTGAAAATAGTGGTCTAGTATGTAGGGGCGAACATAAGGTTCGCTCCTACATTTCATCGTTCGCCCTACATTAAAATTCCCCAAACCCACGTTCATCTGTGTCCAAAGGCAAGATATCTTTGGGTGATTTACCATTGGCAAAGACATGGCTTCTCGAAATTCCATGCTGAGATGGCGCTGGTTTATTGTTAGTTTCAGGGGGTCTGGCTACAGGACGTTGTTTTGTCAGTAATTGAAACTTTGCAAGCTGGGCTTTTAAATCCTCGGATTGTGAGGTTAGCTGCGTTGCTGCCGAGGCGGTCTCTTCGCTCTGAGAACTGATATTCTGGACAGCGGTATTGATTTGTCCCATCCCCTCGTTGATCTGTCCCATGGCATGGGTTTGCTCCTTGCTGGCTGTGGCGATTTCTGCAACCAGGTCCTTGACTTTCATGACATTTTCAACAATCTTTTTCAAAGCGCCTTCTGTGCGCCCTGCAAAATCAACGCCTTCATTCACTTTTTTGTTGGAGCCTTCAATCATTTCTGCGGTTTCCTTGGCCGCTTGTGCGCTTCGACCGGCCAGGTTGCGGACTTCTTGCGCCACAACAGCAAAACCTTTGCCATGTTGGCCGGCACGTGCTGCCTCAACTGCGGCATTTAATGCCAGAATATTGGTCTGAAAAGCGATTTCATCAATGACTTTTATAATCTTTGAGATATTCTGGGAGGCATCGTGGATTTCCTCCATTGCCTTGCTTAATTGTTGCATTTCAGCCTGGCCGGTGGTGGCAGCCTGGTTGGTTTCAGATACCAGCTGATTGGCTGTATTGGCGTTTTCTGCATTTTGCTTGATTTGTTGGTCGGTTTCATGCACGCTGGCAGTAATTTCCTCTACCGAAGCCGCCTGCTCTTGTGCGCCCTCGGACAAGTTGTGACTGGCGGAGGTCAATTGATTGGCCGATGCAGCCACATTTTCTGAAACATTGCCAACCTGATTTAAAATATCATTGAGCGCAGACAGGGTATTATTGATGGCTGTTTTGATTATCGCGTGATCCCCTTTGTAATCACCTGTAATAAACTTTTGGAGATCGCCATTAGACATTCTTTCAAGTATTCCCTGAGCTTCCTTGATTGGCATCAGGATCGCATCAAGGGTATTGTTGATCCCTTTGACTACTTCTGCAAAATCTCCCTGATGTCGGCTGACATCAGCGCGCGTATCCAGTTGGCCCTCCAGAGAGGCATGAACCAATGTATTGGCATCTTTTACCAAAGCATTAACTGCTGCAATACACTGATTGAAGTGATCGTTCAGTTGTGCAAAATCGCCTTTGGCCTGTTCAGTGATCGGTTCTGGAATTTCTCCTCGGCTGATCATGGCAATATAATTCTGTATTCGCTTGAGTGGGGTCACAAATGCCTCGACAATGTTATTTACATTAACAACCAGGTCGGCGTAATTGCCTGAAAATTCAGATGCATCACCGCGTCGGGTTAAGTCGCCATCGTTAATACCATTGATTATTTCCACAATGGCCTGATTAATTTTTCGCTCACCACTGACATCCAGAATAAACTCAATGGCCCCAACAATTTTGCCATCCAGGTCTTTTACAGGCGAGCCAGTGTATCGGATTGGAATATCCAGGCCGGTTGGATCGGCAACAGTATCTGCTGTATGTATTTGATCCCCTGACATGGCTTTGTGACAACTACAATCCGAAGTCTGACAGTGACTGGTTTTGAAAAAAGAATAGCATTTTTTCCCCACAATTTCTGTGAGCGGAAGATTGACAATATCTCGCCCGGCTTTGTTTAGGTATTTGATATTGTATTCACGATCAATTTCCATGATGGGTGTGGGCAGATTTTCCAGGTTATTGATCAGTTTTTGGGTTTCTGCAACCATCTGGTTGAGTCCCTCGGACATTTCACCAATTTCATCCTGGCTGTCAACATCCAGTGTCAACACTTCACCTTTACGCACGCGGCCAATAAAGGAAACAATTTTTGCAATGGGATTGCTGATACTGTTAGAAATAAACCATGAAAAGAAAAGCCCCAGAACAATGGCAACAATTGTAAAAATAATCGTCATGCGTCGGGCTTCGGTCAACTCGTTATTCATTTTAACTTTTTGACCGGATGATACATCCTGTGTAATTTTAATGGCATCGCGTGCAGCAGCAACCATTTTATCCTGTGCTTCACGTTGATTGGTCATCATTTTAGTCAACTTATTAAATGAATCCATGTACTCTTGAACGCTATTAAGAATGGATGTGAGCTGCTCAATATTTGCTTTATTTTGAAATCGTTTTTTCAAATCTTTACATAATTCAATCATGTCATCGACATGTTTTTTAACAGACAAGGCAAATTTTCTATCCTCGGATATCATATAATTTTTTTCATCCTGACGAACAGCCATAAACCATTGAATCAAGCGATTGGCATCACCCACTTTCGTCATTTTATCATTGAGTTGCTGGATAAAATTAGCCTGTGCATTATTCAGTGCTTCTTTCTGAGATTGACGAATGGTATTGATTGCCTGAAGTGTCGTTTTAGCGGATTGTGCCATTGTGTTTTTATCTTGCGCATTCCCTGATTTAAGAAACCGCAAGACAGCATTTTCATAGTTTCGATACTGGGTAATCACCTGGTTCACCTGCTGAATATTGACTGGATCTGTAAACCGATTTTTCAAGTCAGCCGCCAGAGTAAACAATTTTCGATTCAAGGCTTGCCAGTTCGGTAAAACACTGGTATTGCCTGTCATCATTACCATGCGATACCCTTTGGCCTCAAGCAACAACTTGACCAGCTTGTTGGCATCATCTGCCTTGGCCAAGCGGTCTTTGATCATGGATTGATTTTCAATGGTAATGGCTTGAAGTTCAGTTTTTTGACTTTCTCCAATGGCCTCACAGGCTTTTAAAGCATTCTGACCATTTGTTCGCATATTGTTGACCAATGATTCTTTTTGTTCAGCCAAGGTGATATATTGTTCAAAAGCTTGATAATAGATGTTCTTCGTTTCAACAACTGTTTTCATTTGTTCAATATCATCTTTATGTTTGAAGCGTTTTTGGGTTTCCTTGGCCTGATGGGTTAGTTCGGTGCTTAACTCTTTCATGGCTTGAATATATTTTGGATCTTGATCAAGAATGAAATTTTTTTCTTGTTGACGAGACTTTAAAACCAGTTGATTCAACTCAAAAGTGCCTTCCAGGTTGTGAATTCGGTTTGTCAGGTTTGCAAGGCCGTTCAATCCCACCCATGAAACCACTGACAATAAAACTAAAACCACAATAAAGCCAAGAAATATCTTGGCACCGATTTTCAAATTTTTAAAAAATGTCATCAGATAATCTCCTTTTTTTCTTTTTTATTTTTGCATACATGAGATGCACAGTTTTTATTCATTGGGTTCATTACCGGTTAATTCACGTAATTGGTCTATATCCAGTTGTTGGGTTGACAATAATTTGGACAATGAAATAATAAAACTGACCTGTTCCTCGCGTTTCCCCATTCCCTCAATAACGCCATCGCCTTTACCATATTTTGGCGGTTCAATTTGATCTTTTGGAATTTCAAGAACATCCTTGACCCGGTCAACCATCAGGCCAGTGGGGACTTCATCAATTTCGACCACAATGATACAGGTCCGATCATCATAGGCTTTTTGAGGCAATCCGAATCTTAACCGGATATCCATTAAAGGAACGACTTTTCCGCGCAAATTGATTACACCAGTAATATAAGGGGGCATATCCGGCGCCGGAATAATGCGTTGGTTGGTGACAATTTCGGTGACAGATTCAATACAAACAGCATATTCTTCAGTTTCTACCTCAAACGTCAGATACATATCTTCAATGCTGTCTTCATCCTTAATTGCCTCAACAATACGTTGATTATTTTCTGACATTGGACCTCCTTTATGCATGCCAGTACTGGCTTGTTCATCATAGGGATAATGACCATTTTTATTGTGTGATAATATCAGATATTACGAATATGTAAACAAAAAAAATAAAAAAATATAAATAGTTAGGGATGGCTTGAAATATGTAAGTTGATGAAATGATGATCATGCATAAAGCGCTCTCAAGACGTGTCAAAATTTGAGGGCGCTTTAGCGTCTTTTTGATATTCAGAAAGGGTTCTTCTTGATAATTGTTTGATCTCGCGATGGCCCCACTGATATCATGGATACTGGTATTTTAAGAAAATCTTCGACAATGTTAAGATACTGCCGTGTTTCTGCGGGTAAATCATCGAAATTGCGAATATGGGTGATATCATCGGACCAGCCGTTTGTTTCTGCGTAAATGGGCTTGCAGGCGGCCAGAACATTGAGATTTCCTGGAAATCCCTCGATTGTTTGCCCCTCATATTCATACCCAACACAATATTTGATGGTTTCCAGACCGGACAATACATCCAGTTTTGTGATTGCCAGGCTGGTCAAGCCATTGAGTAAGGCTGCATTCTGAATGAGCATCAGGTCCAGCCAACCACATCGCCGACGACGCCCTGTTGTGGCACCAAATTCTGCACCTTTTTCCTGTATTTGATTGCCAATATCATCATGCAATTCAGTTGGAAATGGTCCCTGGCCCACACGTGTGGTGTATGCTTTGACAATACCCAAAATCTCATGCAAATCCTTAGGACCCACACCTGCCCCAATACTCGCATTGGCAGCCAGAGTGCTGGATGATGTTACAAATGGGTACGTGCCATGATTGATATCCAAATGCGTCCCTTGTGCGCCCTCAAAAAGAACAGATTGATCAAGCCTTTTTGATAATGCTACAGATACATTGGTAACATATGGCTTTAATTGTTTGCCATATGCTTGATATTCTTTGATCATCTCATCAATATTGCAAGGAGACATTTTTAAATAGTGGGAAATGTAGTGATTTTTTTCTTGCAGCACTTTTTCAAGGGCAGTGGCAAGAAGATCGGGTTCACAAAGCTCAACAAACCGAATGCCGGAACGTGCGGCTTTATCCTCATAACACGGGCCGATCCCCCGTCCAGTAGTGCCAATTTTTGATTTGCCCATGAGTTGTTCTCGCCCGGCATCAATGATTTTATGATAGGGCAATATGACATGCGCACGTTCACTGATTAATAACTTTTCCGGTGAAATATGAAATCCTTTTTGTTCAAAAAAAGCCATTTCTTCGAGTAAAACTTTGGGATCGACAACCAGGCCATTGCCAATCATACATATTTTTCCCTGAAGGATACCTGAGGGCAGTAAATGGCTGATATATTGCTCGCCATTAACCACCATTGTATGACCTGCATTGTTTCCGCCTTGAAACCGAACCACTGCATCTGCATGCTCTGCCAGCAGATCAACAATTTTGCCTTTTCCTTCATCCCCCCATTGGGTTCCGATAACGACCAAACTTGACATTCAATAACTCCTAATGTTTAGACTTTCATTGGTCGGTCTGGCGACCAATGAATATTTCCTTTTTTTTAAATGATGCATTCGGTATCTTGATTTTTCGCATTTTAATAAAAAAAACTTTGATTCCATGCATGTTGTAAGGTACACTAATAGCTTTTTATACATTTTATGTCAATTGATCAAGTGTAATATCAACCGACGAGAATGACTATGCCCAAACCCACAGCAAAAAAAATTCTGAATCAGGTTTTTGGTTACGCGGAATTTCGTAATCTTCAGGAACCTATCATTGATAATATTTGCAAAAAAAACGACACATTGGTAATTATGCCCACTGGTGGTGGAAAATCGTTGTGTTATCAGATTCCAGCCTTGATTTTCGATGGTCTAACCATTGTGGTTTCCCCACTCATTTCCTTGATGAAAGACCAGGTGGAACAACTTCGCTCCTTACGAATACCTTGTGCTATCCTGAATAGTAGCCTGTCATTTGATGAATACCGCAATAATCTCTCAATGGTAACCTCTGGCAAGGCTCGACTCCTTTACCTGGCCCCTGAAACATTAATGAAATCCAATATCATGAACACGCTGACCCATATTTCAGTGGATAGTCTAACAATCGATGAAGCCCACTGTATTTCGGAATGGGGCCATGATTTTCGACCCGAATACCGCCAACTGATTGAAGTTCGCAAGCGATTTCCGGATGCTGTTTGTGTGGCACTAACAGCCACTGCAACCCGGCGGGTTCAGCAGGATATTAAAAAGAATCTGGGATTCAAAGATGAAAATGAATTCATAGACAGTTACGATCGAAAGAATTTGTTTATTAAAATATCTCCCAAAGTCAGTGCCATTGATCAGGCAATGGCATTTATTGAAAAATTTCCAGGTCAATCCGGTATTGTGTATTGTTCCACCCGAAAACAGGTGGATGATTTTTTTGTTATTCTGGAGAGTAAAGGATATTCAGTCAAACCCTATCACGCGGGGTTGTCTGAGATTGAACGAAATCAAAATCAAGAGATGTTCATTCGTGATGATATCCAGATCATTGTGGCCACTGTCGCATTTGGCATGGGAATAGACAAACCCAATGTGCGGTTTGTGCTTCATTTTGACATGCCAAAAAATATAGAAACCTATTATCAGGAAATCGGACGTGCCGGCCGGGATGGTCTTCGTTCGCATTGCCTGATGCTGCATGGCTATGGCGATAAAAAGAAAATTGAATATTTTATAGAAAAAAAGAGTTTTGGTGAGCAAAAAATTGCTCGCATGCATCTAAAAGCCCTTGAAGATTTTATTAATGCCACTATTTGTCGAAGAAAACCACTGCTGAAATATTTTGGCGAAAAATATAAGCATTCATTTTGTGAAATGTGTGATAATTGTGTGAAGGATCAGGAAGCTCAGCAAGATATTACCGTGCTGTCACAAAAATTTCTATCCTGCGTCAAGCGGACTGGAGAACGTTTTGGTACTCATCATATTATCAATGTGCTTCGGGGATCAAAAGAAAAAAAAGTATTGAAATTCAACCATGACAACCTCTCCACTTATGGCATTGGTATGGAGTTGTCTCGCCATCAATGGCAAGATATTGCCAATCAATTATTACAACAAAAACTGATGACTCAGGACATTAAATATGGCTCTCTGGCACTGACTGAAAAAGCATGGAAAGTATTTCGCGGAGAGGAAACTGTTTTGGGCAGCGTGCTGGCCATACAAGACAAAGCAAAAGAAGCAAAGACACCCCAAGAAAAATCCTATGATACCCAACTGTTCAATCAATTAAAATCTAAACGTAAGGAACTGGCAGACGAGGCCGATGTACCACCTTATGTCATTTTTTCTGACAATACCCTTATAGAAATGGCCACTTATTTTCCACAAACCAATCAATCCATGCTAAGCATTCATGGCGTTGGTGAAGTCCGACTAGAACGATATGGAAAACTTTTTTTAGAAATTATTCAAAGCCACTGTCAGAAGATGGGGATTTCAGAGGAAAAGAAATCTGTTCGTACTGCATCTCGCAAGCCGCTCAGCGCAAAATCTGTAACTATCGGAAAATTATTCAACAAAGGGCAGACTATTGAAGCCTTACAACATGCGTTTTCCATCAAAAAATCAACCATCATTGGCCACTTAAACACATGTCTTGAGAATGATTTTTCCCTTGATATTGATAAAGTTATTGCAGCATCCAGCCTTAGCAAAGAAAGGCAAAGCCAGGTACTGGATACATTTGAAAAGGTTGGACATGAGTACTTGTCACCTGTTTATCAAGCACTTTCCGAGGAAGTGGAATACGATGAGTTACATATCATGCGAATGTATTATTTAAATATGCGATGATTTGGATGGTTATGTCCGAAAATGAATGTAGGGGCGATAATATTTCGGTGACTCAGCAACCATCTGAAATATTTTGAAATTTGAAATATTTCTTAGCAGAGTAGGAAACATCTACACAAAGACCACCTGGCTCTCATTCTCTTTCATCGCCTGAATTTCTCCAATAATCCAGGCGTTTTCATTCATGGCCTTGAGTCGTTCCAGGATTTCATTTGATTGAGATTCTGACACAATGGCAATCATGCCAATTCCATTATTAAAGGTCCTGAGCATTTCCATTTCTGATACCTTGCCAGCATCCTGGAGCAATTTAAAAATTGCGGGGGATTCCCAGGATGATTTTTCTATGATGGATTTGCATGATCCGGGTAAGATTCGCGAAACATTGTCAATCAATCCGCCGCCGGTGATATGAGCCAATCCGCCAATTTCAAAATCGCGAATCAAGGGCTGGAGCATTTCGGAGTATATGCGTGTTGGGGTTAAAAGGCTTTCACCAATGGTTTGCTCTAGTTCTGGTACATAGGTATCTATTTTATAATTCAAGGTTTCAAAGCAAATTTTTCGGGCAAGGGAATAGCCATTGCTATGCAAGCCAGTGGATGAAATTCCAATGAGCTTATGCCCCACACTGATATTTGTGCCATCGATAATTTTTTCATTATTCACAATGCCCACAGAAAATCCACAAACATCGTATTCGTTGGCGTGAAAAAAACCGGGCATTTCAGCGGTTTCACCACCAATTAAGGCGCAATCGGCTTGACGACAGCCATCGGCAATGCCACTGACAATATTCGTGATCACATTGGGCAGCAAAGCACCTGATGAAATATAATCCAAAAAGAATAAGGGCTTTGCTCCCTGAACAACAATATCGTTCACACACATGGCCACTAGGTCAATACCAATGGTATCGTGTTTGTCCATCATGAATGCAATTTTCAGCTTGGTACCCACACCATCGGTGGAGCTGACCAATACCGGTCGCTGAAATTGACTGGTATTCAATGAAAAAAGACCACCAAATCCGCCAATATCTCCAATCACTCCGGATCGGTTGGTTGTTCTGGCAATTTTTTTGATTTCAGGAATCAATGCATTGGCTTTTTCAACATCGACACCTGAATCTGCGTATGTTAACGATTGTTTCATAGAGACCTCTTAAGTTAATGATCATTATTCAGATTATACAATCTGCCCCAAATTTGTCAAGTGATATTTCCAGGGTTATGAATCCAGTTTATATAAGCATCATGACACATAATTTCTGTTAAGGCCAATCGTTCAAATGCAGTCATAAAGTCACTTTCTCCCACAGTGAATACGCCATGTCCATAAACGATGGCCGTGTCACTTTCCAGAAAGGCGTTGGGTAACGTATGAATCAATCCATGGGGCCCGCAGCCCACCTCACCCGGAATAATCGGAATCGAATTAATCATCTGTCTTTTTGAGCAATGCGTATGACACCGCATCCGGTTTGGACAGGTATATCGTTCCTTGCAAAACATGGATATCACGACACTAAACCGAGGGTGTCCATGCAAAATGGCTTTGTATTTGCCGGATTGCACAATTTGTTTATGAGCAGAAAATTCACTGGAGGCTGTAATGGCCACACATGATGAGCCATCAAGAGGACAAGGGTCGATGCATCCGGTTAATTCATCCAGAGAGCTGGCTGTTTGCGTGATAAACAGCGTATCATTCATATAATAGGAAACATTCCCAAAATAGGAATCCACCAGGCCATACTGTACTGTTTGCTTGCCAACTTCTGTAATTGCCGCATAAATGTCATCCTCAGATAAAAAAGGGCCTTTTGCCAGGTCCGGCATTTGATCCGGAATTTTTGGACATTGGTTTAGCAAAGAATCAGTGATATTCATTTCAGCGATTGATAACTGGTTATCAAAGGCTTTTTGTAAATGTTCTGAAAAATAAGCCACAAAGCAGGCAAAGCATATTGAACTATAAACAACAAAGGCTTGTTCAGGTGTCATTGCACCACTAGCAATAATTCCCTGGTTGAGAATAATGACACCCTTTCGATAGGAAAGGCCATGAATAATGGCTTCACAATCCCAATTTTGAATGACAGGCAGGCTATGCAAAAATGTCTTGCTTTCTGTATCCTGCGGGCAGATTTCTGAGGGATTATGGGCTGCCAGATGATTGATTATTTGTGCATAAGGTTGTTTGGGATTGGCAAAAATCAATGCATTAATTGGGAGTGCTGACAGTATTTTGTTTAAATCACTCAATTTTTCATGGGCTTGATTCCAGATGCATTCATCATCAAGGGCGCCAACCATTGCGTGACCCGGTGAGACGAGGTTGGCTTTATACAGTTTTTGTTCGTATTTTTGAATTAAGGTAATCATGTGTGGCATCCTTCATATTCCAGTTAACACATTTTTATTTGTAATATTTATCTTACGTAGAGACGCACGGCTGTGCGTCTCCGAGCAAAGAAAGGACATACATTTTTATGTTCTTAATTTTCAAAGAATTGATCGACCTTTCTTCCCCCGGAGACGCACAGCCGTGCGTCTCTACAAAGGGAAACACAATCATAATTTCGGAAAAGTGTTAACTACTTTTCAACAAATATGAAAGATGCCTCATGTGTTTCAGGATTCAATTTTTTTATCACGATACGCCATTAAGTGGTTTCCCAGTTGTTCAATTTCAGATGTTTGTGGCAGTATGGCCAGTAAGCGCTCGATAAACGCGTTTGCTTTGACACGCTTAAATGAGAATTTAAAATTCAAATCATAAAGCCATCCCATTTGAACCAGCTTAATATCGTTTAATGTTTTGATATCCGATGTCAACCCAATACGACCATTTTTCACAGCATTCAGAACAGATGGAGAGCATTCTGGAACATCCTGTACACCCAACTCAATGACTTCGTTTTTGACAGTATCTCTATTATGATAATAGTCAATAAATATTTGCCAGATGTCCAGCTTGTCGGCATCTCTGATCAGGCGTGTGAAAAATAGTTTGTCATTATCCAGGGTTTCAGGGATAGATGCAACATTGTGATATCGGATCGCGTGACAAATCAATACTCTGTGTCTTAATGATAATTCTTTTAAGACCCGATGCTTGGCAAGGTCTCGAATGCTCTGAATGGCATGATTAATCGATATGGCATCTTTAAATGTGTGATACCGGACATATTGCTCAAATCTGCCCAAGTCATGGAATAACGCTATCATTTGGGCGGTATCACTGATATCTTTTGATACCTTCAGGTCATCACAAATGCCCAGAATTTCTGCACACACGCGTTGGGTGTGAATTTTTTTGAGTGTCAATGGATAATCAGTTGTGGCGTCTTGAGCCATAAATGCGTCAGTGAATTGATCAAACCATTGTTTGTAATATGAAACGTTCATAAGTATATTGGTGTTGCCAAGAGCAGCGTAGTACAGCAAGGCAGAAATAATGCCCCGGTCATTGCCTTGCTATAGTTGGTCGAAAGTAGGGGCGAACCTTGTGTTCGCCCTCGAACAAATACCGGGATCGAACCTATGCCTGAAGGCGAACGATTTATATTTATTCTC
>Ga0272440_1002785_pt1 | contig 13416 bp, 6 predicted proteins | sample SSMMMBAug17_FD_192440 | JGI IMG/M metagenome (GOLD analysis project Ga0272440, IMG submission 192440) | Marine sediment archaeal communities from Little Sippewissett salt marsh, Falmouth, MA, United States - SSM-MMB-Aug17 | ecosystem: Environmental > Aquatic > Marine > Wetlands > Sediment ...
CCAATTGAAAATTATCTGTGGTGGAAAAATCCATTTTTTGAATCATGTCATTAATCATTCCCTGTAAGCCCATGCGAGCACCATCTTCAGGAGAATATATTCTGCAAACTCCATAATTTTGAAGCAATTGAATTTCATCAGGAACAATAACACCTCCCCCTCCACCAAAAATGCGAATAGATGATGCACCACGTTCTTTGAGCAAATCTACCATATATTGAAAATACTCAGTGTGCCCACCTTGATAAGATGATACTGCTATTCCCTGAACATCTTCTTCAATAGCAGCATCAACAATTTCAGCTACTGATCTGTTATGGCCTAAATGGATTACCTCCACTCCACTGTCCTGAAGTATACGCCTCATTATATTAATTGACGCATCATGACCATCAAATAAAGAGGTTGCAGTGACAACACGTATGTTATTGTTGGCCTTATAAATTTCTGAATTAGTCATTTTTTATATTCTCCTTGCATGTTCTGAATTTCGCTTTTATATATATAAAATAATAATATTTTTTTAATAAAATCATTTGATAAAAACTTTGTATTGCATCATAATTATTAATACATATCAAGATTTTTTTTAGGAACCACAATTAAATAGAGTTATGAAGGATTATTATGAAAAGTTTTGTAAGTTTATTAAGAAAATGCTTTAATTGTCTTATGTTTGCGTACACATTCCTCATGATAGGATATGTTGGTTGTACTTTTACCTCACATACTTTTAAACCTTATAATTTTAAAGAAGATATTCATTCGAATAAATTCAAACCTAAAATAGATGCCATGATCATTGTTTTAGATGCTTCAATATCTATGACAGAGGTTTATTTAGGGAAAGAAAAATTCCAAACATCTATCCTGGCATTGCATAATATGAATGCCTCTTTATCATATGCTAATATAAAAACAGGATTTAGAGTTATAGGTACAGGAACATGTCATTTCTGTGAAAAATCTAAACAATTATTTAGAATATCACCTTATGATCCACTAAAACTGGATATTAAAAATTTACAAAAAATAAATCCTGGTGGTGAAAGTCCTTTAGAGGTTGCAATATTATCTGTAGGAAATGATATTCAAAATATAGATGGGCGCATTGGGGTCATAATAATAAGTGATTGGAAAACATCACCTGAAAAAATCAAACCCGCAATAAAAAAGCTTTGGAAACAATATTCAAAACGAATTGAAATTTATGGAATTGTTCCAGGTTCTTTTGAGTCAATAAATAAATACTATAAATCAGATAAAACAATGGGCAAATATATTCAATTCCACCCTGTTAATAAATTACTTGTATATGATGATCTAAAAATATTTATACAAAATTCATTTTTAGAGCCTATATATGATTCTGACAATGATGGCATTATTAACACTAAGGATAGTTGTGACAAAACACCATCAGGAGCATTAGTTGATAAAAAAGGATGTTCAAAGGATTCTGATAATGATGGCATCCATGATGGACTGGATCGTTGCCAAAAAACAATTAAAGGTATGCCTGTCAATGAAAATGGCTGCTTTCAGCTACCTATTCTTTTTTTTAAAAGCAATCAGTATCATTTAACAAGAGAACAGGAAAAAAGTCTACTACCACTAATAAAGGTTTTGAGAAAAAATGAAATTTGTCTTGAAATTCAAGGTCATGCAGATAACTTTGGTACAAAAGAAAATAATATTGATGTATCTAATAAACGTGCCCATTCAGTTTTTGAATATTTTTTAAGTGAGGGATTACGTCATTATCAAATGCGTATAAAACCTTTTGGTTCGTCGATTCCTTTAAATAAATACCAGGCATCAATGAAAAATGCATCTCAGCGCAGGGTAGAGTTTAAGGTTGTACCATGCAAAAAGAATCGTTAGTGTTGCTAATCATGCTATTTCACTTGTAGCTAACGTGAAACATTCAACAAATCAGCAAAAATTTGGTGCAAGCGCTATAAATTTTGATGGGACTGGTGATTATTTAACGATTTCGGATAATAATGATTTTCACTTTAATAGCGATAATTTTGTGATAGATTTATGGGTCCGATTTGATAATTTCACAACTAGTTATCAATTTCTTTATGCGCAAACTGTGGATATCAATAATCGTTGTGAATTGTTTTTTGATCATGGAGAACAAAAAGGATTAAGCTTACAAATTATTAACACAAGCAGCGTGGTTGTCTCTTGTATACAAGGAAATGAAACTGGTTGGATTGTTAATACATGGTACCATATTGCAGCTGTCAGGAGTGGTGGAAATTTTAGTATTTACCGGGATGGGTTACAGCTACAAACAACTACATATGCTGGAACCTTGTTAGATTTATCAGCTGAAATTCGCATTGGAAACTCATCTATTGTTCCCTCTGCTTATTTTTCAGGTTACATTGACGAGTACAGAGTATCAAAAGGAACTGATAGAGATTGGACAGGTGCTAGCTTTGATGTGCCTACCACTGAATATTGAGGTTACAGGCAATCTTTGAAATAGTCTTGGCCTTTTGGTTATATTCTCTCTCAAGGGCTAAAAAATTACTTATCAACGCTAAAATAATCTCCATTATGTTAAGAGTTTTCAGTAGGTAGCCTATTAACGTAAATGGAGACAGGACAATTATGAGAAAGTGCAGAAAGAACAAATCAGATTGTAAGAACTTAAAAAATTGGTAGCGTGCGTGTAGGGTCGGATCAAGCTAAATAAATAATATTAAACACAAAAAATTATCTTAGCCTCCAAAAAATAACTCTATACCTCTCTTTTGGGTGCCTTAAAGAGCGATTTTTACCTAAAAATTGATCATTCAGTTTCGTAGTGTTCTTAATTAATCTTCTAAGAAAAATTCTAAAAATTTGAAAAAACAGGCTGCTTATAATTGTTTGAATCGTTCATCGTTCAAAAATAATTATTTTTTAGATTTATATTTTCTTAGAAGGTCCATTTTGGGGTTAAAATGGACCTTCTAAGAGCTAAAAAGATGATTTTGTTTTTTATTTTCTATTAAAATCAAATGATTGTAAAAATATTGCTGGTCCGACCCCATTTCCAGAGTAAAAATCAATTTCAATTAATCTATATTTTTTACAAAAAAATTTACCAGGAACTTATCAGATTGTTAAAAATATGATAGAAGATTTATCAGTAATCGTAAGAATGAAATTTATAAGTCATCGTGAGGAGTGATAATTAATGGATATTACATGGGGTTTTTTAGGATATCTTGCATCGTATCGACTTTCTATAATAGCGGTCGGTGCTTTATGCATTGTACTTGGATATCGTCTATTTTGTAAAGGCTTGTATCCTCATTCGGAAATAGAATCATCAGAGTTTATTGCTAAGTTTGGTGAAACTGAACTTTCCCTGACAAGTGCAGGACCTGGTTTATTCTTTGCTTTGTTTGGGGTTCTTGTTATTTCCATAATGGTCTTTCAGGGAAACCCAGAAATTTCTCTCAAACAAGGTAATTCTAAAGAGTCTGCAAAACAAAAAGGCAAAAAAGAGTATTATTATGAAAATGTCCCAGACAAATTGACAGAAAACAACTCCTCACAAATTGAACTGACCATGCGTGGAAACTATGATACAGAAGATCCTGTACTATTAAAGATAAATCAAGGTAAAAGGTTTGAATCTGAAGGTAATATTGCTAAAGCTATAGAAATGTATCGTGATGCACTTGTTATGGTTAGTCCAGCTATGAATGGACTTGCATGGTTGTATTCAGCTGAACGTAATATTAATCACGATCTGGCAGAACAATTATCCAAAGTAACAATTCAAATCTGTCCAGATGAAGCTAACTACTGGGATACTCTTTCTGAGATATATTTTAAGAAAAAGATGTATATCCAGGCTCTTAAAACAAAGAGAAAGGCTGCTTCAATAGATAAATCCTTTGAAAAAGGAATTGAGAGATTTGAAAAACATGTAAATACAAAATAGAAGTAAATACCTTTACAAGTTTTTGAAATAAAGTAACATATTGTTTTATAATTGCCATTTATTGATATTTTCGCTACAAAGAAAATAAGCGCATTTCAGCGTTCTTTTTAAAAATATATTTATATACCTGATAAGTATTCATTGATGTTGTGATCTCTATTACTTCATACTAAACTCACAAAGGAACTCATTATGATCGAAATTTCAGGCTTTCGAGTTGTTGAAACTGTATACGAAAGTGACCAAACGATTATTCAACGGGCATTAAATACTCATAATGAAATGCCAGTTGTTCTAAAATGTGCAAAACAATCAAGTTTGACAACGTTCAAACGCATTTGTTATCTTCATGAATTTAATACTGCAAGCGCATTAAATGTAAAAAGTGTGCTTCACCCTATAGATTTTTTAGATACGCCAGAAGGATTGGTAATTATCTATCAAGATACTAATTGTGTATCTCTGGAAAAGGCAATTTCTAATCGTTTGTTTCAAACAAATGAAAAAATTCAGCTTTTTTACCAGACAGCTGATGCTCTGGCTCAAATCCATTCTAAAAGATGGATACATATGAATCTATCTTTAGATCATATCTTATTTGATTCAAAAAATAATAATATCTACTTAATTGATTGGCAGTCCTCTGTAAAAATAGATGGTTTTAATATAGTACCAACTAATTTCATGCGTGGCTCCATAGAAACCATTTCTCCTGAACTTACAGGTTTTACTAACTTTCCTGTAGATGAACGATCTGACCTTTATTCGTTGGGCTGTGTTTTTTATGAAATTTTTACACACTCCCCTCCATTCAGGGAACATGATTCTTTTCAACTCATTCAGGCTCATGTTATGAGAAAGCCTGTTCCTGCTCATGAAGGTTATGACCCTTTTATTCCTGTTGCACAACATGTTCCTGAGAATATTTCTCATATACTTTCAAAGTTATTATCAAAAGATCCAGAAGATAGATATGATTCTGCCCAAACATTGAAAACAGAAATTTCAAAATGCATAAGTGATAATTCATATTCAAACACTGAAAACATTCTTAAGTCATCAATTAATAAAAAAAATCATTCTTTAAATAGGGAAGTATATGAATGTAAAAAAGAAGTGGAAACTTTAGATTCCATCTATAAAAATTTTTATTCTCAACAAGTATCTACCGATAAAAACAAAAATAATTTATCAAATAGTCAATCTACATTTCTTATTGTATCAGGCGATAATGGGGCAGGAAAAATTAACTTTTGCAAATCAATAATTCCATCAGTATGGGAAGACAAAGGAGTTTGGTTTGTGGAGTCATTTTCCTTTTTACCTGATTTACCTTTATCTGTTTTTGGACGTATATTATCTTACTTTTTGAATCAAATGAGATTAAAGCATGGGGATGAATTAGAGAGCCAAATCAAACAATTGGTTTATAAAGGTCTTAACTGTCCTCCTTTTTTGATTGAATTGATACCTGAATTAATAGCGTTCAAAGATTTCTTTTTTTCTAAATCTAATGAAGTGATTTCAGAAAAAACAGATGCTGTACCATTTATCCTTTCTTTATTTAAAATAATATTTCTCAAATTTCAGCCGATTGTTTTATGTCTGAAAAACATACATCTGGCTGATGAAGAATCTTTAAAATTTTTGGAAAAATTACTTGTTCATTTTGAAAGTTCATTTTTTATCATTGGAATATGTCAAAAAAAATTGCCAGAAAAAATTCAAACTTTGATTAAAAGTTGTGAAAATCAACGAGTCGATGTTTTTAAAATTTCAATTGATAAATACTATCATAAAAACTCAAACAAACTTATTTCAGATATTTTTAAATCTTTTGAAAAAAATGCAAACAAATTTTTTCAATTTGCTTCTAGTATAGGACCTTTCTGGAATGTTGAAGATCTTTGTCAGATAATAGGACAAAGTCTATCTGAAATTGAACCTTTTATCCAAAAGGCTTACCAGTCTGGATTAATAGTACCTGCTTTTATATATGGAGATAAAAGTAGAATAATTCAAGAAAAGGAATTATGGAAATTTTCTGATGAAACCATTCAAAAAAGCATTTATCAACTTATACCTTTGTCTGAAAAACAGTATATACATAAACAGATCTGCCAGTTGTTAATTTCAAGAGATCTAAGGCAGTCTTCTAATAAATCTATTTATCTGGTTATAAGGCATTATAGTCTGACTGAACTTGATGATTTCTCAAAAGAACAAATGTTTCATCTTGCAAGAATGTGTATATCAGCAGGCGAAAGAGCTATTATGGCAGGAATTTCGCAATCAGCATATGAGTTTTTTTCTTATGGTCTGTCATTATTTAATGAAACAGATTGGGAAGATAACCATCAACTCCTTTTTGATTTACACCTTAATGCAATTATTGCTGCTAATTGCTCAATTATGGATAAGAGCCTGGAAAATATTAAAGATAATATTTTAAAAAATGTAAAAACAAATTTGCAAAAATTACAGGTATATGAATCTATTGGGCAAATGTATTTTAGAAATAATAAATTTGAGGAAGCAAAAAATTCAGTAACCAAAGGATTGAAAGATGCTGGTGTACCCTTAGATTCATTTCCATCATTTTTTCAAAGATTTAATATATTGAAAACAGCATTAAATTATAAACGTTTTCAACGACTAGATAAATTAAATGAACTATCAGATAAAAATCTTCTTAATTCAATTATTATTAGACTAATAGTTTTATATATACAGACAAGTACTTCTGAGTCTATTTCAAAAAAAATATCTGCTATTATTACATATAGTATTCATCAAATGAAAAAATTTAATATAACAACTGAAGCAGCATATTTATGGGTAATGCTTGCAAGATATTTAATTGATATGAAAGGTTTTCAAAGAATTTCAGAAAATTGGGCGCGTATGGGAATTGCAATGGTTGATCGTTTAACTAATCCCAGGCTCCAGGTGGAAACCAGATTGATAAATTACTGGTATATAGATCATAGAAAAAAGCCTGCTTATACTATCTTGGATCTTTTGAAATCTGAGATTGAAAGATGTTCTCTACAGGGTTTAATATTACTTGCTTCCAAATCAAGTGACTACTATTTGATTCTATCTATTGCTTGTGGAAGAAAATTAAAGCAATTGCTATCAGATATGAATCAATTTAAATCCCATATTCAACTTAATTCCTCAGACATTAGCAGTGATATAAAGGCCATGTGCCATCAAACTATTCTTAACCTTATTGGCGGTATTACACCTCCACATATTTTGAGTGGTCAAGCTTTTGATGAACAAAAATCCATTCAATACATGGAAGCTAAAAATAACAATAAGGATTTATTTTTATTGTATAACATAAAACTTATGCTAAGTATTTTTTTTAGAAATAAAGAAAAATCCATTATTTTTGTTGAAAAATTAGCCAAATATTCAACAAACAATACTGGTAATCCTTTAACCCCAATGTTTCATTTTTATAGTGCCCTGGCTTACCTTGGAGTCATTAATACTGCAAAAGTATCTGAAAAAAAAGTTTTCAAAAAAAAAATCCAAAGTCATATACTTTGCTTAAAAAAATGGTCAGATAAATGTCCTGAAAATGTATTACATCGTTACTATCTTGTAAAAGCAGAATATTTATCTAAGTTTAATTTAAAAGGTGATATTTCAGATTGTTATGATCAGGCTATAAATTATGCAAAAGCCAATCATTATTATCATGAGTATGCTCTAAGCAATGAACTTGCTGGAGAATATTACATGCTTAAAGGGAAAGAAAAATTAGCACGAACTTACATTGAAGATGCATATCAGGCTTATATAGCATGGGGGGCAGACCGAAAAACATCTGAATATATTAAGCAAAACAAATCAATTCAACAATATAGTTCGTCTCAAAAAAGTATTATATGGCCTGTTTTAAATAAGGATGTAAGCAATAAACCTGTTGAAACTAAACAAGTATCAACTATTTCAAGAGTTGATCACGGTGATATCTGGACTTTATCACAAAATTTTTGTACTGAGCTTAAGCTGGATAATCTATTAGAAAAAATTATTCAAACAGTACTTCAATATTCTGGTGCTCATAAAGGGTGTTTGATAATAAAGAAAAATTCTTCCTGGTTCATAGAGGCCTTCTTGAATCTGGAAACGCAAGAGCGTTATATTTTAACATCAGAACCTCTTGAAACCAGTAAAAAACTTTGCCTGGCAATTGCCAGGCAAGTAATACAATCAAGTACGACTATATGTTTATGGGATGCAGGAAAACAGGGGGAATTTCAATATGATGAATACATAAGAGAATACTCTCCAAGGTCACTATTATGCTTACCTTTGTCTCATTCAGATAAAATGTCAGGTATTCTATATCTTGAAAACAAACGCCTTACAGGTCTATTTACTGCTGATCGAGTTAAACTTATCAATATTTTATCATCACAGGCTGCAATATCAATAAAAAATGCTCAATTTTTTTATAAACAGGAATGCACAGTTAAGGATAGAGCTTCAGATTTAAATTTAACTGTACATCAATTATCTTCAGCAATTCAGGATTTAGAAGCTCGTTCCAGAGAAATGATGTTACTAAATCAATTTAGTGATGCACTTCATGGATGTAATACTGAGCAGACAAGTTACGATGTCTTAAACTCCTTTGCTAATCGTCTTTTTCCAAGTGATAAAGGTGAATTGTGGATTACAAAAGATAATTCATTTACAATAGCGACTTCATGGGGTGAACAATTAACTTCAAAGAATAATTTGAATATAAAATCATGTCGTTGCTATGAGTCTCAAAATATAATATTTGTTGAAGATGCTTCTGACTCTCCTCATTGCAACATATGTGAGCCTGCTGATGATTGCATTTATTTGTGTGTACCATTAAAAGATCAATCTGGTACTATGGGAGTTCTACACTTTCAATTTGGAATAAAAAGACCGCATATATTTGATGATACTTTTACCCGACGTCTGGAATCAAGAAGAATGTTGGTTTGTCGTATGATTGAACACTATGCTCTATCTCTTGCAAACCTTCGCCTGCGTGAAGCTTTAAAGCATGAATCCATTCACGATCCATTAACAGCTTTATTTAACCGAAGACACATGCAAGAAACTTTGAGTATAGAATATAAAAAAGCGCAACAAAATGCTAGCTCTTTAGGGATTATTATGATAGATATTGATCATTTTAAATCTTTTAATGATACTTATGGTCATGATATTGGTGATGCTGTTTTAAAACATTTAGGCAGTTATCTAAAGGCTAACATGTGCGATACGCTTCAGGCCTGTCGCTATGGTGGAGAAGAATTTTTATTAATGTGCCCAAAACTATCTAAAAATGAATTGATAAAAACAGCAGAAAACATTAGACTTGGAATTATGAATGATATAAAAGTTCCATATAAAGAAAAAAAATTAGATGTAACAGCATCATTGGGAGTAGCTCTTTATCCAGAGAATGGGCAAACAATGACTGAAATTCTTAAGCAAGCAGACGATGCTTTATATAAAGCTAAAAAAAATGGTAGGAATCAGGTTTTTATGGCTTAAATTGTTGTCAATAATCAACAAATTACCATACAAAAAAACAAAAAAAACACTAATAAAAAAGGAACTACACATAATGACTGATCAAGAATTAAAGGATTTGATAGGAAGTCTTGCTATAGACACTAAAGATCTTAAAGAAACTCAAAAAAGGACAATTGAAAATATTAACAGAGTTAGCAAGGAACTTGGTAAGGAAGTTGATAAAGTTAGTAATAACATTGATAAAGTTAGTAGGGAAGTTGATAAAGTTAGTAATAACATTGATAAAGTTAGTAGGGAAGTTGATAAAGTTAATAAAGAGATGAATACAAAACTTTATAAATTAAATCTAAATTTAGATGGCATTGGTAAAAATAATGGTGCTGTTGCTGAAGAATTTTTTTTCAATGGCTTAAATGATAAAATGGAAATAGGAAAACTTAAATTTGAAACCATTGATAGGAATATCTACAGAAGAACAAAACGCATTGAGGATGAATTTGACGTAGTAATGACTAACACTGATTCAATCACAATATTGGAAATAAAATATAAATACCATCCAAAAGATGTTGAAAAAGTCATAAAAAAAATTATTAATTATAAACTATTATTTCCAGTATACAAAGATTATAAATTCTATGGTGGAATAGCTGGTTTATCAGTACCAAAAGATACTGTAGAAGAAGCTATTAAGTATGGCTTTTTTGTTTTAACTCAGTCTGGAGATAATTTAAAAGTGCTAAATGATAATGTATTTCAGGTAAATCCTTAATTAATATGAAAATTTTATAATACATTGATTTTAATGAAAATCAAGTTTTTATGGCTTAAATTGTTGACAATAATTAGCAGGAGTAAGGGATAACAAATGAGGATAGTTCTATTAAAAATAGTTTTGATTTTATGTCTTTGGACAAATACTATGCAAGCTCAGGAAGATATTCATAAAGGTGACACTGATTTAAAAGCTAATTCTGTTGCTAATCTTACAAAGACTTCTGATACTAACAAAAAATACAAAAAACAGTTAAATGGATTGAGTGAATCAATTGAAATAACAATTAAGGAAGAAAAAAAGCAACTGACTGAATTAAAAGAAAAGTTAGATAAAATTTTAAAAGATCATATCTTAGAAGAGCAACTCTTCAATGCTTATAAAATAAAACTATCTTCAAATATAAATTTGTTAACACTTGAAAAAACAAAAATAAAAGAATTAGAACAAATTAATTTAGAATCAGGATTAATCATTGATGATATTGATGATCGAATTAACACTATAAACTCCCAGTTAAGTTCTAACAGTCAATTATATTCGGAAACATCAGGCAGACATGCTGCAAATACAAAACAATTACCAGAAATAAAAACTAAACAAAAGAATTATGGCATGACTATTCCTGAAATTTTGGTTGAGAATCTGGAAACTTGTACTTTATTATTAGAAGAAAAACTTGAAATTTTAAAAAAAATCTCATCTATCTACAAAGAACAATTAAAAAAATATTCTAAAGTTAAAGAATCATTTGTTGATTTCAAAAATAAATGTAGCATTCATATAGATGAAAAACAAACTCAAGCATTGTTTGAAAGAAAATCAAATTTTCATGAACTTTTGGGATTAAAAATACTTCTTTCTGAAAGCTTGATTTTGTTTGCAAAATTTAAGATGTTTTTTAAAGGAAATTTTTGGGTTGAGCTTTTTAATAAGCTTTGGACAACCTATGGCATATTTATGTTTACTTCTCTTGCAGTGGTGTTATTCATTCTTGCAATTTTTTATAAAAGTAAACATCTAATGCTAAAAATTGTTTCAAAATTTAGTGATTCCAGGAATTATTTCATAAGTCATTTTACTCTTTGTCTTTTTGAAAGGTCTGTTATTCTATCAGGGGTAACACTTTTTTTTCTTGTTTTATCTAACCTTAAATTTTCTCAGATATTTATAGTTGTCTTGATAAGTGATATTTTAATATTATTTCTTTTCTCACAATGGATTATGGATGCTATTCAAATATGGCAAGAAAAATGTAATAAAGAAAAAGAAGTAGTCATCCCGGAAATTATTATAAAAAATATTCCTCTTTTTGTATTCTTATTTAGATTTTCAATAATTTTTTATATGATTATTAATAAGGGGCTTGAAGGAAGCACAGGGCAATTGTTATTGTTATCTCGTATTTTCTTTGAGGCTGCTTTACTTGTCTTTTTTGTATTTTTTTGGAAAGCATTTTTCAGAGAGAATGAAAACATCTTATCAAAAAATCGTATGCATTTAATGCTTTTTAAAGTATCTGCAATATCCACAAACAGTATAGTTTGTATAAGCTTATTAATGGAGCTATCAGGATTTGCACAATTAGCTGTTTACTGGCAGATATCATGGGCAAGAACTATAATCGTATTTCTTTGGTCAGGTCTATTCTTTTTAATGATTAAAGAATGGAATTCTTATTCACTCACAAAAGACAATAATATTGAAGATCAAAAGTATTATACTAAAAAAACAATAAAATGGACTTTAATTCGTATATCCTTTCTTTTTTGTAGTGGTGCTTTCATCATTGTTTGTCTTTTCGCCTGGGGAGTAAATCTAAAAACAATAATAAATTTAATAAAAATCCTCAACCATCCTATTCCAATAGGTGGGATGAAAATTTGTTTACCAGGCTTTATATATTCTTTTTTGATTCTTGTCTTAACGCACATGTCTGTAAAGATTTGGCAGAATACAATACTGAAAAAAATGCTTGCTGATAGTGGCATGGCAACAGGCATTAAAGATACTGTATCAACAATTACATCTTATTCATTTTGGGTATTTGGAATTATATTGGCATTAAACGCTGTAGGTATAAGTACTACGTCATTAACTGTAGCTTTTGGTGCTTTAGGTATAGGCCTGGGATTTGGGCTTCAAAATATATTTAATAATTTTATAAGCGGAATGATTTTATTATTTGAGAGACCTATTCAAGTAGGTGACTGGGTTGAAATCAATGGAATTTGGGGAATTGTGAAAAAAATAAACGTTCGTTCAACTATTGTACAAAGTGTTGATAACGCATCTTTAATTATACCTAATTCAGACTTTATCAGTAACCAGGTTATAAATTGGAGCTACAAAGATCTTAAGATCAGGGCAGTAATAAATATAGGTGTTGCTTATAGTTCCGACCTGGAAAAAGTTAAGGAAATATTACTTGGAATTGCCAAAGAAAATCAAAATGTTTACAAAAGCCCCAAAGTTGATGTTATTTTTGATGATTTTGGTGATAATGCAATATTATTAAAACTTCGTTTTTGGGTACATGTTGAAAAAAGAGTCTCAACAAAAAGTAAAATTTGCTTTGAAATCGAACGTTTATTTCGGGAAAATAATATTTCTATACCATTCCCACAACGAGATGTTTATGTTTATGAAAAGTAGAATCGGACATATTTTGTCTTATGATCTGATCCATTAGCTATACTTTATTATCCTTGCTTGTCGGCTAAAATGCTAAAAAAGAAAACTTTAAAAAAATTCATGAGTAAAAATAGATTCAATATGGTAATTATTGACATCCTTAAAATGATACGTTAATGATTAAATTCATTGGAATGAAATAAAAAAGGCTGACATAATGCAAAAAGTTTCAAAATCAAATCAGTATACACTTGCCATTGATTTGGGAACCTCAGGACCAAAGATAGCACTTGTATCCATGGAAGGAGATATTGCAGCAAGCAGTGTTGAATCTACTGATTTGATTTTAAAACCTGGTGGTGGCGCCGAGCAGAACCCTGATGATTGGTGGTCTGCTATTAAAAGATGCTTTCATACTATTCTTGCAAACAATAAAATTGATAAAAATCAAATAATTGCTGTTTGTTGTGCAACACAATGGTCTGGAACTGTTCCTTTAGATAAGAATGGT
>Ga0272440_1002786_pt1 | contig 13413 bp, 7 predicted proteins | sample SSMMMBAug17_FD_192440 | JGI IMG/M metagenome (GOLD analysis project Ga0272440, IMG submission 192440) | Marine sediment archaeal communities from Little Sippewissett salt marsh, Falmouth, MA, United States - SSM-MMB-Aug17 | ecosystem: Environmental > Aquatic > Marine > Wetlands > Sediment ...
AGCCATAAATTCCTCCTTATTATATTGGGTTGCTTAAAAAATAAATGAGACACTAAATTTCCTCTCATTTTTGACATGAGATATATATTTATTTTTAGCGATTGAGTAGTGGTTTAAAGTGGAAAAAGGGGTTTGAAGCCCATTGGTACAGAAAGTTACTCTAACGATCTAAAATTTCAGGATAGGTTCAAAGTATCTGGAAAAATTTGTCAGGAAATTTGAAAAGGGACTTTATTCTGACACAAATCAGTGTGTCATCTGACGTCAGTATTATCTTAGAAGCTATTGAAATTACTGGCTTAAAACCCTTATAGTAACTTTTCGTTCGCCTGGACTTCAAACCCCTAACTCACCATTTTATAGTTTTATGGCATATATATTGCTTTTGTTTATTTTTGTATGTTTTAATTTTTTTGTGGAACGTCCGAGCATAAAAAATTTCCGGACCTTATGACGGAAGATGAACTAAAACGATTTTACAAAGCTGTTTGGAATGCATTCCAATCGGTCTCACATGTTCATTCTCAAACTAAATATTGACATAGCGTATAAAATTATTTTATTCTTTAAATGATACATTTTTTAATAATAATTAAATTAAAAGGAATAATAAAAAATGTTATATAAAAAATTAACTTTATTCTTTATAATTTATATGATCTTTTTAAGTAATGCCAATGCCGGAATTCCGCATAGGATATATGGTGATATAAGAGTAGATGGAGCCACACCCTCTGATGAGACAGTTAAATTTAAAGCTTTTATAACTGAAAGAGAAAATGATTTATTAAAAGAAAGTGATACAGGTTGTGGGTATACAAAAGGTTGTTGGTGGCTTGAAGTTGGTAATTTTTCTTATCCATGGTCAATAGGTGAAATTTTATATATATCAATCATTATTAACGATTCCCAATTATACAAAGCTTATATAATTTTAAATGGAAAAGGGAATCAGTTTTTTTCATTTCCTATAACAAATATAGGGCCTCCTACTGCAGATGCTGGTTCAGATCAATTGATCAAAAATAGAAACATTGTTATGTTAAATGCCTCGAATTCTTATGACCCTGATAATAATATTTCTTTGTACTCATGGAAACAGCTTGAGGGCCCCCCTATTGTATTGTCAAATTATAAATATGTGCAACCAACCTTTGTGCCTCCCAAATTAAATGTTACCTCAGGTCATTCTTTAACATTTCAATTAACAGTGACTGATCATGGAATGTTAACTTCTACAGATTTTTGTATTATTAATATTTCTAATGAAAATTTGCCGCCTATTGCAGATGCTGGGTTAGATCAAAATGTAAACGAGGGGGATAATGTTTCTTTAGATGCGTCAAATTCAATTGATAATGATGATTTGATCGTATCTTATTTTTGGGAACAAATTTCAGGACCATTGGTTACAATATCAGACCAATCTTCAGTAGTAGCGTCTTTTACGGCACCAAATATTGAAGATGGAGGTGAATCATTAATATTTCAATTATTAGTGTCTGATCAATTAGGTTTAAAAAGTAATGATATTTGCATTATAAACATTGTGAAAACAAGCACTCCTCCTTTTGCGATAGCAGATAGTAATTATTTTAATGCTATTGAAGCTAACGAAATTATGTTAGATGCTTCTGGCTCTCAAGATTCAGACGCAACGTATATTTCATATCATTGGAACCAGACTTTCGGTTATCCAGTGACATTATCTGATGTAAAAGGTGAAAAGCCTCTCTTTTTAGCTCCACCAACCCAAGATATAGAAGAACTTAAGTTCAGGTTAGTTGTGACAGATAATGACGGAATGAAATCTTTAAGCAATATTTCGATAACAATTAAAGATAATGGCTTAAAGGGGTTTCCAGAAACTGTTTTACCGTTTACAAGTAATTCGGGAAAATCTTTAGGAGTCAAAGTTTCTGGAGGGAACATTGTCGGACTAAAAAATCTATTATTATCTGATACAGGTAAAAGTTTCAACAAACCCGCTCATATGTTTTATGGCTTATTTGATTTACAAATAAAAACATATAGTGTTAGTGGTACAGCAGATGTTATCTTTTTTTTACAGGAAAGTGTACCAAAAAATTATGAATGGATTAACTATGATGAATATCAAGACGGATGGTATAGTTATAGCCCATTTACATCATATTCTAATACTGATAAGCAGTACACTCTTACTTTAGTAGATGGCGACATAGGGGATAATGACTTTGAAAATAGTACAGTTGTAAATCTTTCGGGACTTGGAACAATGATAACTCCAACTTCAAATCAAGTAATTAACAAAAGCGATGATGGAGGAGGCGGTTGTTTTATAGCATTAATTACTAATAATTTATTTTTAAAAAAACTTGTTTTTTTTAATAGTGTGCTTTTAATAATTTTTATTTTATCAATTATAAAAAATAGAAAATCAGGTTTTTTATTTTTTTCTATCCTTTTTTCTATAGTTATTATTAACAATTATCTCTTTGCTGAAGATATTACTTTTAATTTGAAAAAAGGGTTAAATGGGGTATCTATTCCTTTTGAAGACAGTTCTATAAAAAATGCTGAGGAATTAATGATAGCAATTCCGGGTTGTGAAATGGTTCAATTTTGGAATGAATCAGAACAAAAGTTTATAAAATATGAAAAAAATGGTACCGAAAAAAATAATTTTAGCGTTTTTTCAGGAAACCCATACTTTGTTGAATTAAATTCTGATACTAATTGGACGGTTTCAGGGGAATCTCCGACATATATTCATTTTAATTTGAAAATTACAAAAAAAACCAATATTAATGCTATAGCTATTCCTCTAGATAAATCCCATTTGTCTAATGCAGGTGACTTAATAAGCGATATTCCACATTGTGATACAATTTGGTACTTTGATAGTGAAAAAAATGGCTATGTGGGTTATTCCTCTGAAAATGATAGCAATAATTTTTTAATAGAGCCAGGTCTATCTTATCTGATTAATGTAACTAAAAATGGAGTTTGGCCTTTGCCAGATATTAAGATAGTTGAACCTGTTGATGGGTCAATCATCTATAATAATGATCCTCCAATTAAAATTATTTTTAGCGATAATCGTTCTGGTTTGAATATTTCATCGTTAAATGTAAATGTAAATGGAGAAGACTGGACATCATTTTTTTCAGTTGTATCTGACCATGCCATTTATACAGGATCTCACGAACTTTCTTTTGGTGAAAATGTTATTGTTTCTACTATTTCAGATAACAATGGTAATATAGGGTCTACAATTTCAAATTTTAGAATTTCAAGTGCAAGGGCTTATCCTGTAGCAAGTCCTATTTCAGGTACATCGCCTTTGAATGTTCATTTTATTGCAAAAGGTGAAGATCTTGTTGGTGGAACAATTCAAGTTTTTCGATGGGATTTTGATGGTAATGGTGAATGGGATACATATGATACTATCTCTAAGGATTATGATTATACTTATCAAAATTCTGGAGATTACCAAGCTACTCTATTTGTCCAAAGTAGTACAGGGTATACAGCTATAAATTCTGTAAATATCAATGTTGAAAATAATTTGCCAGATGTAACAGCTTCTATTAATCCTTCAAATGGTGCTGTGCCATTAACTGTTGAATTTTCAGGTTCAGCTACTGATAAAGATGGAACTATTGTTTTATACGAGTGGGACTTTGATGGAGATGGTGTTTTTGATTGGTCTTCAGAAACAGCAGGTAATACAACATATACTTTTAATGATCCTGGTTTATTTCAAGCTATATTGAGAGTAACAGACAATATGGGAGGGGTTTCTTTAATTGAAGCAGTAACGAATATTGTTACACCTGGACCTTCCGGATCACCAACAGCAAAAGTATCTGCTACTCCGACAATAGGTAATTCTCCTTTAACTATCAAATTTCAAGGAATTGCAACTGATCCTGATGGGAATGATACTATAAAAAGTTATGAATGGGATTTTAATGGTGATGGTATTGTTGAATCAACAATATCAAACCCAGAGTTTACTTACACAGAAGCAGGAAGCCATATTGTATCTTTAACCGTTACAGATAATTCAGGACTTATTGGTATTGACAGAACCCAGATTTATGTAAATATGGATGCAAGCTTTAGTATTTCCAATAATACATTAAATCAATCTTTTGTAGATATAAATTCCAATTTAAGCGCTGCTACTAAAGTATTTATTTTAATAAAAAATAAAGATGGAGATATTGTTAGAAAACTTGTAGATGGTGAAAAACGTTCATTAGGAACTTATAAAGATACATGGGATGGTAAAGACGATGAAGGATTTCCTGTTAATGACGGTATCCATGATGTTATTTTTCAATACAACATTGATGAAGAAGTCAGAACTATAGACTTAACTAATTCAACTGGCGGTACACGAAATAGTGTATCACAGGGAAGTGGTTGTAATCAAAGAAATTCTCTTAATAGCAATGCATCGTTTATTCCTTTTGATGATATACTTTATCCTGTAACTTTTAGATTATGTAAAGCCAGTGAAGTTACAATGTTTTTTGGAAATATCAAAACAAGTGATTCTGAAACTAGAACAAGAACGGTTCTTAACAGGACTGTTTTACCAGAGGGAGAACATACTATATATTGGGATGGAATGGACGATAATGGAAATATTGCAACTATTCCTCCAGGCGGTCAATTGGCTATCGGTATGTGGATATATACACTTCCAGATAATGCTATTTACGTAACAGGGAGTAGACCTGTTTTTTCTAATATCAAAAGTGACCCAAACTACTTTAACCCTTTTAGTAATACATGCTTAAAGAATGGTAATGCTATTGCTGTTTCATATACCATTTCAGAAGATGTTGAGATTGTTGAGTTACAAGTATTTGAATTAGAAACAAAAAAAAGTGTTCGTGTAGTACAACAAGAAAAAGTATTGTCCGGAGATAATCAAATTTTTTGGGATGGAAAAAACAATGATGGGAAATATGTTGAACAAGGTGAGTATAAATTAATACTTAAAGCAAAAGATCTTGAAAACAATGAGTCGATGTTATCTAAAGTAAATTTTGTAAAAATATATTATTAATTGGAGAAAAAATGGATATGAGTAATAACAACCAAACAATAAAAATTTTTCTTTTAATAATAGGGCTTATTTTTTTTAATTATTACATAGCACTTCAAACTGCAATCTGTTATGACAAACCATGGGATCAAGGACACGACTCTCCACCAAGCCCTAATCCACCAAGCCCTACACCAACTCCAAATCCTCCTCCAAATAATCCTTGTAAAGGAACAGGTTCACCTGTTTATGTAAAAGCAGGTAATTTGTTGAAGTCTTTCATTGATATTACCTTTCAGGCATGTGGAAAACCTATAAAGATAACAAGAGTATATAATAGTTTTGACGAACATAGCGGTTTATTTGGATATGGTTGGACATTAAGTTATGATGTAAGGTTAATAGAAACTGCGTCTATAAATGGAGAGGAATATATTATTGTTTTAATGCCAAACGGTCAAAGATATAAATTTATCAAAAAAGGAGATAATTACACATCTTCTCCAGGCACTTTTTTTACTATAAAAAAATATGACGATTATTTTATCATGGAAGATAATTTAAACCTTATATACACTTTCGGTGAAGATGGATATATAACATCAATTAAAGATAAAAATAATAACACAGTATCACTAACATACCGTAATTTTAATGGATGCATTGATACAATAAGTGATGGTAATACTGGTACTTTAATTTTTACAATCGGTACAAATGGAAAAATAGCAAGTATCTCGGGACCAGATGGTAACAGCTTTTATTATTATTATGATGATGATGGAAATTTGGTAAAGGTTATTGATACAGATGGAGGGGAAACAAAATATTCATATATCAAACATCGTTTGACAAAAATTGTTAATGCTAATGATGAAGTGGTTTTTACTGCTACATATGAGGATAATGAACCTTACAGAGTAAAAAGTTATAGTGAACGTGGGGAAGTTTACAATATAACGTATAACGATTCATTCACTACCAAACAAAACAGCCTTAATCAAACTACAAGATATGATTTTCTTCAAAATGGATTGATTTCAAAAACCACCACACCTTTATCAAAATTAATTAAACATGAATACGATGAGAATGAAAATTATTCTAAGTTTATTGATCAGAATAATCATCAAATATCTTTTAAATATGATTCTGGCAATTTGACTGAAATTCAAGATGCATTAAATAAAAGGTATAAATTTTCTTATTATAAAGAAGGTGATGTAAAAGAAATAACTGACCCTTTAAATCTAAAATCTACGTTTTTTTATGATGACCATTCAAATTTAGAAAAAATACAAAGGCCTGATGAAGAAATAAATGTTAGCTATGATGAGAAAGGTTATATTAAAAACATATCAAGTAAAAATGGTATATTGAATTTTGAACGTGATGAAAGATGTAATTTAACAAAGCTATCTTCTACAGGTTCAGAAGTAAATATTGAGTACGACATTATGGGGAATCCATTAGCTATAACCAGAACAAATACGCTTACATTAATGTCATATAATAAGATTAATCAATTAAGTTCTGTAAACATTAATGGCGAAAATTATAAACTTATGTATGATAAATCAGGAAGGTTAGATTCAGTTGAATATCCTAATGAAAATATTATTCTTTATTCATATAATAAAAATTCAGGATTACTTGAAAAAATAACTTTTCCTAATGGAAACTATTTTGAGTATGAATTCTATTCATTTGGCAAACTAAAATCCTTAAAAGATAAAAAAAATCAAACTAAATTATATGATTATGATGCAGACCATAGACTTACAAAAATTACTTTTAATACAGGGGCCACAATTGAATATTTTTATGATGAAGCAAAAAATGTTAAAAAAATTGAAGATAGTGAATTAGGAACTATTAAAATTGAATATGATAAGATCAATAGAGTGACTGGTATTATTTCAAACGGGAAAAATTATACATTTTCATACAATGATATTGGGAAAAGAATAGAAAAGATCAACAGCGAAAATAGTATTATAACTTATGATTATGATGACTTATATCGATTAGAAAAATTAAACTTTCCAGATGGCACTGTTAAAACTTATTCCCCTCCAATAAAAAATATGACGAGTTCTATTTCTTTAAGCGATATTATTGGTCTTTATAACAGTCAACAAAATATAAGGCTACTATCCTATCTTTCTTTATACTCTCCCGAAGAAATTGTTAGTACACCTTATATATTCCAGTTTCTAAAGCTTCAGTTTGGAATTTCCGAAAGCATGTTATCTGGTTTTTCTCCTTATGTAGCTCCTTATCAAGACACGATATCTGTACGTCAAACATCTTCATTTATAGACTTCAAAAATCAATATAAACGGCTAGGATTTGGACTATAATGTGTAAAAAAATAAATTATAATATTAAAAAAAGGAATATAAAATGAAGAATAAAACAATTCTTTTTATAATATGGATTTTCTTTCTAAGCTTTTCAGAGGGAACTGCTTTTGAATTGAAATATCTTCATAATTCAGGAGATAATATAAAATATAAATTAGAAATTTACAAAAAAAATCAAAAAACATTAATAGATATATATCGCTATATTGATAGAAATGAAAACTCAATAATTATTACAACAAGTTTTGACAACGCCCAGATAATAATAGGAGGTATACCACAATATTTAGATACGCTTAACGGACAAGTAAACAAAACTATAATGGATGAATATGGTGTAATCAGTGATATCCAACCTCTTTCTTCATTCAATTCAATTAATGCTTCATTAGATGTTAATATACAAAGGGATATTATGAACAGTCTTGGAATTTCGAGTTTTCCAAAAGAGGATTTATCTGTTGGTAGTTCTTGGACAAAGAATGCGTCAAAAGGAAATTTGAACTCCACATTCTTCTTTAAAATTGAGAAAGAAAATATTTCTTACAAAGGTTATAACTCTGTAGTAGAAATTAGTATAACATCAGATCTAATAATAGACAATGAAAGTGAAATTGTAGAAGTACAGAATACAACATTTACTAATGGTAAAATATTGATAAGAGGAATATTATATTTTGATCTTACCAAAGGTAGAATTGTTAAAATTGATCAGAGAATTAAATATCACATTGTAAGTATTGTTTTAGATTTTAATGGAGTTCCTTTTATTTCCGCAGATGAAGATGAAGTTGTTTCTATATTAGATATTCAATAAAATGTTAAAGAAAAGATTTTTTAACTTATTAGTTTTGCATAAAAAATATATTTTACCATACTGGGATAAGTATTTATTAATATTTATATGTTCGATTGGATTTATGCTGTTTGGTTTAATCGCACCATTTTTTTCTAAAATTATTGTTGATTATGCTCTTTTAAGAAATGATATTGTTGTTTTTAAATCTATTATTATGTGTAGTATTATATTATTTATTTTTTCTTCATTAATTGGAATTATTCAACAATACATTTCATTCTATATTTCAATTAATGTTGGATTCAAAATAAGAGTGGATTATTATACAATCCTGTGTAACCAATCATTACCTTTTTTTGAAAAAAAGTCTACTGGAGAGTTAATTTATAGGGTTGTCAACGATACAACCAATGTAGCGAACTTGATTACAGGTACTATACCAAATGTTTTTTTTACTTCTTTTAAATTTTTGTTTATTGTTTCAATATGTATTTGGATAAACTGGATAGCAACATTTTGTATATTTTTGATAACTCCTGTTTATTATTTATTAAATAATTATTTTGGAAAAAAATTTTTCAAATTAAATAAAGATATTAACGAAAAAGGACAATTAATATCAGACAAAATTCAAGATAACTTATCTCAAATTAAGTTATATAAATCTTTTTATAGAGAAAAAAAAGGAATTAATAATTATAAAAAAGAAGCTATTGAACAAATAAGGATTTTAGTAAAAAATTTTTGGTTAAATGTTTTGAATAATCAGATTAATACTATTCTTAATAAATGCTTTGGAGTCATTCTTTCTGTTTATTTTGGAATAATGGTTATTAATGGAAAAATAACACTAGGAAGTTCTGTAGCACTCTCTTTTTATTTGATTCAGTTAGCAGATATTCTAAAGTCATACGGTGTAATGTACCAGGGAATTGTTAGTCAATTTATTTTTGTAGATAGATTTTTTGAAATATATGAAAATGACTTAAAAATGTTCGGGATTGAAAATTATAGCTCTCAATTTCACAATGGAATAAAGTCTAAAGCGATAATACTAAAAAATTTGAGCTTTGAATATTCTCCTGAAAAGGTAATATTCAAAAATGTTAATATGGAAATATTGGAGGGTGAAACTGTTGTAATAATTGGTGATAGTGGTGTAGGTAAAAGTACATTAGCAAAATTAATTTTAAGGCTATATCAACCTTCCCAAGGCGATATTTATATTCATAACCTTAATATTAAAAATGTAGATGAAAAATTTATAAGAAATACATGCGGAATTGTACTTCAAGAGATTCCGATAATAAATGGAACTATAAAAGAAAATATGGAATTTTCTACAAAAAATAATGTTTCACTAAAATTCTTTACTAATGTGGCAAAAATTACAGAAGTAGATAGTTTTGTAAAGATTAATCCTTCTGGATATGATTTAAAAATCGGAGAAAGGGGAAAAGTGCTTTCACATGGTCAATGCCAAAGAATTTCTATAGCAATGTCTCTAATGAAAAGGCCGAAATTGTTGATATTGGATGAAGCAACCAATCAGATAGATGAATTAATGGAAGAACGTATAATTAAAAATATAAAAAAATATTTCCCAAATATAACATTGATTATAATATCATGTAGAACAAATACATTGAAGCTGGCTAATAGAGTTTTTGTTTTAAAGAATAAAACGTTAACTCTTGAGAGTAAGTTAAATTAGAAAATGATTTATGGCAAAAAAAGAACAGAGCAGCTATTTTTAAAAATTTTTAAAAATAGCATAGCTTCTTTATCAATAATTTTATTTTTATTTACAGGCATGTCATATACGATATTTACGATACTTGATAATAGCAAAATATTAAATAGAATAGAGGTAATAGGTAAGGTAGAATGGTTATACTTTAAAAAGGACATTGGACAGTTAGCAAGATTAATTATTTTTGATGAAATAAACAATAATTATATCAATATAAAAGATAATATTGATATAATTATTCATTCGATGACATATATAGAATTTCAAAATGTAAAGATTTTAAATTTTGAAGAACCTGAAAAGTTTTCAGCCAATCATGTATGGATTGTTAGTATCCAAGAAGATACTGATTATATAGAAATATTAAAAAATAATCCTGTATTGAATAAAAATTTTCACATAAAATTTCAAATATTAACAAGAACAAAAAAATTATGGCAAGTTATAATAGAAAAAATCATATAACAAACTTATTAATAATAATTATTTTATGTTCTATACAGACGAATGTTGTTTCAGCGAACAATATTATTGAAAAAGGTAAAAAATTCATTATCGAAAAAGATTATGAATCTGCCAGTCAATATTTCAAAAACATTAACACAGGTTATTTATCAAATGAAGTTAATAACATAATAAGGAGCTACATTTCTTATCTTGATATATTGTTATATGCAAAAAATTATTTACTTGAATATCATTCTGATTCACATATTATAGTTCACTTTCATCAAGATTTAATTAATGTTAATGAAATAAAAATATTATCACAAAAATGTGAAAAGTATTATTTAAATATAAATAAAAAATTATCTTTAGATTATAATGATTTTATTCATGTGTATCTATATCCCGAATCTATGGAAATAGATTTATGGAAAAATATTAAATATTTAAGCCTGTATAACTTGACAGAAGGAGAGATACATATCCATTACGGCGGATTAAATAATCATGGACATATTGAACATGAAATGACCCATATTATGTCTGCACATTTGAATTCATTCAACTACAACAAAAAACTTAATGCTATTTTAATTGAAGGGTTGGCAGAATATGTTGTAGAAAAACCTTGGGGAATTGATTTAGATTATTGGGTTAAAGGATTTTTAGATATTCAATTATTTATTCCTTTGTCCAATTTGTTGTCAGGTCAAGACTTCAGGAGTTATAATCAAATAATAACATATGAAGAATCTGGTTCTTTTGTAAAACATCTCATTGAAACCAATGGACTGAAAAAATTTAAACTACTTTATTCTAATCCATCATATAAATATGTTTATGGTAAGACCTTTCAATGCATTGAAAATGAATGGATAAACAAAATAAAACAAATAAAAGTCACTAATAAAGACTTAGAATTGATTAAATTAAGGTTAAAAATAGGTAATTTATATCGCTATCCTGATAAGCTTCGACAGATTCCATGGATTGGAATTACAACAGAATCGAAGAATAATAGTATTTGGATAAAAAAAGTATCAAAAAATAGTCCTGCGTCAGAAGCTGATCTCAAAAAAGGAGATGAAATTATTAGCATAGATGAGGTGCTGATTAATGAAAATTGGAAAATATTGGCGTTATTACTGGATAAAAAACCTGGATACGCCATGACATTTAAATTTAAGCGAAATAAAAAAATACTAACTTCATCAATTATTTTAAGGTTTAATTCAAAATGGAAAGAAGTTTTATAAAACAAACAGTAGAGGATTTCACAATTTCTCAAATATTAGATTTACATTCTAATGTTAAAAACAAAGAAGAACTGGATTTACAAAAAACATTACAAGAGCATAATGTGTGTCTATCTGAATTTTTGTCAATAATTAATTGTCGATATGGGATAGATCTCAATAATAATGACAAAAAAAAATTTAAAAATCTTTCAATTGAAAACTTTATTAAACTAATAAAAGAAAAAATTATAAAAAAAGCTTCTAATGAAATAGATAGCAAAGTAATATTTGATAATTTTGTTTTTTCGGGTCGCTGTAAAAGATTAACCTCTCCTTATGAAATTAATATTGACTTAACTTTTCAATGTAATTTACGATGCATTTTCTGTTATTCATCTTCAACCAATCAACACAATAAATCCTCAGAAATGAGTACAGATGAAATTTTTGATATTATCGATGAATTTAAAAAATTAAATGGTGCTTTTGTATTATTTGGTGGAGGAGAACCATTTATAAGAGATGATTTTTTAGAAATTTTTAAATATACAAAATCAAAAGGTTTATGGACTTATGTTTTAACAAATGGCTCATTAATAACTGAAGAGGTTGCATATGAATATGCTAAATATTTTAATCCTTTATTCGATAAAATTCAAGTTAGTTTGGATGGGGCAACCCCAGAAATCAACGATAAACAAAGGGGAGTGAAAGGAGCTTTTGATTCTACATTACGAGGAATAACAAACTTGACATCAACAGGAAAAATACGCCCTTTAATAAATACTGTAGTAACAAAATTAAATTATAATGATATCCCAAATATTTTAAAATTAGCTGTTAAAAATAATGCATACACTTATAGATGTTTGAAACTTCAAAAAGTAGGTAGAGGATCAAAAGGTATTCTATTTGAAAAAATAGCTATTAATCAGGATGAGGGCGATAAGCTTTACGAATATTTGTCACAAAAAAGAGATGAACTTATGGGTATGATAGGTATTGCAACTGACAATGCTTTTATTTTTCCAATGGCTACAAAGGCAATTAGAGATAAGTTTGAAAGAAGGCCAAATACAAAACCAAATAGCTTTTCATGTTCTGCCGGAACAACAAAATTAGCAATAGCTCCTGATGGTGGAATTGTACCATGCTCATATTTTTATGATTATCCTGAATTTTATTTAGCTTCTATTAAAGACAGATCATTAAAAGACATCTGGGAAGATGAATCTATCTGGGGACTTTTCAGAGAACCTTTGGAAGTTAAGGGAAAATGTAAAAAATGTGATTATCTATATGCTTGTAAAACTGGGTGCAGGTTACTATCCTATGTTAATTGCAGTGATATGGGAGGGCCTGACCTTGGATGTACATATAATCCTTAAATATTTCAAAAAAAAGAATGGCTATTATGAACGATTTTAAATTTTCAGATATTGAACGAATAGATTTTTTAGGTTGCCCATGTGCTCCTTGTGGTTATGCAGCATGTGGTGGAGATGCATGTGGAGCAGCAGCATGTGGAGGAGCAGCATGTGGAGCAGCAGCATGTGGAGGAGCAGCATGCGGTGGTGCTGGATGCACTATTGCTGGTTGTGCTGGTGTTGTATGTGGTGGTGCTTTATGCTCTGGAGATGCATGTGGTGCTGCCGGATGTGCTGGTTTTGGTTGTAGTAAAAATGCATGTGGTGGTAACCCATGTGGTGCAGCAGGATGTCTTGCAGCAGCATGTGGAGGAGCAGCTTGTGGAGCTGATGGATGTA
>Ga0272440_1002787_pt1 | contig 13410 bp, 9 predicted proteins | sample SSMMMBAug17_FD_192440 | JGI IMG/M metagenome (GOLD analysis project Ga0272440, IMG submission 192440) | Marine sediment archaeal communities from Little Sippewissett salt marsh, Falmouth, MA, United States - SSM-MMB-Aug17 | ecosystem: Environmental > Aquatic > Marine > Wetlands > Sediment ...
ATACTTTACAGTCTTCTTGGAAAATCCTCAAACAAAATTTCCTCAAATCAAATCCACATATTGAACATTTTTTTCAATTTTTGAAATTTTGGAGATCATAAACAGGATATCAAATCATGTCAAACCTTTTTGGAATTCGCGCACGGATAAATATTTAATCATTTCAATTGTTTTTTTGAAATGCTTCAACAGCTAAGGGTAATATGACTTTTTTTAATAACCTTTGTATGGTATGTTTAATTGATTATATCAATTTCAGAGAGATTTTGAAATTTTTTCGATGAGGAGAAAAAAATGAAAAAAATTCGATTTATATTATTATTTTTGATGTTTTTTGTATCTTCAGCTCTGGCCACAATACCGGAAGAAGAAATAGATGCTTTAGATGATCTTTATCAATATACAAATGGAGAGGCCTGGATTCAAAACGATCAATGGGACAGTCCCCCCTGTAATCGTTTTGGCGTAATATGTGATATTGATGAAACCCACGTAGTGGGGATCAATTTATTTGGTAACAATTTGCAGGGAAGTATACCTCAAAGCCTAAAAAATCTGACACAACTACAGACACTTGTTTTGGGAAATAATAATATATCGGGTGGTATATCATCCGCAATTATCAGTCTCGAGCTACTGACATATCTGGATCTTTCAGGAAATCATCTTTCTGGAAATATCCCAGCAAGTATATGGCAACAGGCCAATATTAAACATCTAAACCTGTCAGATAATCAATTGTCCGGGGAACTTCAAATAAATTGCACTGATAGCGGTTCATTACAAATTCTAAATATCAGCAAAAATAATTTTTCAGGCAATATTCCTGACTGTATTGGCCAAATGTCAACATTGTCCACATTATATCTTTCGGACAATCTTTTTTCAGGAACGATTCCTTCAAACCTGTCTCAGCTAAAAAATTTAAACAATTTATATCTAGATCATAATCAGCTTGAAGGCAATATCCCATCAGAGATTGGAGAACTGAGGTCACTTAAATATCTTCGGCTGAATTATAACCAGCTATCCGGAGAGATTCCTGATCAATTAAGTTATCTTGATCAATTAACACTATTGGATTTAAGCCATAATCGTCTGTCAGGTTCCATTCCTCCAACAATTGGAAATCTATTGCAACTAGAGCGTTTGTACTTGAATGACAACGCATTTTCAGGAATCTTACCCGCCCGATTGGGTCAATGTTCTCAATTGGAATTCTTGTTTGTATCATCAAATAGAATTCAAGGACCAATTCCAGAAGAATTTTTATCATTGACTTCATTAAAGAATGATGCATGCGAGTTCCGTTGGAATGCACTTTGGACAAAGAATGCATCCCTCAAAGCGTTTATTGATAGCAAGCAAAAGGGAGATTGGTTGGATTCGCAAACCCTGGCACCAACGTCATTGCATGCAGAAAAAGAATCAGAGACATCAGTCGTTTTATCCTGGAAACCGGCAGCATCTCATACGAGTCAAGGTTCATACGAAATATACTATGCGCACCAAGCAAGTGGTCTATTTCAATTATTTGTAACTGTGAATAATCTTCAAACGCAAAGATTTACGCTCAACAATATTGAAACAGGGGTGCCATATTACTTTAAAATGAAAACGATTTCTCTGCCACATGTAAACAATGACAATCGTGTAGACTCTACATTTAGTGAAACAATTCCAATCAGCATTTTGTCCAATTTTCCAAAAATTGAGCGGGATGCGTTGATTACCCTGTATGAATCAACTGGTGGACTTAATTGGATCAATCAGTCTGGATGGATGGGCACTGTTGGGTCTGAATGCAGCTGGTTTGGCATTGAATGTAATGCTGATAAAGATCAGGTTGTTTCAATTCACCTGGCCAGCAATGGCTTACAAAATGAATTGCCGGAGGATATTCAAAATCTGTCAGGCCTTACGCATTTGGATTTACGAGATAATCAATTAACTGGCGTTATTCCAGATACTATTTGCAACCTGACACATTTGAGACATCTGGATTTATCCTCAAATACATTTTCCGGAACTATCCCGGACAGTTTGGGAAAATTGAATGATTTGGAAGACCTGTTGTTATTTGACAATCAGTTATCAGGTATTATTCCTGTAAGTTTTGGCGCGGCTGTTTCATTAAAAAGGCTTTACCTTGAAAAAAATCATTTGACAGGCACTTTACCCAAAGAACTGGCATCATTAATCAATCTTGAAAAAATTCGTGTTCACAGTAATCAGTTCGTTGGCCAACTACCTGATGAACTGATGCAATTATATTCTCTTGAATATGGAAAGAGCGATTTTCGATGGAATGGTTTTTATACAAATAATGAATACTTAGTTGAATTTTTGAATGTACGCCAACGCTATAATGTTGACTGGACAAAAACACAAACTGTGACACCAGCAGATTTGAAAGCTGGACAGGCACTGGATGAAGGCATGGAACTGTTGTGGTCCTCAATTTCTTATCGTGTTGATCCAGGATATTATGAGATTTATCAGGCAACATCGTCCAATGGTCCATTTATTCTATATCATTCGACATCAGACAAGACGACTTCCAGGATTTTATTAACAGACCTCTTGCAAAATAATCCCTACTATTTTCGTATTCGAACATGTACCCGGGCACATGACAACAACAGTAATGTTATTGAAAGTCCATTCTCTCCAGTCATTACTGTCACTTATTCGCTTCACCTTCCTCGTATTTCTGATATTCCTGATCAGTTCATGGCGCAAAATACTGCAAAAGCAATACCATTCACAATTGATGATGATATTGTTTCTGCCAATCTATTGGAAATTGAAGTGCAATCATCCAATACTGGCTTAATCCCATTGGAAAATATTTCAATCAGTGGTGATGGAAACAATCGTGTTTTGCATGTCTCATCTGTTCAAAATCATGTGGGGGAAACAGAAATAACGCTGCGTGTCAAAAAGAATGTATTAAGTGCACAAACTGTGTTTATTCTTACAGTTCTGCCAGAAGAAAACCCACCACCCAAGCCCACAGGGCTGCATGTCGTGACAGGTTCCGGTTATGTTCAATTAAAATGGAATATTATTGAAACACCATATGGTGTTCGCTATAATGTATATCGAAGCACACAGGTCAATGGGACATTTGAATGTATCCATGCTGAACCTGTAGATATCCGTCAGGTTCTTGCTCAAGATTGTTTTATTGACCCCAATGTATTGAATGGACAGGTATACGTTTATAAAATCAAGGCGGAATTAAATTCTGTCGAAAGTGCCTTTTCTGATTATGTTCAAATAGTACCGAAAAACGTATCTCATATGAAAGGAGATATCAATGGAGATGGTATCGCCAATCTTTTTGATCTTGTGCGAATATTGAAAATTGTTTCTGATATCCAGTCAGATGATTATATTGTTGAGCATATGAATGCAATGGGAGCTGTGGGCCTAGATGATGCAATTTTTATAATCAATAATATCGGAACCCCATCGGATTGATTTTCGTAGGAAAGAGAGCCATGCACATATTAATAACGAATGATGATGGAATTCGCGCACCTGGTTTAAAAGCCTTATTCCATGCATTGAAAAAAAAACATCGCGTTTCGGTGGTCGCCCCTGATCGTGAAAATAGTGCCACAAGTCACCGACTTACAATACACAACCCATTGCGCGCCTTTCCATTTAATGAAGGTGATATCCATGGATTAGCAGTTAATGGGACGCCTGTGGATTGTATCAAGCTGGGTATATCACAATTACTGTCCAAAAAACCAGATTGGGTCATATCCGGGATCAACCCGGGCGCAAATACAGGCTTTAATGTTTTTTATTCTGGAACTGTAGCAGCAGCGCGAGAAGCTGCATCCATGTGGATTCGGTCAATGGCTGTTTCTGTTGCTATGGGGCCTTCCATTGATTATGATGGCGTGGCGGAATATGTAAATGATTTAATTGAAAGATTTTCCAGACAAATCTTACCTGCCGGTACATTAATGAATGTCAATTTTCCAGCATGCCCTGTCCATGAATCAATAGGGGTAAAATTTGTTAATCAGGCCATTTATCATTTGTATGAAACCTATGAAAAGCGGAAAGATCCCAGGCAGGAAAATTATTACTGGATTGGTGATGAAAAATTTCCTGTCGTGCTGGAATGTTTAACAGATTTTGGTGCCATCGAAAATAATTATATTGCCATTTCACCGCTTTCAATTGACACAACAGACCGCACTTTATTAAATCATATGAAACATTGGGATTGGACACTTGAAAACAAGATTTATTGACTCATTTGCTGATGGTCAGGCCATACAGGATATTTTTATTGTGTCTGAAAAATCACTGGCACATAAAAAAGATGGAGAACCTTTTATTCAGGCGCGTTTTACAGATCGAACAGGCAGCATTCGCGGGGTAATCTGGGACAATGTTGAAACAGTATCATCTCAATTTGATCATGGCGATTATGTTAAAATTCAAGCCCGGGTAACAACCTATCGGGAAACACTTCAATTGACTGTATTTTCTGTTCAACGCATCATGCGCGATCAAATTGATCCAGGTGACTTTATCCCCAAAACAACGCGCGACACATCGCAAATGTTCCAACAATTACAAACACAATCTCAAAGCATAAAAAATCCACATTTGCATTCAATTCTCCAACAATTTTGGTCGGATGATGTATTTGTTGACAAATTTTGTATTGCGCCAGCGGCAAAAAAAATGCATCATGCGTATCTAGGTGGCTTATTGGAGCATACCCTGTCTGTTTCTATATTGGTTGATCGTCTCATCAAATGTCATTATCGGGGTATAGATAGAGATTTATTGCTCACCGGTGCCATGCTTCACGATATTGGCAAAATTGATGAATTTGAATATTCCACAATGATTGATTATTCCAGTGAAGGCCGATTGTTAAACCATATCGTTATTGGAATTCGCATGCTGGATAAAAAAATCGCATCCATTCCTGATTTCCCTGAAAAAACTGCGCAATTATTACGACATCTGATCATCAGCCATCATGGTGTTCGCGAGTATGGATCACCTGAACCGCCCAAAACACTTGAAGCTGTTATCTTGCATTACCTGGATGATCTTGATTCTAAAATTATGGGCATTCGTGATTTTTTAGAAAAATCGGATGAATCATCACAATGGACACCATTTTTCTACCCAATGGAACGACATTTTTTTAAAGGAAATACATTATGTTGATTACATTTGAAGGTATTGAAGGTTCTGGAAAAAGTACGCAGGCAAAACGATTGAAAAATTGGTTACTAAAGAACAATATTCCCTGCATGTTAACAAGAGAGCCTGGAGGCACAGATATCGGAAAACATATTCGACGATTATTGCTAGACCCCAGTCATACTGAAATGAGTCCCATGACTGAGCTGATGCTATACATGGCTGATCGGGCCCAGCATCTGGCAGAATTAATTATACCTGAGATGGAACAGGGAAAAATGATCCTGTGTGACCGGTTTTACGATGCAACAACTGTATATCAGGGCATTGCACGTCAAATTGATATGAAAACAATTTTACATCTCCATAAAATTGTTTTGGCTGGTCTAAAACCCGCAAAAACACTCTTATTTGATTTACCCGTTGAACAGGGGCTGGCACGCGCCTGGAAACGTATTCATGCCGATCAGTCTGAACAAAATGAAAACCGATTTGAAAAGGAATCCATCCGGTTTCATGAACAGGTCCGAAAGGGCTATCTTGATCTGGCTGAAAATTCGCCTGATCGATTTGTTATTGTTGATGCAGGGCAGGCCGAAATGCGTGTATTTGATGATGTTGTATCAATTATCATGTCGGTAAAATCAGATGATCCTTTTCTAAAATAGATTGTTTGTATTGAAAATAATCTTGAATGATCAACTGATGGTCAAAAACAATGGGTTTGGGTAAATGTTTTTCTTGAAAAATATCCAGATTGATCGCATCATCAGCAGCTTTGGGAACACCAGTTGCTGATGCAATATACACAGTTGTGATTGTATGTTGACGAGGATCTCGCACTGGATCTGAATAGCTGTGAAATTGACTTGTCAATTGTACATTTAGCGATGTTTCCTCCAAAGCTTCTCTAATAGCGGCCTGTTCGAGAGATTCACCATAATCGACAAAGCCGCCGGGCAATGCCCATCCATAGGGCGGATTGCGTCGTTCTATCAATATGATACCTGTTTTTTTCACTGTTGATATTTCTATTATAATATCAACAGTTGGGATTGGATTTCGTGGAATGGTGCTTTGATTGAATTTTTTTTCATCATCCAATTCACCCTTTAAAAGCTTTCTCGCGATGTCTATTCTTTCAGGTAGCCAATCTTTTAAATTGGCGATTGTTCTTTTTATGACTTTTCCATTTTCACGAAAGGATTCTCGCAATAATACTGCTGGTTTAAAATTTCTATTTGGAATAATATCAATATACATGGAAAGCCACTATTTATTTACCTCTAAAGTTAATGGATATGGTGCAAGAAACCCCGGTTCTCTTTTTTTATCATGTTTTTTTATTGGGGATATGGGTCGATATGTATGATTTCCATTAAGATCAACCAGTTGATTTGAGCGAATTGTATTCATGTATTCAAGAATGGCCCGGTCTGAAAAGCCCGCTTGCTTAAGACCTTCAATAATTTTCAATTCTTTTTCAACTGTGGATTTACGTTCCGGTCGGTATGCATCAGTTTGAATGAGTTGTAAAATTTCATTCTCTTTTATTCCAGCCTGATGGTATCGGATCACTGTATCTGTATCAATGGAGCAGGTTTGATGGATCAGTAAATATTCAATGAGTTTTTGTGAAACCCCGGCTTTTTTCATTTTATTGATATCGTCGGTTTTAACCAATGAATTGGTAGCACTGACACAAAGCGGAAAAAGTATGATCAGTAATATTGGACAAATTAATCGTTTCATGTATAACCTCCTTGATTTTAAGGGACATAATGCGTTTCATTTGAATCATATGATCATTAAGATTTCAAACTTTAAACAAGATGTCAATAAAAAACGTCCTATGAATTGTCAGGCGACATTTCAGTGGTCAGATCTTCTTCATTGTCCTGATTATAAATGCTTTCAGCGATCACTTCAAGACGTTCAAACCATTTGGGATCATCCTTATTAAATTCCAATTCATCATACCAGGTAATAACCTCTTCTTTGCGAATCTTGTAAGGCTTTTCAGCCTCAAAATCAATATCAGCATATTGAAGCAGGTGGCGAACCAGTCGGACTTTATCGGACTGGTCCAGGGCTTCAAATACATTTTCATCAATATACATTAAATAATCAAACCCCTCGGGGTCCATTGCCTCACGAGAAGTCAGATAACGTATTAAATCATTGGATTTTTGCATTTTTCCCAGTTGGTATCGCCCACCCGATTTTCGCTTTTTTTGATCAAAAATCATTTTGATTTTTGCTTGCGTTAAATGAGAAAAATCTTTTGAAATGATTTCATTAATCATTTTTTTTGTATCTGGATCGACATCTGTAAATCGACTCATTTCATTCTCCTGTTTTTATTTTTATTTCTGAACACCAAAAAATAAGGATAGATATGGTTGTGTCAACAGAAAAAAAAATTATGTACGAACGTTCTTAGATTTCAAGTGCTTTTCTATATATGATTTCAATCTGTTCACCATAAATTTACTGGCATAGTCTATCAACTGTTCACAAAAAGGGGTCCATTCGGGTGTGTCTTGCATCATTTTTTTTGCCTGTTGTTGAATTTCAATGAGATCGCCTTGTTTGGAAAGACGATATAAAGAATTCAGAATCTCTAATGGCGGGGTAATAAAAGCCTGTTTTTTTTCTTCCTGTTTTTCTGGTTTCAATGATGTGTCTTCTTCGTAAATCCATTTCAAGGATGTTTGCTCCTGGATTGTTGATAGTAAATGATTGATATGAACTGGTTTTAATGTATGCCCATTAAAACCAGATTGCTGACACATTGTCTGGTTGTCTTCTGTCAATGTATCACACACAGCAACAAGCCGAACTCTATCGAATAATTTATTTCTACGAAAACATTGGGCTGTTTCATAACCATCCATATCCGGCATGTTAACATCCAGAAGAACAATATTGGGACGCCTGGTTTTGGCCTGTTCTATGGCATCAGTGCCGCTGCCAGCCTCCATGATATCAAAGCCTAAGGGGGATAAAATATCCTTTAATACTTCGCGATTTTCAGACTTGTCATCAACGATTTGAACTGTCAGTCGATTTCCTTTGTAGCCAATGATTGTTTTTGATTCATCCTGCATCAAATTATTTCTTCGCCATGAAACAGCGGGAAAAGAGAGTTCGAACCAGAAAAAGCTGCCTTTATTGATTTTGCTGTTTACATGGATTTCAGCGCCCATCATTCGGATGATGCGTTGTGATATGGCAAGTCCAAGGCCAGTACCTTCCTTTTGTTTCGCAGGATCTCCGACCTGATGAAAAGGGAGAAATATTTCCTTGATACTGTCAGAATCAATTCCAGGTCCTGTATCTTCAATTTCAAAACGAATCATATCACCCTGGGGCTGTACACGAAAAATTACCCCACCCTGATCAACAAATTTGATGGCATTGCCAATTAAATTGAGTAATACCTGTCGCAGTCGTTTTTCATCCGCATGAATCCCTTCAGGAAGCTCCTTTGATGGTTCAAACTTCAAGTAAATATTTTTTTGTTCTGCTTTTATACGTGCCACTTCTACAATACTGTTTAACAGGTTCATCAGACCAAAATCCACAGGTTCGAGGATCATTTTTCGGGCTTCAATTTTTGATAAGTCGAGAATATCATTTATCATTGTCAGAAGATGTTCTCCGCAATTATGAATAATTTGAACGGCATTCTGTTGAAAATCTGTTAACTGCTTATCCCTTTTAAGCATTTGTGTGTATCCAAGAATACCATTTAGTGGTGTGCGAAGCTCATGACTCATATGGGCTAGGAATTCACTTTTGGCCTGATTGGCTGATTCTGCTACCTCTTTGGCTTTCTGAAGAGCTTCCGCTTGCTTTGTCTCACTGATATCCAGCATCATACCAACCAGCCCGCATATTTCATTGGCTGTATCCATGAAAGTCGCCTTGTAAATAATAAACTCTCGCGTGGCGCCATCACTGCAGGAGATTGCTTTTTCATAAACTTGGATGCCTGGATTTTCAAAAAGTTCTCTGTCTTTTTGATAAATTTCTTGTGCTTCAGGCGCCGAAAAAATATCAAAGACTGATTTTCCCGCAATCTCTTCACTATCAATTCCCATAACAAATTCGAAGGCCGCGTTGCATCCTTCAAAATGTAAAGATTTGTTGTTATAAAAAATGGGATGCGGAATGGTGTCCATAAGGGTATTGACAAAATTAAGGTTTTCCTGAAGCACCTTTTCTGTTTGCTTACGTTCACGAATTTCTTCCTTATAGCGTGTGACATCACTGGTGACAACCACAGCATGTGTAATGCGATTATTGTCATCATAATAAGGATAATAGTTGACTTCATAACAATGCGATTTTCCAGTCGTACCAAATTCAAACCAGGATTCATAATGAATTTCTTTGCCTGAAAAGCATTGATCCAGGTAATGCTTGAGTGTGGACTCAAACACTTCAGACCCCCAGACATCAGAAACAGTTTTTCCCACAAAATCATCCCATGATTTATCCTGTGCCTCACAATATTTGCGATTGACTGCTTCGTATCGATAATCGCGATCAATCAATGTCATGGATTCTTTTGAGGCATTGGATAGGAATTCAAACTTATGCCATTTTTCCTCAATGGCTTTTCGATGGCTGATATCTACCATAATCATGAGAAAACAATCCCTGTTTCCTACGTTGACAGGTGCAAAGGAAAACAATAGCTCATTTCTTTTTCCACTTTTGGTTTGAATGCTCATTTCATGATTATGCAATGGGTTTTTGCCGGTAAGATTGGATACAATATATGTCCATTGTGCTTTAGAAAAAATATTGGTTTCCAGGCATTTTCTATGAATAAGTTCTTCTCGAGACATATCGGTCATGACCTCAAAGCCTGGATTAACCGCAAGAAAAGTTTCTGTGTCTCTTGTCAGAATTGCCATACCAACGAGTTCTGTATGAAAAGCCTGAACCAGGTATTCATGCGCTTCATTAACCAAGGCTTCAGCAGTTTTTCTTGTGGTAATATTGCGAACAATTACAATAAATTCTGTGCCTGATGCCATGACCCGACATTCATAATACATTTGGATATTGTGTTTTTCGATTTGTGTCTCAAATAATTGCGGATAGTTTGTTTCAATAGCTTTTTGGGCATGTCGCAAAGTTTTTTCTGCCATTGATAGTGGCATCATGTCGTAAATCAGAGCGCCTAAAAATTCATTTGGATATTTGAAAAATTCATCTTTACGCCCCATGTGGAAATCCAGAAGCGTACCTGCTTGATTGAATTTAAAAACGAGATCAGGGATTGCTTTTAACAAGGCTTGTATACGCTGTTCGCTTTCAGCCATCAATTGATCCAGTAAATTCGGTTGATTTTTAGACAGGTTGTTTAATCGATTACGAAATAATCGCAAATCTACTGGATGATACACATAATCATTCATTCCAGTATCCATCAGGCGGGAAATAACTTCTGAATGCGCATCTGATGGCAACAAACCCAAAATAGAGCGTTGGGGTGAAACACATTCTGAAACGATATGCTTGATCATTTCATCAGGTGTTTGTTTTTGATTAAAAAAATCGGCAATAATAAGCAAGGAATCGTTTTTGCAATTGTGTACTGGCATTTGTTTTACTTCATTACACAATATGACTGAATAATGATTTTGTGTCAGTAGCTGCCTGATTTCAGCGTTTTCCTGCCGGGTGATATAGATCACTTTCATTTTTTTCTATCAAGAATTTTGTATGTAAACAGCTTATTCAGCATGCCAGACACGACATCCCATGCATTGGGATCAATGCTGTTAACAATATCCGAAACTGAATTTTTTCCATTGCACATTTGAAGAAAATATTTTGCTTGTTGCGGTGTTTCCATCCAGTTCATAGACTGTATTAATAAATACATTGTTTTTTTGGGATATGTTCTGACTGATGATTGAATAGAATTTATGTTTTGAATCGTTTGCGCCAGCGAGTAAGTGTTCGATTCAAGAATATGTTCGAGTTCCGATAGGCAATAATTGGTAGATATTGCCATTATCTCTGGCCTGAGAACCGGAACATCATGTGGCTCAAACTTTTTCATCTCATAGGTTTCATCTGTTTCGGAGTTTACCTGCTTTAATATGTTTTTTCCAAATTTCTCAAAATAGAGCAAGGTATGATTATTACCTACCCCGCCCACAAATGGAAAATCCTGTGGCACATATTGCATTGCAATTTCATTATATGCGGATTCAATTTGCATATTTTCTCGATCCGTTTTAGATGGCCTTTTGTATTCATATTGAATTAAAAGCTGAAATTCATCTTTCTTTAAATAGAACAAACGTTCTATGTCATATTTTTCAGGCGATTGATAAATTTTTGAACCTTCATGCAATACAAAATCTCCCATTGTAAACAAAGAGATATGCGCCTCATTGTTTTGAATAAATTGAATGGTTTCCATGGCTTCGCCAGCCGTTTCAGAGGGGAAGTTAAGAAATGTCATAACCTGAGTCGCAATTCCAGCAGTGGAAAAATTGCGAATACATCTTTTTGCCTGATCCGGAGAAATGCCTTTGTCCATCATATTCAAAATACGTTGACTTGCAGATTCCAGACCAAGTGCAACAGAAAGACAGCCTCCTTGCCTGAGAATTTGACAATTTTGATCAGAAAAAAAATCATCAACTTTACAATCAGTTGTCCATAAATAAGAACGTTTTCTGGCAATCATTTCTTTCGCGATACGCAATAATGTTTTGGGATGAATCACATCAACAGAAAATACAAAATGATCGGCGCCATATTTTTGGTTCAGATGGTCTAAATCTGCAATTATTTGTTCAACTTTTTTTTCCCGATAGGATAATGTGCCTTTGCCTGTTGCACCATAATGACAAAAAGTACACCGATTCCAATAACACCCTCGTGTTGGCGCATAAGGCAATACAATCTTTGGCGATAAGTATTGATGCAGGGGATAACCATCGTAATCAGGCGGTGGAAGGGGCTCCATGTTTTCCAGAACTGTCTGGTCAGAAGGATTATGAATTTGTTTGTTTTTGCGATCATACAATATGGTGTTGCCCATTGATTGATGTGCGTTGTTGGATTTTAAATGCTGTATTAAATGATAAAGCGCAGATTCGCCTTCATACAAAATAATACTATCCAGATAATCAAAAAGGATGCGGTGTTTATTCTCTGGCATATTTAATACCATTCGACAGATAAACGCCCCGCCCGCACACAGATGGATGTCAGAAAAGTACGTTCGAATGAAATGCGCCATGGTAAACATCTGTAATATTTGAGTGGGATATGTAACTGAAAAGCCAATTAAGTCAGGTTTTTTCTGCTTTACCCAGGGAATTAAATGAGCTTTATAGAAAGACGCCAAAGGATTCGTTTCCAATTGACATTGTGTTTCAATATCAGCCTGGCAGGACAGGAAAGTAGGTGTTGTATATTCACCAGGCGCAATTTTCATGGGATAATAGGCACTGGATATTAATTCAAAGGCTTGTTTGATGTTTTCTACATTTTTAGAATAGGATTCATAGTCATAAAATTGATCAGAATCTTTATAGGTCTGTTTTATTTGATCAATATTTTTTATAATATGTGTATCAATACCCAATGCATTGAGTAATGCCTGATATTGCGTATGTTCCGATAGTTCTAAATATGGCTTGTTTTCTAATTGCTCAAATTTTGATTCAACCATTTTTTGACAGGATTTTAGAAAACTTGTTTGAAGCATCCAATCATGGGCTTCGATATTCATATCTTTAATGATAACATCTTCATTCTTTTCACGTAAGTAAGCAGCAAGATAGGGGATTGCTGGATGGGGTTGGGTAAAATCTGCAATGGGTGGGTATAATAGCGCAGTTTTAAATGTCATGTTGACCTCGTTTTGTTTAATATTTGAATTCAACTATAGCTGAAGAAACAAAGCAATGTCAAATGATTAATTAATCAAGTGTCATCTGCGCAATAAATCTGACAAAGGATTCACTTTGATGCGATTATTGTAAAAAACAGGCACAGTTTTTGGCATCCGGTTGACAGATATTCCAACATTCTTTGAAAATTAATAATAATTTTTTATGATCGTCCAACTTTGGTTTTTCCTGGCATATTTATTGCCCTCGTTCCCACGCTCTGCGTGGGAATGCATCATGGACGCTCTGCGTCCCGTGTTTATAATCGGACGTAGCATGTAAGTAA
>Ga0272440_1002788_pt1 | contig 13409 bp, 17 predicted proteins | sample SSMMMBAug17_FD_192440 | JGI IMG/M metagenome (GOLD analysis project Ga0272440, IMG submission 192440) | Marine sediment archaeal communities from Little Sippewissett salt marsh, Falmouth, MA, United States - SSM-MMB-Aug17 | ecosystem: Environmental > Aquatic > Marine > Wetlands > Sediment ...
GGACGACAGATAATAGCCTGGGGTTTCAACCCCAGGCGGGAGAACAATTTCAGGCGGTCGAGCTTAGCCTGACTGCTATGGGTTTTAGCCCTACGCTGCGCTAACCGGATTCGAAATTATTTGTCCTACTTTTTTGGAATAATTGGGGTCAGAGTAAAATTAGGGTTAAACTTACAGAAATAAATTTAAATATATTTTACTCTGACCCATTTATTCTGAATATATTTTACTCTGACCCCAATTATTCAATTATTCCAGTACAATTACCTCAAAACGAACAATATCAATAATGGGGAAGTTATTTTCAAAGCATTCCTTAACGTGCGCGGCTCTAGAATTTCGGTAGATGTGAATCACAGCCGCACGCTTTCCATATGCGTTTAATCAATTCCCAAACACCAGAATAATCATCGCCCCCATCACCATGAAAGTCGCACCAATGCTGCGAATAAGCAGGTTATCTTCATGAAAAAACAATCCTGCATACACAATGCTAATTAGAATATTCATACGTTTCACAGAAACAAAATACGCGACTTTAGCAATTGACACCCCTAAACAATGAGACAGGATATCACCAAACATTGCCAAACCTGCGATTAATCCTTTGGGATATCTTTTTAAAAGAATATTTATTCGAATTTTTCCACAACAAATGAGCAAGAGGGTCATTACCCCATTAAACAGGATAAAAAAATGCATCCCCATATACAATGCTGATGTGCACAAAATCGCTTTTTTACCGAACACTGATGCAAAACCATAACAAAAAGCTGCCACTAACATGATTAATGAACCGAAATTTTTAAACATACTTGAAATGGTAGTTAACATGCGCCGATCTTTCAAATCAATATGAAGAATATATGCACCTGCAATAATGGCAATGATCCCCAAAATGCCCCATGCATTCAGGGTTTCATTTAAAAACACTGCGCCGGTAATCATGACAAAAGCAGGTGTAAAGGCCAAGAAGGGCATGGTTAATGATAATGGAGCAATATGAATGGCAATCATCTGGCAAAAGAATCCGACTGTCTGAAATGGTATGAGCAGGGCAAGGCTGTACCAATACTCCCTCTCAATTTCAGGCTTTGGAATCATTAAGTAGGTGATAAATAATGGTGGAATGCTATAAAATAATGGGCATATTGCCAGCTCAAAATGGGATAGATCTGAAAAATGCTTTTTGAGCCATGCAGATAAACTGGATGAAAAAAATGCTGCGGATAATGATAAAATGAACCATGTCATAAGTAAGTGATCATAAATTTTCGGGTATATAAAGTCAATTTTGAAGTTTGCATCGCAGGTCGAACTTGATATGTTCCCTCAAACAACAACCGAAACCTAACCTATGAGCAAAACCAATGTAGGGGGCAAACCTTGTGATTGCCCTCGTTTAATAACCGGAAGCAAACCTATGATCGAAATAAAGCGTATTGGTTTTGGTCATAGGGTTGTTTCTGGTTTCTGTTCAAGAGCAAACACAAGGTTTAGGAATGTTCTGAAAATAGCATGCTCATTTTTCATGATCGCACAAAGAAATAAGGTCGTGTAGAGACGTAGCATGCTATGTCTCTACAGTACAATTACCTCAAAACGAAGAATATCAATAATGGGGAAGTTATTTTCCGAGCATTCCTAAGAAAAATCAAAGTTGGACAATCATATTAAATTAATGATTTTGTAATAAAATCAAGTGGAAGCTGATAATCATAGCTTGCAATTACTGTATTATCTGCTGTTCGTACCATACGAACAGACATAAACACAACATATTTGGAAACCGCGTATGTTCCAACCAGGACAGCACTTGCTTGATGTTTTTCTCCAATATTCTGTAATTCCCTGGATAATAAAAATTCACCTTCATTTTTTTTGATAAAAATAGAATCCTGACGCAGTTTCATTTCAACAACTCTATATCCATGTTGTGCCAGGCGTCCTAACATTTGTTCAGAAACAATGCGTCCCAAAGAGCAAGTTTCAGCCAGATTATTGATATTTACCAGGCTGGCAGCAATAATTGCACCATTGGAATCAAAATCTCGTTGTTTCATGATATCAGCCAGAACATCAGTTGCTGCATAGCTGGTTCGGATAATTTTTGAATAGGGTTCCTGATCTGTCTTTACACGTTCTAGTTTATTGAGACAACCCACTGTAAGCATGACTATTAAACATAAACCCATACCATAAACAAGCTGTTTTTTTAAAAAAATCTGCCAGAGCTTTCTATTGTCCGACAACCTGAAATTGTTTTCCCTTGTTTGCTTTTTGAAAAGAATCTGTATCATAATGCCACCCGTCTGATTTATTAATATAATAGATATCTGATCGATGAACGATAAACGTATCATTGTGTTTTAATGCCATCGAAATAATCACCTCTTCATTGGAAATTCCTCCGGCTGTTGAACTTCGGATCCCATCAGCAATCATACCAATTGGAAATGCCAAATCCCAAAGATCTTTTGAATCAACGCTTCTGGAGACTGTAATCCCCAATCCAACTGCCGAATACAGCAGTGGCGGACTTTTTATTTCACGTTTTGAATGCTGTAGAATTCGCGCCTCATACTCAAGGTGTAAGGCATCATTTTCATAAGGCGATACCGCCACACCTGATTGAACCAATCGAGATGTAACCAATGAATGAAAAATTTTACCAAAAGGGGTTTGATCTACTGGTTGTATAAACACAGGCATATGTCGGACTTTACTGTTATTATTTCTTGCAATTTTGATCTGTTCAGCGACATCAGTTGCAAGTACATCCCAATGTTGTGCTGCCTGCATTTTTTCTTGCTTTGCAAAGGGGTATGTTACAGGATAGGGAACCTGTGTGCAGGCAACCATCCATACTAAAATTCCCAATAAACAACATCGCTTGATCACTGTTTTTTTCATTGTATTCATCCTCTACTGCTTTTTGGCAATATTTTGAAACAAATTACCAATTTTATCTGCATTACGTTGCAACAGGCCCATCGAGGAGGGTGCCTTTGCTCCTTTGCCATAGAAAAAAATTAAATCTTTACTTTGTTTTGGATGTGCAATCTCTGTGGTTCTGGCGAACCACAATGGTGTAATTTCTGTATCTGATACCATGATTATTTTCGCCTGTTCATCCACCCGCGAGGCCATTGTGTCAGAACCTTCAAAATAATAAATTAAATCACCGGAAATAATAATATCGTATTGTTTCATGCGCGCTATATTAATAAGATGATGTTCCGCTAAATCTGCAATTTCAAGTTCTGTTGTTACGCGATTAAAAATCCCCTTACTCCGCAAAGACTGTGCAACATACTGTGCTGCAATTTGGCCCATGCCTTTTGCATAATCGGGCTCACTAAATGAAAATACGCCCACATGATATTGATGAAAAAAATGATGCACCGGTAATTGCATCTGTGTTGACAATGCGATGTATGTTTCTGGCAGGCCGACTGGTCCTAATGTGACATGACGTTGATATGTACATCCGGAATAACTTAACATTATTAACGTACATAATAAGATTCGAATCCATATTTTCATCTGCTTTTTCCTCCAATTTATTAACGATTTTCAAGTTCTATGCCATTTGACAGGCCTTTGACAGCCGTTTCATTGGTTATCTTGTTGGGCAATTTTTTCCTATCTGATTACACCGCTGTGGATATTTTGTTTAGGAATGCTCGGAAAATAACATGCTCATTTTTCATGATCATACAAAAACATAAGGTCGTGTAGAGATGTAGCATGCTACATCTCTACAGTACAATTTCTTCAACACGAACAATATCAATAATAGGGACGTTTTTTTCAGAGCATTCCTTAGAAAACCTATCATTTTTCAATCTAAATATATAAATCAACATAACTTCCAAGATGTCCCAAATGAAACAAAATTGTACGACAACGCCCATCATACATAGGTTCTTCATTTTCAAATGAATCAATTCCACCAAAGGCATTGGATGTCGCCTGTCTATGAATCCTCCGATACTTGTTGTGCTGTCTGTAACGTGCAAATCGATCTTTTGCGCGAGCGGGTGCTATTTGTACTGAACGATTTGAAATCGGACTTATGGCGCGTGTTTCAATAAGCATAGTGCCTTAATTTTTGATTCATTTCTGATTGAAAGTCTATCATTATTTTTGTTAGTGCTTTGTTCCATCCCTGGACCAAAGATTGGGTGTTATGTTTGTCTATTCGTTCATGTTTGGCATAATTTTTCTGAAAAATCAACTGATAATTTAAACCATTATCCTTTATCAAAAAAAACTGCATACAAAGAACAGCCATTGGATGATCACTATTTGAATAGTCGCCATGCATTTTCGTCACAGCGCCCTCCAAAATATAATTTTCCTTAAAATGGCCTGGTGAGCAAGTGACACGTTCAAATAACCCACTTGTTGCCATCCATTTACGAATTAACTCGGCAATCATGTCATCCGGTGAAATTAAAAATTCATTGTAAAAATCTGTTTCATAGGTGATGTTGCTTTTTTTGTAAATAAACCCTTTTCCGGTATAAGGCGGCGACATACGAATTTTTGCAATTCTAAGCGTTCCATTTTTGAATTGATTGTTATCTGGATCCCTTTGTGTAATTTCTAACAAATAGTATCTTTTTTCAGGATAAATGCTCTGTGTATTCAAACACGAAGGAATAAAAAAAAGAATACATATCAAAATCATGTGTTTCATAATATGGCCTTTTGATTGTCATATTTTACCGCCCGGGTCGTGAATGGGTCGGTGGTGCACCAAATAAAAATTGAGAGGGATATTTTTTTGCATTTTCTGTCAATTCTTTTAAATTTTCGGTAATCAAACGCACATTGTCAATCGTTTTTTCAATATCATCCTGCTGTACAAACAGCAGCGAATCTAAGCGCCTGAGCGTTCGTTGTAATTGAATGGATGATTCAGGTAAATCATTTGAAAAAGAACGAATTTTGCTTGCTGCCTTATTCAACGCTTTGGCGGTCTTGTTTAAATTGGATAGTAAGCCAGCAATGGGTTTTTCAGATTTTTCAGTAATCCGACTGGCAGATGTCATCATTTTCTGGGTTTCTTTTATAATGCCATGTAAGTCATCATTATTTAGAATTGTCTGTAAATGTTGATTGGTCTGGCGTAGTTCAGTTAATAACATGGTCGCTTCATGGGTCATATTTTTGAAATGGGCTGTTTCAATAATCTTGTGCATCGTTTTCAGAGTTTCTTCAAATTGTTTTGTGATCCCCAAAATATTTATTTTTTTCAGGTGTATCATGATGCTGCATACCGCATCACTGACTCTTGTAATGACACTGGGGGTTGATGGTACATATGGATAATTGGGCTGCCAATCAATCTGCATGATTGGATGCTGTTTTGGGTGTAAATAGTCCATTTCCAGATAGGCTGTTCCTGTGATTCCTTTAAAAGTCAGGCGAATTCTCAGGCCATTGTTAATTTCATAGATTAATTCCCCCTCAAGGAATTCTTCAATGGAAAAGGGAAACTGCTCCACCAGCAAACTGGAACGTACCATGATCAGCCGTGTCTTGGTTTTATATGCTGTGGCTGCCATAGAAATCGATTCGACCTTACCCACATGAACGCCACGAAATTTTATGGGCGATCCAACTTCCAGTCCCTGAACCGATTCTTCAAAATAGGTTTCAATGATAACCCTCTTTTGAAACAGTTTTCCAGCACCAAAAACAACAATGAGAACTGCAAAAATACAGGTGCCAATAATCATAAAAATACCAGTTTTGAAATAATTGGGTGCGCTCATGATATGGTCTCATCTATATGACGATTAAAAAAATCCCGAACCCAAGGAATTTTACTGTGTTGTTTTAATTCAAAGGGGTGACCTTCTGCCACAATTCCCTTCATACGCTTATCCAACATGATAACTCTGTCTGAAATTGTTTCAATGCTTGCAAGCTCATGCGTTACAATTACAAATGTCATATTGAGATCGTGTGACAATTGAAGAATCAGTTGATCCAGTCCGGCAGCAGTGATCGGATCGAGCCCAGCAGAAGGTTCATCCAAAAACATAAGGTTTGGGTCCAGGGCCATTGCTCTGGCAATGGCAGCACGTTTTTGCATGCCGCCACTGATTTCTGATGGATAATACTGTTCATAACCCGTCAATCCTACCAAATCAAGTTTCATCCTTGCAATTCGATGAATACCAGAAACAGGTATACATGTAAATTCTTCCAATGGCAAGGCGACATTTTCCAATAATGTCATAGAACCAAACAATGCGCCAGTTTGATACATTACACCAAATGATTGAATGATTTTTTTTCGATCCTGTTCGTCCGAAGAAACCAGCTCTTTGCCATGAATATGAATGGTTCCATTGGCCGGTTGATATAAGCCAATCAGATGTTTGAGAAGTGTGCTCTTGCCACATCCTGATCCGCCCAGAATAATGAACACTTCTCCCGAATGAACAACAAAATTAATATCTTTCAATATAATTGTGTTGCCATAACTGGCGGTTAAATCTTTGACTTGAATAACAGGAGATTGCATATTCAGCAAATGTTAAATTCTATCGTTATATTGGATACATTCACGAATGTATTCAATTGCTTGCTCTGGTTTATCACTATAATGGATATCGCCAAATTGAAAAAAGAATTTTCCGCCTGGCCACCCCAGCAAAACAACTTTTTTGTTAATTTTCAAAGCCATTGCAATTTCTGAGACTGTTCCGGTTCCACCAGAACAAGCAACCACATAATGACTTGACATGACATTGATTGCATTTCTGGCAATCCCCATACCAGTTATGATGGGAATGTCAATCCAGGGTGATACCTGATCTGCATGTGAACCTGGCAAAATGCCAATTGTCAGGCCGCCATTTTCCTTGGCGCCTTTTGCGGAAGCATCCATCACGCCGGAATTACGTCCACCATTAAGGAGAATCCAGCCTTCTTTGGCTATACATTTGCCAAGGTCATAAGCCAGGCGATATTGATTAATATCTGTTTCACCACCACCCATGACACCAATAATGGTTTGTTTAGATTCGTTTTGTATTTCTCTTAATATGGCATCTTTCATTTTTATGTTATCCTCCAAAAACAACCTGTGGTAACCATGTTACCAAAACAGGGTAAGATATGACTATAAATAGTCCTATCAATTGTGCAATCACAAAGGGAAGAATCCCCCTGTAAATATGTCCGGTTGTTATTGATGGGGGTGTTACAGCTTTCAGATAAAAAAGTGAAAAACCAAATGGTGGTGTCATAAATGATGTCTGCAAATTCACTGCAATCAGTATACAAAACCAAACCGGATCGAATCCAAATTCAATCATGATTGGTGCTAAAACCGGCACATGTATAAAGGTTATTTCTATAAAGTCCAGAAAAAAACCAATCACAAAAATCAACCCCATGACAATAAATAATACAAACCATTTTCCGTGAGTTTCAGCAATAGCGCTCAGAAATTCCCGCACCAGGGCATCACCACCCATACCACGAAACACCAGCCCAAAGGCTGCTGCACCAACCAGGATGATAAATACCATACATGTCAATTCCATCGTTGCATGCATAACATCATTTAGAATTTTAAAACTGAACCGTCTGTTAATAATTGTCAAAAAAGTGGCACCCACTGCACCAACCGCCGCTGCTTCTGTAGGAGATGCGATACCAGCAAATATTGAACCTAAAACAGCAACCATCAAAAATAAAGGTGGAAACAGAGCACGCATCACACGCTTAAACAGGACCATCCCAGACAATGCATCTCTTTCTTGTTTTGGAATTGCAGGTGCCCACTGAGGTTTGACAAATGCAATTGTCATAATATAGACAATATATAATCCCACCAGCACTAATCCTGGAAATACTGCACCCATAAAAAGATCTCCAACAGGAACACCGACAATGTCACCAATTAATACCAGAACAATACTGGGCGGAATAATCTGTCCTAAAGTTCCTGATGCAGAAACTGTACCGGTTGCCAATTCATTTTGATATCCGCGTTTCAACATGGTGGGCACAGCCAGCAAGCCCATTGTGACCACAGTTGCGCCAACAATGCCGGTAGATGCTCCCATCAAGGCCCCAACCACAACAACAGAAACTGCCAATCCCCCCCTGATACGACCAAATAAAATACCCATTGTATCCAATAACTCTTCAGCCAGACCTGAACGTTCGAGCATAACACCCATGAATACGAACAAAGGCACCGCCAGCAGTGTCACATTGGTCATGACCCCCCATATACGAAGCGGCAATAAATTAAAAAAATTCCACCCAAAACCTATCAGACCAAAACAAAGAGCTGTTCCCATTAAGGTAAAAGTAACTGGAAATCCCGCCATAAGCAAAATGGTTAACGCTAAAAACATCCAGGCCGGTAAAAAATCCATAAACATTTTTATTGTTCCTTATCCATTGGAATATTCAATAGTACCATCAGATTTTTCATAAACATTGATATCCCTTGTAAGCCGATAAGAGCAAAACCAATGGGAATTGCAGACTTGATAATAAATCGACAGGGAATTCCACCCGGGTCAGGTGATCCTTCCAGGATCATATAGGAATTTTTCACAAAAGGGATGGCTGTTTGAATAATCATATAGCAGCCAGGAAACAAGAATAATATCGTACCCATCAGATTGACCCAGGCTCGGGCTTTGGGCGATAACCTCTGATAAATAATATCCACGCGAACATGGCCATCTTTTAGAAGCGTATAACCGGCCCCCAGAAGAAAGATAAAAGCAAATAAATGCCATTCCATTTCCTGAACAAAAACATAGCTGGTTTTAAAAAGATATCGCATGACGACATCAGTAAAAACAGTTACTACCAATAACAATGTTACCCAGGAAACGCTCTTTCCAACAATCGTGTTCAATGTGTCAATCCAATGACAAATCAATTTTATAATTCTTATCATAATAGCCTTTTTGATTTATATAGGTTTAAACGCGTTTTCAAAAAAAAATTATTTTTTATGACATTTACTGCAAGATATGGGAGCATTTCTAGATTTTTTACTTTTCCTTAATTCCTTATGACATCCACGACACTTATCATGAAGTGCATTCGCATGATACGTTCGCTTTTGTTTCTTAGTCATTCCTTTGGCCTTTTTCCCTTTTATTTCTCCAGGCTTTGAATGGCATTTTATGCACCGATCAACATTGGTACCATGTTTTATGGTAACAGGGTTCCCCTTATTGTCATGATGGCATTCACCACATTTTATGTTATAAACGCTGACATGTTTTTTATGCTTAAATTGAACAATCTTCTTTTTATGCGCGTAGGAAGATTCGTTCATGGGTGCGATAATTGGAAAGGTTGTTCCTGCATAAATAATTGTGGCAAAACAACACAATATCAATGCAGGAATCATAATTCTTGTCAATCGCATTCTTTTTCTCCTTCTTGTTTAAGTGGCACATCGTCTTCATCAGTGGGTTCCAATGGCTTTCTTTGAAAGATTTTAGCCCCGAATATACTCAGTTCATACAGTAACATGAGTGGAAAGGCCATCATAATTTGTGTCACCACATCCGGTGGTGTAATGATGGCAGCACCAACGAAAAATAACAGGATGGCATATTTACGATTTTGCTTTAAAAAGGTTGGGGTAACCATCCCTAAACGTGCCATTAATGTGATGAACAATGGTAATTCAAAAACAATACCAAAGGCCAAAAGTAATTTTGAGGAGAAACTCAAGTATTCTTTCATGGATGGAAACGCTTGAATATTCTCAGATGCAAAACTTAAAAAGAATTGAAAGCCATAAGGAAACACTACAAAATAACCAAATAAAGCACCTCCCACAAAAAAAAGTGTGGATAAAAACACAAATGGCAGAATAAGCTTACGTTCTTCGGAATATAACCCCGGCGCTATAAACATCCAGATCTGAAACAAAATTACCGGTGATGCCAACATAATCCCTGACAACAAAGATACCTTCAAATAAGTGAAAAAGGCCTCGGGTAGATTGGTAAAAATCATTTTATCGCCATCACCCATCACCGATATCAAAGGACGCATCAGGATTTCAAAAATCGTTTCTTTAAATCCATAGGAAAGCAAAAAACCTACGCCTACTGCTATAAAAACGACAATCAAACGCCATCGCAATTCCTCTAAATGCGCTGTAAATGGCATTTTTTCTTCATGTTCCATGTTTATTGGCTTCTTGTGTTTCACTGACTGTTTTTTGGTTCTCAGACTTTTTTGAATCAGATGTGGTCGCATCTTTGTCTTTAGACGTTTTGGGCTTGTCTATCAACTGATCCTTAATATCTGTTTTTAGCGTGTCAACAGTATCTCGAATATCACTTACTTCATCGTTCACATCAATCGTATCGCGAAAATCCTGCGTGGCACGTTTGAATTCAACAATTCCTTTTCCCAGTGATTTGGCTAATTCCGGCAATTTTTTTGGGCCGATAACAATCAATCCAACCGCAAGAATTAGAATCACTTCAGGCATACCCATTCCAAACATAGTGTTTATTCTCCTTGTAATTAATGAGGATTTTATTTAAGGAAGGCTTTGAAAAAAAATTCCTCATTATTGATATTGTTCGTATTGAGGTTATTGTTTTATAGAGACGTAGCTTACAAAATCTCTACACGTCATTATTTTTTGGATGATCAAGAAAAATGAGCATTTTATTTTCCGAACTCTCCTAAGGAAAACTCGAAAAATAAGTTCCCCATTTACTTATGTGCCAGCCCGATGTAGGGGCGAACCTTATGTTCGCCCTCGAACTAATAACGCTTTCGTTCCTATGTACGATGGGCGAACATAAGGTTCGCCCCTACACGTTCTTGGCACATAAGTAAATGAGGAATTTATTTTTCGAGCATTCCTAAGGAATGCTTTGAAATACAATGTCTGATTCCAATTTTATATCACATTTATTATTTTCAAAAAAACACCCACAACACTTAAACTGCTAATTGAGATTGCGATACTGAACATACGCAAGGTAAATCTTCTTTGTCTGTCATCCCGATAATCCCGTTTATCTTCCATTCTTTCTCCAAATATATCCATTCTGTCGCTTAATTTATCAATTGATAAAACAATCCTTTCAAGCTGTTTATCCACTTGCTCGAAACGTTTATCCACTTGCTCGAAGCGTTTATCTACCTGTTCAAAACGATTATCCACCTGCTCGAATCGTTTATCCATATAGTCAAGACGTTTATCCATTTGAGCAAATCGATCAATCATATCAATCCGGGTTTCACTTAATCTGCGATCCATGTCTAATTTCGTATCCCGAAGCTGCTCTTGAAAATTATCCATCTGTCTTTGCATGACTTCCTGGTTGGCACTGACTTTTTCAAGCTGGTGGTGCATTGCCATCTGATTTTTACTCAATTGTTCTAAAGAATAGGTTTTGGATAACATTCTGATAAACATTTGTGTGTCTTGAGGTGTCGGAATTTGTTGTTCATTTTCTTGCATTGCCTGGATTCCTTTCACATTTATTTTATTTAACAAAGATATGATGAATTGTAATATTACCAAACGTTACAACATTTCAGTTCAGAAATCAACAATATAAAGATCACCTCCTGTCTGATTTTTGATTCAGTTTCTGTTTGTGTCATTGCGAGGATTCCGCATCCTTTATACTGCTCCAAATAATCCCAATCCCAGAATAGAATATATGTCAATTACCTTTGATCATCAGGTAAGCCAACCTATCTGGAAATTATTAAACCCGGCGGGGTCATTTGCCAGAATGCCGAAATAAAAGCAAAACAAATGTGCTGCCATTAATGGCACCGCTAAATCTTGAATTTGGGCAATGGTCACAATTGCCTGAGCTGTCAATGATGCCATCACGATATATGTCGCTGTGGTGGGTAATCCCAAGCCATTAATCAAACTGGCAACCGCAGTAATCAACAGCATCAAAAAGTTCTTGCCTGTAGAAATGCTGTCAATGTTTTGTGTGATTAATCCATATTTAAAAAAGGCTTTGAAAAATGTTCCTCATTTCTGATATTGTTCGTAGTTCGTATTGAGGTTATTGTTTTATAGAGAAGTAGCGTACAAAATCTCTACACGACATTATTTTTTGGATGATCAAGAAAAATGAGCATGTTATTTTCCGAAATCTCCTAAGGAAAACTCGAAAAATAAGTTCCCCATTTACTTATGTGCCAAGAACGTGTAGGGGCGAACCTTATGTTCGCCCTCGAACTAATAACGCTTTCGTTCCTATGTACGATGGGCGAACATAAGGTTCGCCCCTACACGTTCTTGGCACATAAGTAAATGAGGAATTTATTTTTCGAGCATTCCTAAGGAATGCTTTGAAATACAATGTCTGATTCCAATTTTATATCACATTTATTATTTTCAAAAAAACACCCACAACACTTAAACTGCTAATTGAGATTGCGATACTGAACATACGCAAGGTAAATCTTCTTTGTCTGTCATCCCGATAATCCCGTTTATCTTCCATTCTTTCTCCAAATATATCCATTCTGTCGCTTAATTTATCAATTGATAAAACAATCCTTTCAAGCTGTTTATCCACTTGCTCGAAACGTTTATCCACTTGCTCGAAGCGTTTATCTACCTGTTCAAAACGATTATCCACCTGCTCGAATCGTTTATCCATATAGTCAAGACGTTTATCCATTTGAGCAAATCGATCAATCATATCAATCCGGGTTTCACTTAGGAATGCTCGAAAAATAAATTCCTCATTTACTTATGTGCCAGCCCGATGTAGGGGCGAACCTTGTGTTCGCCCATCGTACATAGGAACGAAAGCGTTATTAGTTCGAGGGCGAACATAAGGTTCGCCCCTACATTGGGCTGGCACATAAGTAAATGGGGAACTTATTTTTCGAGTTTTCCTTAATCTGCGATCCATGTCTAATTTCGTATCCCGAAGCTGCTCTTGAAAATTATCCATCTGTCTTTGCATGACTTCCTGGTTGGCACTGACTTTTTCAAGCTGTTGGTGCATTGCCATCTGATTTTTACTCAATTGTTCTAAAGAATAGGTTTTGGATAACATTCTGATAAACATTTGTGTGTCTTGAGATGTCGGAATTTGTTGTTCATTTTCTTGCATTGCTTGGATTCCTTTCACATTTATTGTACTTAGGAAAACTCGAAAAATAAGTTCCCCATTTACTTATGTGCCAGCCCGATGTAGGGGCGAACCTTGTGTTCGCCCTCGAACTAATAACGCTTTCGTTCCTATGTACGATGGGCGAACATAAGGTTCGCCCCTACACGTTCTTGGCACATAAGTAAATGAGGAATTTATTTTTCGAGCATTCCTTAATAAAGATATGATGAATTGTAGTTTTACCAAACGTTACAACATTTCAGTTCAGAAATCAAC
>Ga0272440_1002789_pt1 | contig 13409 bp, 9 predicted proteins | sample SSMMMBAug17_FD_192440 | JGI IMG/M metagenome (GOLD analysis project Ga0272440, IMG submission 192440) | Marine sediment archaeal communities from Little Sippewissett salt marsh, Falmouth, MA, United States - SSM-MMB-Aug17 | ecosystem: Environmental > Aquatic > Marine > Wetlands > Sediment ...
TCTTTCATCAATGTTGAAATAAACAAACAATTAATTGATAATATGTTTTGGGTATTGAGGGCGCTTTAGCGTCCTTTCTCAATTCAGCGTTGGGCTTTAGCCCTACGCTGTTCTTGCAATTACCGGGGATCATACATTTTAACTTGATTGCAATTCTTTTGTTACATATATGATAAAACTTCTGTATACCCGAAAATTTATGATCGCCTACTTACTTAGGAATGCTCTGAAAATAAGTTCTCCATCTTAAAAAATGTTCATCGGGGTTTTTGTACTGTAGAGACGTAGCATGCTACGTCTCTACGATGCCAAACGATTATACGTTCAAGATAAGTGGGGAACTTATTTTTCGAGTATTCCTTACTTAATACACATACGCCCGCTTAAAACAATTCTATTGCCCATAACTATGTAAGCCCGGCAATAAATTCACCCCAAAATAAGTAAATAATACCGCAAAAAAACCCATAATAGAAAGCCATGCAATACGTCTTCCCGACCAACCACGCATCAGCCGTGCATGAATCACAGTCGCATAGATGAACCATGTAATTAAAGACCACGTTTCTTTTGGATCCCATGACCAGTAAGCTCCCCAGGCGGAATTTGCCCAGACTGCGCCGGTAATGATCCCTGCTGTAAGAAATAAAAAACCAAACATGATCATTTGATAGGTCAATTCATCAATCATACGTTTGTCGGGTAATATCTGAGCCAATCTGTTATTACTGATTTTAATCAAATACATAATGCTTAGACCAAATGCCAGCGCAAAACCTGCATAACCCAAAAAACAAGTAAAGACATGGGCGATAAGCCAATTGCTTTTGAGCGCCGGGATCAAGGGCTGTATATTTTCATTGACAGTGGGAAGTGATGCATATGCCAGGGATAAAAAGGCCAAAGGCACTGCAAAAGCACCAATTGTTTTGTTCTTGTACCGATATTCGATACTGATATAGATAATTGCGATAGTCCATGAAAAAAATACCAACGATTCATATAAGTTGGACAAAGGAGCATGACCAATACCCATTTCATAAGATGCCATCCATCGCAATACAATTCCAATGGTATTCAAAACAATTGCAACAATTGTCAGATATGTACCGCTGTGATTTAAATAATTCTTTTTGAATATCCATCCACAAATATAGGCACACGCTGCTGCACCATATAAAAATGTTGTGATGGACAATGCCAGAGAGCTGCTCATTTTTTTTCCTATAATCTTGTGACCTAAGCTGTCGGTCTATTATGATAAATTGATACAGACTTTTTGTAATTCTTCCTTTAAGAGATCAAGTTTTTGTTTCATTCCTAACTTATTTTTATTGGAAACACCGGATATAAAAACCTGACATGCGCCAGGAGATTTTTCTATTACCTCGACAAAGTATTGCCGATGGCTTACAAAAAAAGCGACAAAAATGCCCAATAGCATGATAATAAATCCTGAGTATACAAACCAAATTCCCGGATCTTTTGTTATTTGAAGTCCAGTATAATAGCGCTTTTCAGATTCTGGTAATCGGAAATCACTTTCATTCATTACACTGATAACAAAATGGCCCTGACGCATACGATCAAAATTTTCATATTGGAGGGGTATCATAATAATTTGTGGTGTAATCTGTTCATTCGTTGCATTTGGCGGTCTGCTTTCCAACAAAAGCGTTAATGTCGGTCCCAAAGAATGTCCACTGAAACGATATGACGATTGATAATTCTGAATTGTAAAAAATCCTTTTCCTTCAGGCAATTCAACACGTTGATTCGGTTTTACTTTGATAGGATAGGACAGTCGCGTTTTTGAGTTTTGAAAAAATAGAATAACAGTTTCGGGCATTTCTTCTTTATATTCAGGCGTATCAAGTCCATAACTAGATTGAAAAATATTAATTCCTTCATAGCGCAATGGATGGTTCACCAAAATCGGCTTTGTCAAGAGAACCTTGTTGTCTCTGATGAGTGAAATAATTGATTTATATTCACTTGGTGAACCATTTTCATAAAACGATACAGCAAAATCATCACACCGAATGGCAAAAGGCAAGTCTTTCTTTTGATTTTGGCCAATAATAATTGATTCTGTTTGCTTACCTTCTGAGATTTGCGCATAACCATCAAACCCAAAAAATGAACCTATTATTCCACCCAGAATCATTATCAATACACTCAAATGGACAGCATAAACTCCGAGACGGCTTTTTCGTCCGGTTTCTCCATAAAAATAGAAGCCTTTTTCAGTAGATTTTAGTTCACAATGGTATAATTTTTTGGATAAAAAGAGACTCATGGCTTCGCGGATTTGGCCAACAGTGTCCATAACATCAAATGTAATACGGTCAGGCTTGTTTCTGAATCGTGTAACTTTAACTGTTTGTGTTTTTGGAAAAATGATAGACCATGTTGCAGACAAACGATCAATGGAGCAAATGATGATATTCATACTCAAAAGTCCCATGAGAATACGATACCAGAGAGAATGATAGGTGTCGTCTACACCAACGAGAGGTATCATCGTACCCCACAACTGGCCAAATGCTGTTTTGTAATAATCAATTGCCTGCCCTTGGGGAATAAAAGTTCCAATTATTGAAACAATTGCCAATGTCAACAATAAAAAGACAGTTAGCTTGACTGACGAAAAAAACAACCAGATGGTATTGTTTTGAAAATTTTGTTTCATTGTTTTATTATGAACTCCCTGATTATTGTTAGGGAATTCTCTGAAAATAACTTCCCCATTATTGATATTGTTCGTTTTGAGGTAATTGTACTGTAGAGACGTAGCATGCTGCGTCTCTACACGACCTTAATTTTTTTTGGACAATCAAGAAAAATGAGCATGTTATTTCCCGAGCTTTCCTAGGTAAATTTTTTCAATAATCATAAGCCATAAGTAGTCTTTTGTAAAGTTTATTATATTGAATATTGAATAATCCATAATTCAGGAAACATGCATTGATATACCGCTTCAATCTATATGTGTATACTTATAGACCAATTCGTACTCAGATTTACCCACATGTGCTTTTCATTTCGTTGAAAACGGACAATGTCGGGCATTATCGGGCCAATCTAAGATATATCATATCATATAAACCAGTTATATGTTTATCAATTAAACAAGTGAGACATTGTTGTCTCTAACCATGAAATCAACTCTTTTAACAAATGTTTTACGTGTAAGAAATCAAACATAATTCCAGGTAGTTATAAATATTTTACAATATGGCATAACGTTTGCTCAATACTAAATCAAAAATGGCGCAATTGATCTGATATCGTCCATTTTTTTAACACAACAATATAATTAAAAAAAGAAAGGGTTTGCCATGTCAAGACGAAACCAGTGGAAACAGATGAAAGACAACATGTTTGGACAGGCCTCACAGGCAAAAACTGTTCAACAGCGGGAAAGAATCCCAAAGAAAGCATGTAGTCTCTGTCGTTTTTTTTCTGATAACGCTTATGCATCTGATGGCCGTGGCTCTTGTAAAAAATTAAAAATGGGTTCCAATATTAGTGCAGATCCACCGGTTATCTTAACTGATGGAGATACCGGGCTGGTCACATTTTTCAACTCTGATGGCAAAAGCTGTCCACATTTTACCCGGTTAGCGATGATCGATAAAGATGGAACTGAATGTGCGGATCCCGAATATCGAAGAGCCCAGCGGCAATTCAGTCGGGTGAATTAAATTATAGTAATTATTTAATAAAGGAGGCAAAAATGTCAGTATGTAAGGATTGTAAATCATTTTTTCCATACGATGATAATCCGCAAAAGGGGGATTGTGTTCGTAAAGTTATTGACGCCAAACAGACATACTATACTTCAAAACCAACCGATGCGGCGCATGATGCAACCCAATGCAAATTCATGCAAAAAAATAACCATTAATCGGAAAGGAGATTTGTCATGAGTGAACCTCAGGAAAAAACTGTTGATATTGAAGAGCTGGTCAATCGCCAGGAATGGTGGTGGGTTGCAGAAAAAAAGCGATCCAAACGACTGGACTATTTAAGAAAGGCAGTTTGGAAAAAAGGCGCGCTGGGAGGAAATTATGCACCTGGCATTAAGGTGGATATGGAATATCCTGTTCTATTTACAGATATGTGGCGTTTCTGGAAATTCGATCCAGCGATTATGCGACGTGCGAAAGCCATCGCCCACGTTCTGGATAATATATCCATATTTATTACCGATAAAGCCCAATTGGTGGGATATATGGGCAGCGCTCCCCATACAATCCTCTGGCGTGTTGATGGTGCCAGCATTGTTAACGAAGAATTATACAACGAACCTGGCATTCATGAAGATCCGGAAGCTGAATCCCTTGAAAAAGTTGCTGAAATCAATGCCTACTGGGCTGGTCAGACAGCAGTGGATAAAGTGGCCAGAGTGCTTGATCCTGAAGATGCGGTCAAATTCTTGAGCGGTGCCATTGGCTGGGGGGCGCCGACATCAGCTTATGGATATTCTGGAAAAGATTATGAATACTACATGACTGGTAAACGTGCGTTTGAAGCAATTATTGAAGAAATCGACAAGAATATCGAAGATGCTGAAGACAAAACAATTGGTATACCCGGACCGGATATAATTCCCTATTATGACAAAATTCAAAATTGGGAAGCCATGAAACTGGTTCTGGAAGCCTCTATTCGATATGCCAATCGCTATGCGCGCCTCGCTCGTATTGTTGCCAAACATTTTGAAACAGATGACGCTCGCAAAGTCGATCTTGAAAAAGTCGCGCAAACCTGTGAACAGGTTCCAGCCAGACCGCCAAGAAGCCTGCATGAATCATTACAATATGATCTTTTTATTCAAATTCTTGCAAGACTTGAAGCCCATGAAGGTGCATGGCCGGCAAGACCAGATTATTATCATGGCCCATATTTTGATAATGATGTCAATGTTGAAAAAAATATTTCGCGAGAAGAAGCGATAGATTTAATTGGTGAATTCATGATTCGTGCTTATGAAGTGGGCGGTTTTGCGCCAAGATGGGCACGAGAGGGGCTTCAGGGGATTACCGGTACCTGGGTCTGGACATTGGGCGGTGTCAAGCCTGATGGCTCTGATGCCTGTAATGATATGACAGTTGCCATGCTTCAGGCGGCCCGATTGGTACGTGTGGCGAACCCCACATTTGGCTTTCGATGGCATCCCCGCGTATCTGATGAAGTCATGCGTGAGATATTTGAATGTATTCGTCAGGGATTGGGATATCCCAGCATGCGAAACGATCCAATTCTCATTGCCAATTCCATGCACTGGCATGGGCATCCCATTGAAGAGGCTCGCTTGTGGTTACATCAGGCATGTATGTCACCCTGTCCTCCAACCAAAAATGGTTTTCAACCCATGCGAATGGCATCAGCAACAGCCAATTGTGCAAAAATTATCGAATATACACTTCATAGTGGGTATGATTATGTTGTGAATATGCAAATGGGACCCAAATCTGGCGATCCAACGACATTTGAGACTTTTGAAGAATTTTTTGGTGCATGGGTAAAACAGATGGAATGGTTGTTCTCTACATTGGTTCGAACAGTAAATTTGGCACGAAGCAAAGATCCGGAATTTTTTGGGAGGCCATTTTTATCTGGCATTTCCGAACGTGCTGTTGAATCCGGCCTGGATGCAGTCAGTCCTGAAGGTGATCGCGGCAATTGCTGGATCACTGCTTTTACCTGGGTGGAAAATATTGATAGCCTTGCTGCGGTTAAGAAACTTATATATGACGACAAAAAATATACAATGGCACAATTGATTGATGCCCTTCAGAATAATTGGGAAGGCCATGAACGTATGCGGCTGGACTTTGTACGTAATGCTCCCAAATGGGGAAATGATGACGACTATGTTGATGACATCATGTTGCGATGTCTGCGTGAAGCGGCGCGTTTTTCAAAAGTCATCAAGTGTCCATCAGGCAACAACTGGCCGATTCTTCCAGAAAATGTTAGTGCCAATATTCATTATGCCAACATTGTTGGCGCATTGCCAAATGGTCGTCGTCTGGGTGATGCCCTTTACGATGGGGGTATTTCGCCAGGCCCGGGTCTGGATAAAAAAGGGCCGACAGCCGTATTAAAATCCTGTGCCAAGATTGACCACATTACTGATGGACGTGCCTTTCTGCTGAATCAACGTCTGTCACCAACACAAGCGGTTGGAGAAAAGGGATATCAACTTTGGAAAGCCTATATCAAAACCTGGGCAGATCTGGGAATTGATCATGTGCAGTTCAACATGGTGTCTGATAAAACATTGCGTGCTGCACAAAAGGATCCAGATGACTATTCTGAGGTAATCGTTCGGGTGGCAGGATATAGTGCCCATTTTGTTGATATCAGTCGTAAAACCCAGGATAATATTATTCAAAGGACCGTTCAAGGGGTCTGAAAAGGAGGTCGGCATGAAATGTATTAATTGTCAGTATGATGATGAGCAAAGAAATTTCAGATATCTATATAATGCAAGAATTGATGCCTCAATCAGCATGCGTCAGTGTCCCAAATGCCTGGCAACAATTGCTGTGGACGAACTGACAGGCGAGGTGCAACAGGTTGTTGGTCCGGGTGAAGCACCCTGGGGCAAATCTGCGGGGGTTGAGTCATTGGCAGATGATTATCAGAAAGCGGCATAGGCATGCTCGAAAAATAAGTTCCCATTTATTGGAGCCCCAAATCTTTAGATTTGAGAGAAAAAGCGTGTGACGTCCAAATCTAAAGATTTGGGACTCCAGACAAAATGGGGACGTTATTATTCGTGCGTCCTTAGGAATGTAATGTTGAGAAAAGATGTCGCATGCTCTGTCTCTACATTATAAAAAACAAAACGAGCATTAAGGAGTTCATTATGAAGGTTCAATGGGATATCTGTCAAATCATAGAAAAGCGTGCTTGCATGCATCCTGAAAAAACAGCGATTTATTATGAAGATGAATCCATTTCATATCAACGTTTACTGGATGGTATTAATCAATGGGGTCATATGCTTCTGAAAAAAGGCATACAGAAAGGTGATCGTGTTTCTGTATTAATGTTAAACTGTATTGAATTTCTGGAACTGTATTTTGCATGTGCAAAAATCGGTGCGATTTTTGTGCCCCTTAACTGGCGATTGGTTGGGCCTGAACTGGAATATCAATTAATTGATTGTGGTGCGAGAATGCTTGTTTTTCATGATTCATTTTTACTCAATCTTGAAGCGATCCGGTCTCATCTAAAAATTGATGCAGACAAATTTGTTTTTATTGCCAGTGGTAGTCCAACCATTCCCGGATTTGAACTTCCCAAATGTCCGGACTGGGCAACAGACTATAATGGGATCGTTCGAAATCAGTCGAAAATGTCCCTGGTTCCACCTATACCTGTTGAAATAGATGATCCCCTGGCCATTGTTTACACATCTGGTGTGACAGGTAATCCCAAAGGCGCTGTTTTGTCTCATTGCCAGACCTATTTTAAAAACTTCCAGGTCGCCGTTTATACCAATGCAACACCTGATGATATTCTTGTTGCGCAAATGCCTTTGTTTCATTCCGGCGGGCTTTTCATAGTGGCAACCCCAGCATTGAATTCCGGCATGACAATTATTATGCGTCGTGGTTTTGATGCCAATGAATTTGCACAGGACATTGAACGATATAAAGCGACCATCGTTTTTGCTCTCACAACCATGTGGCGAATGATTCTGGAAACAGGAAAACTGGACGAAATTAATCTCGCTTCAGTCCGATGTGTCGTTGGCGGTGGTGAGCGCACACCCAACAGTCTTTTTGATGAGCTGTCCAAACGCGGATTGTATATGCAGCAAGGATTTGGTCAGACTGAAAATTCCGCCATGATGTTGATGCCCAAATCAGATATCAAACGCAAGCAAGGTTCAATTGGTAAGCCTGGATTTTTTACTGAAATTTGGATTGAAGGCCCGGATGGCAAACCCCTTCGGCCCGGTGAAGTGGGTGAAATTGTTGCCAAAGGACCAACAGTTATGAGTCAATACTGGAACTTGCCTAAAGCAACTGCCAAAGCACTTGTTAATGGTAAACTTTTCACCGGAGATCTGGGGTATATGGATGAAGAAGGCTTCTTTTACATTGTGGATCGTCAAAAAGATATGTATCGAAGTGGTGGGGAGAATGTTTATCCGGCAGAAGTTGAAAAGGTATTATCCAATCATCCTTCCATTTCAAATGCGGCCATTATTGGTGTTCCAGATGATCAATGGGGAGAAACAGGGATGGCATTTATTGTGCCTTCAACAAATTGCACAATTGATAAAGATGAAGTATTAACGTATTTAAAGGGAAAAGTGGCAAAGTATAAACATCCTAAACATATTCGTTTCACTGATAAGCTCCCAATGACAGCGACAATGAAAGTCAAAAAATCAGCTTTGAAGAAAGATTATGCGCAAGGTTTGTTTTCGCAATAGAAATAATGAAAAATTGTAAAGTTATCTTATCAGCTCGCCTGGAGTTGAAATCCCAGTCTATTTTATGTCGTACCTTCGATACATACACCCAATTCATTGATATCATTTTGTTCTATTTTTACCGCCTTCACTTACTGTCCAGTTTTTGGGGGACCAAGATATTTAAATAATATCAAATAACCTAAAAAACCTGAAGCAATGGAGCCAAGAAGAATCCCAATTCGTTCATCATACATTAGGTTCACTCCTGTTTCTTCAAAGGCGAGGGAGCCTTTAAAAAGACTTATTGTAAAACCAATGCCAGTTAATACAGAAGCACCATAAAAAACTGGCCAGGATATCCCTTTAGGAAGGGCAGCAAGTTTGAGTTTGACTCCGAGCCAACAAAAAACAAACACCCCGATCTGTTTTCCAAAAAACAAACCAAAGGCAATGCCCAAAGAAACATTATGCAAAAGCGTCTCCATCGTCAGACCATGAAAATGTATTCCAAAATTACAAAAGGCAAATACTGGAAGAACAACATAAGCAACTGTTGCATGAATATCATGTTCCATCGCCTTAAGTGGTGAAATCCTGCGATCCTTTTTGGATTTCATAGGGATAAACATTGCAAATAATACCCCTGCCAGGGTTGCATGAACACCTGATTTAAGAACTGCTACCCACATAAACACGCCTACAATAACATATATGCTGGTTTCCGCGATTCCACACCAGTTAAATAAAAATAAAAATATCAGACAGCCCAGGGAAATAAGCAGGGCAAAAAATGATATTTTACTGGTATAAAAAAATGCAATAATAATGATAAGACCAATGTCATCAAAAATGGCCAGGGATGTCAAAAATACTTTCAAGCCAGAGGGAACCCGAGAACCTAATAATGATAATACGCCCAATGCAAATGCAATATCAGTGGCAGCAGGAATTCCCCATCCTTTAATGGCTACAGGATCATTGATATTAAAATAAACATATATCATCACAGGGATAACCAGTCCACCAATGGCACCAAAGGCTGGTAAAAGAATTTTCCTGGTATTGGATAGTTCACCCTCAAGGATTTTTCGTTTCAACTCCAGACCAATCAATACAAAAAAAATGGTCATCAGGCCATCATTGACCCATAATAACAAAGGCTTAGCCAGAATAAACGCACCAATTTGTATGGTCAGAGGTGTTTCAATCAATAATTCATAGAACATATTGGCAGGAGAGTTCGCCATCACAATTGCCAACAATGATGAACAGCAAAGAAGAATACCTGCTGAAGACTCGTGTTGTATGAATTTTTCCAATGATGTTTTTCTGATTCTTGTCATACTTTTCTCTTTTGATTTCATTTCATTTCGTAAGTTTCAATTTTAAAGGAATAATCGAAAAATAAGTTCCCCATTTATCTTGAACGTATAATAGTTTGGCTCGTAGAGACGTAGCATGCTACGTCTCTACAGAACAAAAACCCCGATGAACATTTTTTAAAAAGGGGAACTTTTTTTCAGAGAATTCCTAAAGGATTTAATTGTCATTAAAAGATTAATAAATACATAATATCATTTTTTCTTTATGATATGAAGATACAATTGCAAAAATTATAACCATATTTCAAATAATAAAGGAGTCGTAAATATTTCAGACTTTTTTTATCCACATAGACCAAAGCGAACTTTCTAGGTCCAGCTGTTACAATTTCGTACATAAATGTATAATATTACCTGGTCGTTTAACCCTATTAGCATGAATCTTGCAGAAATATCGTAAATTGTGAACTTTTTTCGAATCTATAAATGAGTGATTCCAATCTTAACAATTGAATGAAAAATAGGGACAAGAATTTAAATGAAACAAATTGGCAATACAATATTTTCCTTTTTTCAGAATAATTATGGGTTTCACCTGGATGAAGATAAAAAAAATCATCTGAAACGATTATTGGCCTATCGGTTAAAAAAAAATGGCCTGACAAATGAAAAAGATTATTTAAATCTAATTTGTTCCCGGAGAGGCAAAATTGAACGTCAGTTTATGATTGCTGCTTTCACAGTTGGTGAAACATATTTTTATAGAAATAACAGTCACTGGAAAGCACTCAAAAATAAAATTTTTCCTGATATATTGGAAAAAAAAAGACAACGTAATGATAATACTTTACGTATCTGGTCAGCCGCCTGTTCTAGCGGAGAAGAATGCTACACTATCGCAATTGTTATCAGTGAAAGTATTGCTTATTATCAAAATTGGAATATTGAAATTCTTGCAACTGATATTAATGAAGATTCTCTCAATCATGCCAAAAATGGCATATATACTGAAAATTCGTTTCGAGAAGTACATGACGATTTCAAAAAGAGATATTTTGTGAAAAGTAAGGGAAAATTCAAGATTAAAAAGCAATACAAGGAAATGGTTACATTTGAGCCCTTTAACCTCATCACGCAAAATGGTTTTCCAAAGCATTATTCAAATTTTGATATGATTTTTTGCAGAAATGTTCTTATGTATTTTTCTCCTGAAATTGCCCAAAATATTATGGGGTCTCTATTCAATGCACTAAATGATGATGGATATATGTTACTGGGGCATACAGAAGGTCCCATTACCAAAGGTTTTCATTTGAAGCCTATTTCCTTATACAATTCAATTGTTTATCAAAAACAAAGACCGAAGACCTCCCATTTGCGAATCGAAACATCAAAAATAAATTGTTTACAACACGTTAAAAAAATATCTCAAAAATATCCATCAAAAATAGAAAACAAGTTACAAAGAAAAAAGTTGCTAGCACCAATTTGTCCAAAAAATTATTTTGCAGAGGCACTTGATTTGTACTGTGTTGGAAAAATTGATGATGCACAACAGGTACTCAACAAACATAATGAAAACCAAACGTTAAATAGTTTACTTCTGGTTGGTCTTATCTATATTCAGAAAAGAAATTTAAATGCCGCTCAGGTGATATATAAAGAAGCACAGCTCATATACGATCTCACGCCTGAAACGCATATGTTTGGTGCCATGATTCATGAAGAAATGAACAATCTTTCCGAAGCAATTAATGGGTGTCGCAGTGCAATTTTTTTGGACCAGATTTTTTTCTATCCACATTTTCGTTTGGGTGAAATATATCGGAAATTGGGCGATCAGGAGAAAATGATCAAGTCTTTTAACAATGCTTTAAAAAGTCTACATTTAGATCATTCAAATCGACTTAAACTGTTTTGCGTTGGCTACAGTAAAGATTTTTTAGAGGATTATTTAAATAACATTTGATCGCCATGAAAACACGCATATTAGAAAGCGCAAAAAAATTCCTGTGCCCAAATTAAGATCTATCCATTCTGATAATTTTTTTCTAATTCAACCATTAAATTTTGATATTGTTGAAGATAGTTTTCGTTTGTGAGAATTTCTTCTTTCAAAAACTGAATGTGAGATAAAATTTGTGCATGTTTTTTTTTCAGTTTACGAAAAATTTGTTTTTGTTTCACTGTGGTCATATTTGACAGGGATTCCTGGCTAAATAATTGAACAACGTTATCTTTCAATAACTTTTTTGGATCGTTCAGACAGTTTAGAATTTTTTTGGACTGCATCTCGCCCATCTTTTCAGTTTTTTTTATCAGGCGCGTCACATTTTTTCTCACTGGCTTTTGATCATTATTTATTTTTGTTTCATTATTTGTTTCAGGGAAAACCTTATCAAATGGTAAGGTCTTGACCTGTCCAATACGTTCTTTTAGTTGAGAAACTGTTAATTTTTTTTCGACAATTTCTTTAATCAGGTGCTTTTTGACACCTTGATGACTGATCGGCAAAAGTTCTATTTTATGGCTGAGCATGAGCCTAGCGTACAAAGGATAATTTTGATAATCCGAACTATCCACAGCTAGATTAACCGCATTATACAACCATGATTTTGAGGGGGCATTATATTTTTGATTCTGAAGATAGATAATCAGTTGATATAAAGATTTTTCCTTAGTTGCCTGCTTTTTTCTTGCACGCTCGATATCATTATCAAAGAATGTTTTCACAATATAGTTTCCCGCTTCAATCATGGCATTTTCATAATGTCGGGAAATAATTTCAGTAAGCTTCACCCCAGCTTCCTCTACCAAACGCATATCTGGTTCATCTTCAGTTTTTAAGCCCGTTTCACAAGGTTGACCTTGAAGACTTAATTGCTTTTTTTTGTATATTGATTGGCTGGTATATGACATTGCTCTGGATAAAAAGCTGGAAATGATCACAATCTTTTTGTCGGTGATCAACTGGCAATTGAATCGAATTTGAATCAGTCGAATGGGACCGCTTTCCGATTGATTATAATACAAATGAGAATATAATGTGCGATTATTGCTTTGTACTTCATGCTCAATAAAGTTGGTATTAAAATGACTGGCTGATATGGATTCTTTTAGTGCCAGAATCCATTTTGATCCGGGCTTATTATGTGTTTCATCACTGATTGCAACAGATATTTCAAAGGAATTGACAGCAGCTTCAGCTTGATTCAATAACAAAACAATAAAGGGATGTTGCCCTGTTTTTAATCGAATAATAGAAATTGCAGACTTGAGTTTATTGATAAAGGTTTTTGCATGCGTGTTAGGATCATCCGGATCGTTTAAATTGGCAATTTCACCATAACCAGGTTCAGGTATCGGACATCGACATAATTTGTTATTGACAAGACATGATCCTGCCATCAATTGCGCTGCCAAAATACCAATATAATCAGAATGAACAGCATCGCCAAAAAATCCATGCGGTGCCACCCATAGTACCGGACAACTTGAATTCATACGACGATATATTTGACCTTCATTTTCAGGTAAATAATTTATCAGGTGTTGTTCATTTTTGGTCAGACATTGTTTCAATGATTTACGTATTTCTGAGATTTGTTGGTCATACTGAACTTTATTTTGGGGGATATGAA
>Ga0272440_1002790_pt1 | contig 13407 bp, 14 predicted proteins | sample SSMMMBAug17_FD_192440 | JGI IMG/M metagenome (GOLD analysis project Ga0272440, IMG submission 192440) | Marine sediment archaeal communities from Little Sippewissett salt marsh, Falmouth, MA, United States - SSM-MMB-Aug17 | ecosystem: Environmental > Aquatic > Marine > Wetlands > Sediment ...
ATGTTAATTTACTAAATAAGTTGTTATGCAGAATTCAAAATACATGCCAGGATAGCTTATTTTTTAATCGATACTTAATATTATTGACAGAAAATTCTTGATTTATTAAGATAATTAAGAATAAATATGATTATGTGTTCATTGTTAGTGCCAGATACGGCCTTATTCCCATAGATCAAGTGCTTTCGCCCTATGACTGTTTTCTTGGGGATTTTTCACATCACGAAAGACAATCTTGGGCATCTTTTATTGCAGCGTGTCTACGGCATGAAGGAATGATATTAGAAGATGAGATTTGGCTTCATACAGATAACCTTTATAAAGATTATCTAATATCGGCATTGGATTTTTACGGGGTGACAATCGGATGGATTGATTTTAAGTCCTATCTGAAGAACTCCGTTTATGATAAAAAAGATAGAATTGCATAAAAACAAATAAGTTAAGGTGACTTTCAAAGATGATATACGTCATGCTCTATTTATTGAGTATCATTTTTGCTAATTTATTGGTTCATTGGTTTGGGATCGTTACCATCGGATGGTTGATGTTTCCTGCTGGTGCAGTTGTTGTTGGCTTGACATTTTCATTCAGAGATTTTGTTCAACGTGAATATGGCAAATGGAATTGCTGGATATGGATGGTCATTGCTTCGATTATCACTTATCTCTTTAATCAAGAAATTGCGGTTGCATCTGTATCTGCGTTTTTAGTTTCTGAAAGTGTCGATTGGCTAATGTTCACAATTATGAAAGGTTCTTTTAATAAGAGGATTATTGTATCTAATTTAATAGGAATACCATTGGATTCAATTATATTTGTTTGGTTGGCTTTTGGGCTGAATTTTCAAGCAATTTTGGGGCAAACGATAATAAAAATACTGTCTTCCTTTATTTTGCTTATTCGTCCTAATATTTTAAAAATTGCCTTTAAATAGTAACGTGTTTGATTCATTTTTTTGAAAGGAGAGCTAAATGCAACAAGACAGTAATGCTTCTCAAGCGACCGATTTGATGGAAGTTGATTTAACTAATTTAGGTAATGACTATCTCGTTGGTGGCGTGACGTCAGGCTGGAACAATTTTAAAGAAACTGGGAAACTTATTGTTTCAGAGGCTTATGGTTGTAAAATTAAAGATGTAAAAGGAACTGAGTATATTGATTGGATTATGGGATGGGGTTCTCTGCTACTTGGTCACAATCCAGAGTCTGTAATAAATGCCATTCAGGATACTTTCACATCTGGTTTTGCATATCAGTATGAGTCACCTCTTAGCGCATTGCTAGCAAAAGAGATTTGTGACGCCATCCCCTGCGCAGACAAGGTGCGTTTAGCGAATTCCGGAACTGAAGCAACATTGCATTCTGTTCGTGTCGCAAGGAAAGCAACGGGTAGAAAAAAAATTGTTAAATTTGAAGGGCATTTTCATGGACTGAATGATTATTTACTTTACGGTGTAGATTGTTCGCCAGAAATGGGTAGCTTTGAACCGGATGGAAATATAACTCCAATGGCAGGTTCTGAAGGTTTGCCCGACGAAACATTGAAGGAGCTTATTTATGTACTTCCTTTTAATGATGTTAATGCTTTGGAAAATGTATTTAAACATCATGGTCATGAAATTGCGGGTGTCATATTAGAACCTATTTCATTGAATATCGGGTGCATAAGACCGGATGATAATTTCTTAAAAACACTTCGTGATATATGTGATATGCACGGGGCACTCCTAATTTTCGATGAGGTTCTAACAGGATTCAGGGTAGCGCTTGGTGGTGCCGGTGAACTTTTTGGAGTGAATCCTGATTTAGTCTGTTTAGGAAAAGCTCTTGGGTGTGGCGCACCGGTGGCGGCTCTTGCAGGTAAATCTGACTATATGAATTTGTTGAAACCTTCAGGTAATGTTGAAATGGCAGGTACAAATACTGGAAGGCAGATGACTGTAGCAAGTGCTTTGGCAGCAATACGTGAGCTAAAAAAACCGGGATTTTATGAAAAATTAAGAAATCTTAATAAGATGACAATTGAAGGTTGTATCCAACTCTTTGAACGATACAAAATACCAGCTTACGTTGAAGGCTTTGGTGGAAGAATTGGAATTCATATCGGCACAGAGTCACGTCCTCGTAACTTTCGTGAAGTCGTTAATACATGGAATCAAAGTTTTCATTTGGCTTGTTATAGAAAGGCTTTTTATGAAAAAGGTTTGTTTGGCTTTTTGTTGCCTCTGACAATATGCCCTGAACCAATCACTTTAAGTATTGCACACACAGATAATGATATAAATGAAACACTTAACCGCTTTGAGGATATTTTACAGAATATCCCCTACAAAAACGAACGTGGAGTATGATCAAAGTTGACATATCTGTTAGACAGAGAAAATAGGCAATATAAGCTACCGATTTTTTTACCTGTATATCATCCTGTGGAATCTCCTGTACCTATGGATTTATGGGTAAAAGAATTTGATATTCAGGCATGTATTGTTAATGCTTTTTTCTTGTATAAAGACAGAAAAACACGTAATGCACTTGAAAATAGTCAAAATTTACATCAGTTCATAGGCTTCCCTAAGCTTGTTATGACAGATTCAGGTGCGTTTCAAGGTTTTAAAAGAAGTCTTTATCTAAAAAATAAAACCATTGTCCGTTTTCAGGAAATAATTGGTTCTGATATTGTTTCACCACTAGATTTAGTAAGTCCACCAGGCGAAACTAAAGCTATAGCTGAAAAGAAATGGAATAGAACATATATCCGTATCAAAGAAGCCGTGTCTGTAGTAGAAAAAGGGATATTAGCGGGTGTTCAACAAGGTGGAAAATATCATGATTTAAGAAATCAATGCACAGAGCAACTTTTAAACTTAGACGTTCGCTATCTTGCATTGGGCAGTCTGGTTCCTTTTTTCAATAAAAATCATAATCTTTGTTTTGTTGGAAAGGTAATTAAAGATGCTAGAAAAATGTGTGGGGTGAATATGCCGATTCATGTGTATGGTGCAGGTGATCCCCTTGAGCTTCCATTTATGGTATCTTTAGGTGCAAATGTTTTTGACTCTTCATCATACGCACATTACGCACGTCAAGGATGGTATATGACACCTTATGGTGCAATAAATGATATGGGTTTCGTTTTGGCAGGGGAATTCAAGTGTAACTGCAAATATTGTCAAAAGTTCGATGATCTTTCATTGATTTTCAATGACCAACAATCATTGGCAAGCCACAATTTGTGGACTATTCTTCAAACCATCAAACTGATACAGTTGGCATGTGAAGAAGGTACTATGAATGAGATGCTTAATGGAATTTTGAAACAACATACATATTGGTTTCCTACCAGTGCGCTAGAACAAAGCTGGTCAGAGGTTTGTTAATAGAATATGACAGATCAAAAGTTAAATTTGGCAAATTACTATAATCTTATTGATAAAGTAGAAAGTAAATGTGCTGAGATTATCAGAAATTTTGGCGATCATATTAATTGTAAAAAGGGGTGTTCGGAGTGCTGTGTGCATATAAGTATTTTTCCAGTTGAAGCCGCTGCTATGGCTATTTCGTTAAAGGATAAAGTTGAAGATGATATATTATTAATCCTTGATAAATTGGAAGTTAAAAATACTGATAATTGTCCTTTATTACATGAAAACAAATGCATTTTGTATGAAGCAAGGCCGATTATTTGCAGAACACACGGCTTTCCAGTATATTTTTTTGAAAATAGTGATTACCATGTTCACGTTTGTCATCATAATTTCGGGAACGGAATAAATTTGCCTCAACATGCTGTTTTTGATTTAAACCATTTGAATAAAACTTTATTTGCAATCAATCAGATGTTTATTAATAAAAGCTCTGATTGTTTTAAATCAGAACGAATGAGCATTGCAGATATGATCAAAACACATTTGACCATAATCAAAGAATAAAATTAAACCAAAATGAGTAATCTCATGATATTACCAAATGATTTGTTAGAATTTGAAACCAACGCAATATGTAGCCGTTATAAAATTGGGCATGACCATGTAAAAAGAATGCTATGCGAAAATATCAAAACCTATCCGAAATTAATTAAAAAAATTCAAGAAAGCAAAGCTGGAGATGATATCACTCGTTTCAAAGATTATAAATTATTTGTCAAAAATGTTAAAAAACAAATATATTATGATTTGAGAAAATATCATAAAGATAAGAATACCGAAATTGATCTTAGATATAAATTGGAGAAGTTAATCTCAATTAACGCAACGACAGAAGAAATCAACCGTGTTGTAAAGGAGCTTTTATTAACGCATATATCAACACAAGAAAGAGTGCCATTTTACGAAATGTTTTATAAAACACTGTTCGATATTATTGATGCACCACATTCAATTGTAGATATTGGTTGTGGTCTTCATCCTCTTTCTTTTCCATTTGAACAGCAAAAAGAGTGCCTTAAAACATATTTGGCTATAGATAAAGATCCAGAAGTCATAACTACTTTAAGAATATTTGCAGACTATGTTTATCCTGTAAAACTTATTCCTGTATGTATGGACATAAATGAAATTTCATGGTCTGATTTTGTAAATAATGATGAAAGATATGATTTTGCTTTTATGCTTAAATTAGTACCGGTTTTATATCGGCAAGGAAAAGACTCAGTAATGAAATTGGTTGAAACACCGGCAAATATAATTCAACTCACAGGTAATATTGAAGCAATGACCCGAAAAGATACGATTATGAGAAGAGAAAATAAAGTATTAAAAAAATTCATAGCAAACGCAAATAAACAAATCATTGATTCATTTGAGATAGGCAATGAATTTGGTTACTTAATTACTTGATTGATTGCGAAGAGGTTTTAAACGAGGTATTGTATATGACTATAGATACTTGGTTAACCATATTTTTCGGAATAATTGGCTCCATTGGTACATTTGCAGCAATCTATTTTGAAAGAAAGGCCAGTAAATTAAAAAAAGATAGATTCCGATTTTCTTGGCATGATGTTTATGAAGGTACAAGAGAATTAAGTAAAAAAGCAATCAAAAAATACAAACCAAATGTAATTATTACCGGTGCAGGCGGACCTTCTATTGTTGCAAATCTTCTGGTTGAACATCAACAATATTTCACATATCAAATAACTTTGCCAGTTGAAGGTTATGGAATAAAGAGTCAACTTGATTGCAGCAATAGTTATGAAAAAGTGCCCTCAATATCAAGCGATTACGATATTTGGATGCCAAATGATATTGCTACTATGTATAAGGATAAAGAAAATGTTAGAATTCTCATTGTTGACGATGCCATTTTTCGGAATGAAATTTATTTATCTACAAGGAATTACCTCATAGAAAAAGGATACTTTGAAAATAATATTAAGATATGTACTTTAGTTGTTCTGATAGCTTCATTAAAAAGCAAAGTTATTCCAGATTATTATTATTTTCAGGTGGATACTCCAAATTTCTATCTGCCATGGGGAAAAATTTGATTAATATTTCAATTTGGATTTTATGGAATGAAAAAAAAGAATATTGTGGTATCGTTTGCATTTAATGCTCATGATTCATCTGTTACGGTTGCCGATGACAAGCATGTTTTATTAGTAATAGAAGCTGAAAGATTTTTTAGACAAAAAAGAAAATTATGTGCTTCTACCCATGAAATGGAAATGCTAATATTACACGCCCTCTCTATTTTAAATTTAAATGAAAATGATGTTTCATATTGGTGTGGGACAGCTTTTGAAAATAAATTTTTACCTGAAAACAAACGAACATGTTCTTGGATAAAAGAGTTTGATATAAGAATTTTTGATAATATTGTAAATTTTTATGCCGTAAATCATCATTTAGCACATGCGAGTTTTTTCTATGGCTCAGGTTTTGATAATGCCATAATTAAATCATGCGACGGTGGTGGAGATGGATTAAAACATGTAGTTTATTACGGTCAAGGAAATGATATATCATTAATTAACCAAGCAGACATTATCAAAAGATTCAACGGTACATTTTATGATGTAGTTTCATCATATATTTATGGTGAAGATGGGCAAGAAGGTAAATTTATGGGGTTATCAGGATATGGTCAGATAGACGATAATTTCTTAAATTTTTTTGAAGATCATTGTGAAACATTATGCAATAAAGCATATTATGACCCTTACGGTAATCCTGAATTAGGTTGGAGATTGTTAAATGATCTGAAGTTAAATAAAAAAAATATTGATTATTCAAAGGTTAAATCATTTGCGAAATCAGCTCAATATTTTTTTGAAGAAAAACAAATAGAATCATTAAAGCCTTATGAGAATTTATCAGATAACCTTGTATTGGTTGGAGGAAGTGCTTTAAATATCTTAGCCAATACTCAAATTAAGAAACATACGAAATTTAAAAATATCTATATACCGCCCTGTTGTGATGATACGGGGCAATCATTAGGCGCATTACTTTTTTTCATGAATAATAAATTCAATATAAACCCTATTGTTAATTATCCGTTTCTCGGTGAAGGCAAGGGTTCAACGGTTATAAATGACTCTTGTATTGAACAAGTAATTTCTGATTTAAAAAATAATAAAGTTGTAGCTTGGCATTATGGAAAAGGTGAGATTGGCCCACGAGCCTTGGGGCATAGAAGCTTGCTATGCGCACCGTTTACTATCGAAAATCGTATTTTAGTGAGCGAAAAAATTAAAAAGAGAGAATATTACAGACCAGTTGCGCCAATTATTCTATATGAAAAGCAAGATGATTACTTTGATTTTGAGGATTACAGTCCATACATGCTATTTTCAACGGAATGTAAAAGTCTTTGTAGAGAAAATGCTCCTGCCGTTGTCCACGTAGATAACTCATCAAGATTACAATCGATTAGTTCTGATTTCGATTCATCAATTTATTCAATCCTTAAAGCATGGTATGAAGTAACAACGATTCCAATTTTAATAAATACATCTTTAAATGCAGCGGGAAAACCTATCAATAATACTTATGAAGATACAATAGATTTTGTTCGAGACAATTCATCAGTTTCAATTTATTTTGATGGAAAAAAATATTTACGGTGAAGGTATGAGCAAATTAGAAATACGTCAGATGGAAGAAGCAGATATTAAACAAACTGTAAAGATGATATCATACTACAATAAAGAACATTCTCTTTGTGCATTACGTGATTTTAAGGAATTTTTTTTAAATAACGGTGTCAATAGAAAAGCAAATTTTTTGATTGCATTAATTAATTATGAAATCGTTGGTTGCATGGGGTATCATTCCGATAGTGATCAAGATGCCGAAGATGTTTATTGGACGACCTATTTATATATTCATCCAAACTATTACAGGCAAGGTATTGCATCAAAATTGTCACTTGAAATAGAAAAGAGAATACAAAATATCGGAGGCAGAAAAATATATCTTGATATTGGTAACGCAGAGGATCAACCCGAGGCAATTTTATTTCATACTAAACATGGGTATAAGAAAGAGGGAGAATTAATTGATTATTTCAGAGACGGTGAAAATAAGCTTCTTTTCGGGAAAAAAATAAAATGAAAGTAAAAAAAATAATCAATGAATTACAAGAAATTGCCAAAATTTCTTCTGAGCTAAAAAAAACAAATAGTATTGTATTGTGCCACGGGTGCTTTGATATTTTGCATATAGGGCATGTACGTCATTTTCAAGCGGCAAAGAATCGTGGTGATATTTTAATCGTAAGTGTTACTGCTGACAGATATATCAATAAAGGCCCCGCACGACCTGTATTTTCTCAGGAACTTCGTATGGAGTTTATTGCTCATTTAGAAATCGTTGACTATGTAATACTTAGCAAAAGCCCTTCAGCCATCGAAATTATCAAAACAATAAAACCTGACATTTTTGCTAAAGGCAATGATTATAGATCAAGAACCAAGAACACAAATCCAAATATATTTATCGAAGAAAAAGTATTAAATGAACTTGGTGGAAAATTGATATATACAGATGAAATTACCTCTTCTTCAACTGATTTACTTAATCTTATTCAAGATAGGATAACATCATCACATCCGGTAGATTTGTCGGAAAAGTTAAATTAGAATTATGGATAATATAATGGAAAATAATGGTTGGATTATAAATCAAGATTACTATGAAAAGAGACATCATGGTTTTTATGAAACAATATTTTCATTGTGCAATGGTTATATAGGCGTTCGTCATACAATAGAACATGAGAGTGAATTTTCCATTCCGGGTGCTTTTATTGTCGGTGTTTATGATTCGGGTATTGCTGTACCAATGGAAATCGTAAATATTCCACTTTGGCTGCCAATTCAAATTTCCATTGGCGGAATCCCAATTAATTTTGATGAAACCGAAATTATTTTATTTAATAGATACTTAAATATGTATGAAGGCATTATTACAACTTTCATTCGCTTTAAAGATTTGTATGGGCGTATTACCTCAATCCAATTACAAACATTCGTACATATTAAAGAATATCATCTTGGTGTTGTTTCTGGAACCATATGTGCCGAAAATTACTCATCCGATATATCTATCACAAGTTATATTGACTATCGTTTTGGTAATTCATACATGGGTGGTTTCCTACCTCAAATACAAATCCATCATTGCCAGCCTATTCACACCACGACTGATGAAAATGGACTTACGCTGATTGTCAAGACTTTGGGAACTAACATTCAGATATCCCAATCATCGAAATTAATGTTTGATGTTTCAAGCAAGCATTTCGTTTTTAAAGAATATGGACGTATAGGTGAAAAATTAACGATAAAAGCGGAAAAAGAAGTTGAATACAATTTTTGTAAAATTGCCACGTTTTATACTTCTAATGATAGTGAATATTCTCAATCAACAAGTAATGATAAGCTCCACGAATATATTGCATCAGGCCAAAATAACTTAATTAACAGTCATAAAATAAGTTGGAAGAATCGTTGGGATAATGCGGATATTAAAATTGATGGCGATATGGAAGCCCAAAAATCTATCAGATTCTGTATTTACCAACTTCTTCAATCATGCCACCCTAAAAAAGCGGAAAACAATATTCCATCTAAAGGTTTAAGCAGTGAATATCATTCAGGTCATTTTTTCTTCAATACTGAACTATATTATTTGAATTTCTTTAATCATGTTGAGCCTGCTATCTCAAGCTCTTTATTGAAGTTCAGATATAATACTTTAAATGCAGCAAAAAAATATGCTGAGCAAAAAGGTTATAGTGGCGCAAAATATCCTGAAGAAGCCGACCATCTTGGTCAACCTGCTGCAGCGCATACAATTGTAAACTATTTTACAGGAGAAAGTTTTCAGGAATGGAGTGGTCTGGAAGTAAAACATATTTCCGCTGATGTGGTGTATGGAATTCATCGCTACTATGAAGCAACACTTGATCACGAATTTATATTTAATATAGGGCTTGAAATTTTAATTGAGACAAGCAGGTTTGGTGTCAGCCTTTTAGATTGGGACAAGGAAAAGAAAAAGTTTGTTATTTTAAAAGTGATGTGCTTGGACGAATATCATTATCATGTTGATAATCATTATTACACAAATTACATGGTGAAATGGAATATTGAATGGACTATCAAATTATTAAATCAATTGAATCAGAAATATCCGGATAAAATTGAAAGTATATTTTTAAAAACCTCTTTAACAGATGAAGAATTAGAAAAATGGGAAACTATTTCCTCGCTTATTTATTTTCCTGAACGAATAGAAAATAATTTGATTGAACAGTTTGAAGGCTATTACCAATTACCTGATCAAACAATATCGCATCTTGATGAAAATTTACGCCCCATATTGAATGAAGACGATCAAAACAGAGTATCTTCTCTTCAAAATATACAGACAAGACTTATTAAACAAGCTGACATAATAATGCTTCTTTCCATGTTCCCAGAAAATTTTTCTTTGCAGGAAAAGCGCATTAATTATGATTTCTATAAATTGAGAACAGTTCATGAATCATCTTTGAGTGCTGGCCCGTATGGATTAGTTGCAGGCGATCTTGGTGAAATTGATGATGCATATATTTTTTATATGCAATCAGCAAGGTTTAATTTAAATTTTATTCCAAAGGATAATTATAAAAATGGGCTACATTTAGGGGCTTATGCGTCTGCATGGCAAATTATTATTAGATGTTTCGCAGGGTTGCAGATTACCTCAAACAATACCTTGATCATAAAGCCCGGCTTGCCTAATAATTGGAATAATTTAACCTTTAAATTCCATTGGCGAAGTAACATTTTTAAATTTTTGATAAATAGGAAAAATATTGAAGTGTATTTAATAAAACGAAGTCAGTTTCACGAGCCCTTTTTTATAGTTGAAAACAAAACTTTTGATTTTTCAGATAAGGATTACTTGTCAATCTCTTACCAGGATAGGAGGATGCAATGAAAAATATATTGATAACCGGCGGCGGAGGCTATGTTGGAAGTCGGTTGGTTCCGTATTTACTTGAAAAAAAGTATAATGTTCGTGTGATTGATTGGTTTTTATTCGATCCGCACATTTTTGATTATCTTCAAAATCTACCTTCTTTAGATACTATAAAAGGTGATATTCGTGATCAAAAATTATTGAATAAATGCTTAGAAGATATTGATGCAGTTATACACCTTGCTGCGATCTCAAATGATCCAAGTTGTGATCTTGATCCACAACTAACCCGCTCCGTTAATTATGATGCCGTACTTACTTTGATTGATTCAGCAAAAAAGTCGAAAATTAAGAGATTTATTAATGCGTCCTCTGCCAGTGTTTATGGAATAAAAGAAGACAAAAATGTTACGGAAGACCTTAGTATTGAACCAATTACATTATACGCAAAATACAAAGCAGAAACAGAAAATTACCTAATGGAACAAACTTCAGCGGATTTCTCGACGGTTAGCATTCGGGCTGCTACGTTGTGCGGTTATGCTCCGAAATTAAGGTTAGATTTGACTGTTAATATTCTTACGCATCATGCCATAAGAAAAGGAAAAATAACTGTATTTGGCGGCGAACAGAAACGACCGAATTTACATATACAAGATATAATATATCTTTATGATATGTTGCTAAAGATCGATAATGAAAAAATATCAGGTAAATGTTTTAATGCCGGATTTGAAAATTTCAAAGTAAAAGAAATAGCTCGGTTGGTTAAACAAACTTTGAAATCTAATGTTGAAATAGAAACAATTCCTTCTAATGATCAACGATCATATCATATTTCTTCCCAAAAGATTGAAAAGGAACTTGGTTTTAAGCCGCAATATAACATAGTAAATGCCATAATGGAGTTAGAATCTGCTTTTAACAGCAATAAAATTAAAGATCCTGATAACCCGAAATATTACAATGTTCAATTCATGAAAGAAAACAAGATAACCTGAAAGGTTTAATATGGAAATACCATATGTTAACTTGGGATTACAACAGGAAAAAATCCTTGATGAATTAGTCTCATCAATAAGAATTATTCTAAAACGAGGAGATTATATATTAGGGGAAGAAGTTGAAGCCTTTGAACGTCTGTTCGCAGAAAAATTGGGAACAGTATATTCCGTTGGTGTTAATTCTGGAACAGATGCTTTGCTGCTTACTCTCAATGCTCTAAATATCGGCATTGGTGATGAAGTTATAACTGTTCCCAACTCCTTTTTAGCTACTACTTCTTCAATCATACTTTCAGGGGCTCTTCCCATTTTTGTTGATGTAGATAAGGATCAAAATATTGATCCGTATTTAATCGAAAAAGCAATTACCAAACGAACCAAAGCTATATTACCAGTTCACTTAACTGGTCGGCCTGCAAAAATGGATATTATCTGCGAAATTGCAAAAAAACATGGCTTGTATGTCGTAGAAGACTGTGCGCAAGCCATCGGTGCAAAATACGACGAACAAACCATAGGAACATTTGGCATCGCCGGATGCTTTAGTCTTCATCCTTTAAAGAATTTAAACGGTTGTGGAGATGGAGGTGTTGTTGCAACAAACAATGAATATCTTGCCACAAGATTAAAAAAACTTAGAAATCATGGGCTTTTAAATCGGGATGAATGTGCAGAATGGGGATATAACTCACGCTTAGATTCTATACAAGCAGCAATATTAAACATTAAACTAAGATACATAGATGAATGGAATACTAAACGTAGAGAAAATGCTAAAAAATATATTGACGGACTATCTAATACTGAATTGTATTTACCAATTGAAACGGAAAAGGAATATTCTGTTTACCATGCATTTGTAATTCAAACAGAAAAAAGAGATGAATTGCAAATGCACTTAAGTAAATACGGAATTGACTCAAAAATTCATTATCCCATTCCAATTCATCTACAGAAAGCAGCAACTCATTTGAAATATAAAAAAGGCGACTTCCCCGTTGCTGAAAAACAAGCGAATACAATACTTTCTTTACCTATTTATCCTGAATTACAAGATGAACAGATTGATTGCATAATTCACTTCATTCAATCTTTTATGCGGGAGATAAAACAGTGATAAAAAATCAACCAAAATGTAATTTACGCTTAAAAGGTTTTATTTTCGATTTAGATGGCGTGTTAACGGATACTTCTGAACTTCACTATCTATCATGGAAACGTCTTGCAGAAAGAGAAGGAATTTCATTTACACGTGAAGATAACGAAAAACTTCGTGGAGTCTCAAGATTACAGTCTTTAACACTATTATTAAAAGGAAAAAAAGTTAGTGAAGACAAAACATTAGAAATGATGCACTTTAAAAATGAATTATTTAAAGATTTAATTCAAAATCTTTCACCTAAAGATTTACTACCTGGAGCTAAAGAATTAATAGATGAGATAAGACAATCAGGTTTTAAAATAGGTATTGCCTCAGCCAGTAAAAACGCAAAAGAAGTTATTAATCGGCTAAATATAAATGATAAAATAGATACAATCTCAGATGGATATAGTGTAAAGAAACAAAAGCCCGCTCCAGATATCTTTTTACATACAGCAAAAACACTTAATATAGACCCATCACAATGTGTTGTAGTAGAAGATGCAGCGGCTGGAATAGAAGCAGCAATTGTAGCGGGGATGTGTACAATAGGTATTGGCCCGGTAAAACGTGTGGGGTTAGCAGATGTCGTTTTATCAGGATTGAAAAATATTACATTAAAACAAATACTTAACATGCTAAATGATGACATAACCAAACGCTCCAGCGGATTCGGTTTTGCTCCGCTGCGCTCCGCAAAACCGAACCGCTGAGCTTATCGTTATTCGCCTTTAGTTCATTCTTACTCATTGTAAAATGAGTCAGTCGCAAGCAACATAATAAAAAGTAAGTCTTGTAATAAATTCTGAACAGTGATAAATGTACCTCCAGCATTGATTTTATA
>Ga0272440_1002791_pt1 | contig 13404 bp, 11 predicted proteins | sample SSMMMBAug17_FD_192440 | JGI IMG/M metagenome (GOLD analysis project Ga0272440, IMG submission 192440) | Marine sediment archaeal communities from Little Sippewissett salt marsh, Falmouth, MA, United States - SSM-MMB-Aug17 | ecosystem: Environmental > Aquatic > Marine > Wetlands > Sediment ...
GGAATATCATGATTTTCATCAATTTTGAAATAAATAAACAGTTAATTAATAATTAGCTTTTGGGTATTGAGGGCGCTTTAGCGTCCTTTCTCAATTCAGCGTTGGGCTTTAGCCCTACGCTGTTCTTACAATTGCCGAGATCGAGCATTCCTTGTATGAAATTCACTTCCCCTAAACTGTACATACGCCCGGTTGGATTTCGGTTTTTGTTCGTGGCAACATTTACTTCCCCTAACCTGTTCATACGCCCCTTAGAAGTTTGGGGAAGACGCCTGAAATAATACTTCTATTTTCATTAGAGTAAGAATTTAGTATATTGACAAAACTACTAATTTTTTATATTATGAAGAAAAGGACAGATTGAAACAAATACTTTTAACTTAATGATTTAATCATGAATACTGACATACAAAATATAAAGGCTCGTGCAATAAATTACCATCAAAATGGTGATTATCAAAAGGCCAATCAATTATATCAAAAGATACTGAAATCTGATCCACAAGATGCGGATGCCTTGCAGTATTCTGGTGTCATAGCTATGCAAACCGGCGATTTGGATCGTGCAATTCAATTAATGGAGAGAGCCATATCTATTCATCCGCATATTTCTGGTTTTCACAGTAATCTTGCAATGGCGTATAAAGACAATGATCAATATAAACTTGCGCTGGATCATTACAACAAGGCACTGGCATTGAATTCAGGAAATCCAGTGATTCTATTCAATATAGGAGCGCTGCATCAATCTTATGATGAATATGAAGATGCCTGTATTTCATATACGAAATCATTGACGATAGACCCCAATCAACCCCTGGTTCTTCATAATCTGGGAAATTTAATGTTAAAACAGGGTGATGTTCAACACGCTATTTTGTATGCCAGAAAAGCACTGGAACTGTCTCCCAATGATCCTGAAATACAGAGTAATTATTTGTTCTCACTAAATTACAGTATGGACCATTCACCTGAAACCATTATAAATGAACATCTTAAATGGGGGAAACAGTACAATTGTTCGTGTTCAAAAAAGCCATTGATTCAAAACAGCAGCCGAATTCATGTGGGATATGTTTCACCAGATTTCAGAGATCATTCGGTTGCCAAGTTTATGCAGGCCATATTGAATTGTCATAATACTCAACAGTTTGATATTTATTGCTATTCAAGTGTTAAAAAGTCTGATCTCGTAACACATACGCTGAGACAATGCAAAGTAACTTGGCGGGAAATTTTTTATCAAAAGGATGATGCGGTATGTGATCAGATTCAGGCAGATGGTATACATATTCTGGTGGATCTGGCTGGGCATTCATCAGGCAATCGACTCATGGTATTTGCAAAAAAACCAGCCCCAATTCAAGTGACTTATCTTGGGTATCCCAATACAACAGGTTTGTCTCAGGTCGATTATCGTTTTGTGGATCAATATTCTGATCCAGATCTAAACCACCTTTGCGGGACTGAGCAGCGCATTTATCTTCCCAATGGTTTTTTGTGTTTTTCACCATCAAAAAATGCACCATTGATTGCTCAAAAGTCGTCATCAAAATACATTACATTTGGATCATTCAATAACCTTCCCAAAATTAACAAACAAGTCATTGCACTCTGGTCAAATATATTGAAAGCTGTGCCAAATTCTAAACTATTGCTTAAAACAAATGGATTCAAGGCATATAGAATAAAGGAGAAATATCTTGCTTATTTTCAGGAACAGGGAATTGATCCGGCGCGTATTCACTTGATGGCGACTGTAAAAGGAGAAGATGCGCATTTATCTTTGTATGAAAAAATGGATGTTGCCCTGGATACATTTCCATACAATGGCACAACCACAACTTGTGAGGCATTATGGATGGGTGTTCCAGTGATCACATTGAAAGGCAATTGTCATGTATCACGCGTTGGTGAAAGCATTCTCAATCAGACGGGTCTAAATGCCTGGATCGCCAATAACGAATCTGAATATATTAAGAAAGCTATATATCTGGCGGGGCATCCGGATGAACGTGCGTATTACAGACAAAACTTACGTAACTGGCTGGCACAGTCTTTCTTGTGTCGACAGGATTTGTTTGTAAAAGCATTAGAAAATGTGTATTGTCAGTTGATTCAAAGATTATGTAGTCATTTCAGTTAAAGGGTGTTTTTCGTTGATTTCGTAACACATTGATATTTCTTTTGATTACCTTGACGACATCATTTACAATTGCTTTTTCTCGTGATGTTGAAGCAATCATTTTTTTCTTTTCATCACAAGGATAAAGGGTTTCAATAAAACGTGTTTGTTGTTCCAGTGCACTTTCTTCAATACTGCCTTTTTTTTCATAATCAGAGGGATATATTGGTTTTTCAAAACGAACTTTCCATTTGGATGGCAATGGCAGCGCGCCGAAAAGACCCAATAATGGAAATGTAAAAGTGACTGGCAAAAATGGAAAGCCCAAAAGTTCGCCCAGTTTAAAATTTTTATAGACAATCGGATAAATCTCTTCTGATCCAACAACTGATGTAGGAATCAATGGCTTGTTCGTATGAATGGCCAATCGTGCAAAACCTCCTGTGCCAAAGGATTCCAGTTGATATCGACGGGTATAGTTTTTTCCAACACCTTTTGTGCCTTCCGGACATACGACAATTATTTGATCTTCAGTAAGCAATCGTTTTGCATTTGTCCAACTGGCCAGAACATTGCCTGTTCGCCAATAGATGTCGCCCACAAATGGTGTCCATGTCAGGAAGTCCGCCATCAATGCCCAGGCAATGCGATTGGTTCGAGAACGTCTATAAATTGCCTGTTTGATCATTAAAACATCCAGAGCAATCGTGCCGGCGTGGTTCATGACAATCATTGCACCGCCTTCATCCGGGATATTTTCAATGCCTTCCACATCCATTCGCCAATAATAGTTGGCAAAAAAATCCAATACCTTCATTGCACGTTCATGATATGTTGGGTCAAACCCATAGCCATCAATCATATTGCCTCTCTCTAAGAATAGTGTAGTTACTTACTTTGGAAAAATTATAAATAAATTCTCCCCTGTCTTCTTTGATTGTTCGCATAAGCACAGACTGACATTTCAGATGAGCGGAAAAACCAAAGTTGGATTATCATAACTATGCGATGCTAACATAAGTATCAATCCGCCGCATAACATCATCAACAAGGTTCGGGTTGTCAATCGTGATTTTTATAGCCTGATTTGGGCAATTGGTTTCACACCGGCCGCATCCCCGACATTGTGAATTATGCACTGCCCTGCCATTTTCAATCCGGATGGCATCAAATCCACAGGTTTCAATACATGTGCCACAGCCCACACAGTCATCAGTAATTTCAATGCGAAGCCCCTCAACAGGTGGCATGATACCATTAAGATAATCCCCTGGTATATGTTTCAAGGATGTCATCATACAACAGCAATGGCAGCAAAAACAAACACTTAATAACTTGCCTTCATCAGGTGTCAGAAAAATGAAATTATCGACACGAACTTTGCCAGTCATCGGAATCAGTCCAACGCTGATTGCACAATCCACATGCCTGTGGGCTTCCTCAGCAGTCACACGCTTGCTTACACCAGCCGGCATATTCAAAGCAGTTTCCCCCATAAACAGGCATCCAATATCAGCAGTATGATTTTGACAATTACCTGCAAGCCGACATCCACATTTGTTCATAATAACATGAATTCTGGATTTATCTATATATTTGTGAATTATTTCTGATGGTATAACCTGATTGGCTACTGAGAGTGATTGATTGACCGGCAAATAACTCATGCTGTTTTTGCTTTGATCCATCCAGGGAATCCAGTTCCTTAGACCAGGTATTTTACCCAGTCTGAACACATTCAGGACAACCATTGTTGGTTTGATTCGTGGCCCACTGGAAAAAACCCAGGAAAGAAGCGATTGTATAGGATTGTCTGGATGATCCTGTTTGCGTGATTTTATATAGTCAAGAAAGGCTTCATCTGAAGAATATTGAGGCTGCCATCCTGAAGCTTTTTTAAATTTCTCGGAGCTTGGAAATACTGTATATTCGCTAAGACTTGCCCATCCTGAACTGGCAGGAAAAATGCCTAATTTATAGCCAATATTTGCAACCCATTTAAGTATGGGAGAGGGTAATGGAATCACACGAACACCCGCCATTTTCCACGCCCACCTCGCCGGAACAGCATTATCTGCACCCACGTTGTAAATGCCAGGCAAATCTTTTTTATATGAGAGATATAATGCCTCCCCCAAATCCACTTCATGAATATAATGCTGATAAATAGTCCGACCCATTGCTAAAGCGATAACAGGTAAGGAATACAATTTTGAAAACATGTTATCCATTTTGGGGCCAATAAGAAGTGCAGTACGTAACACTGTTAGAATGATATCTGGATGATCACTAAAAAACTTAAGCGCAAATTTTTCTACATTCACCTTTGATGTGTTGTAATAACTATCTTTGTTAATTGAAAGCGGATGATCTTCTTTGATGCCAATAGGATTGTCTGCATTGGCACCATAAACAGTGGCACTGCTTGCATAAATTACTTTTTTTACTTTATTTCTGACACAGGCTTCAAAAATGTTTTGGGAGCCATTAATATTGATATCAAGCGCTTCATTTTTATCCTCGATTTCGCTCACGATAAAAGCAAAATGATAGACAATGTCAACATCCTTAAAAATATTAGAAATAGATGCATTACGAATATCTGTTTTAAAAAAATGAACTTTGTTGAACCCACCTTTCCATGGTTGACAGTCTATACCAACTATTTTGTCAATTGATGTATCTGCTTGTAATCGTGGCAGTAGTGTTGCGGCAAAATAGCTGTTTATTCCTGTGATTGCTACTGTTTTTCCCATATTGCCCCCCTTTTCTTCCTTGAGCTTATTATTTAATTAATTTAAGATTTTAGATCAATGCTCGGATTTCAGAAATTTTGCAATTTGGTCAAAAAATACTTAGGAATGCTCTGAAAATAACATGCTCATTTTTCTTGATCGAACAAAAAAACAAGGTCGTGTAGAGACGTAGCATGCTACGTCTCTACAGTACAATTACCTCGAAACGAACAGTATCAATAATGGGGAAGTTAATTTCATCGCATTCCTTATTACGAAGAAGTCAGAAGTCAAATCATTGGAGTGTAACCAAAATGGCCGGAATTTAAATTATCATTCACCATTTTTTGAACCAGGATTACGCTGAAAAAGATGAAGAAGATGAAATAAACACTGTATTTTAATCATCTTATTCAGCTTCTTCTGTGTAATCCTGGTTTAAAAAAATGATGCACAAATTGTATTCACCGGCTATTTTGGTTACACTCAAATCATTGTTAACACGTAGGTAATCAATGTCAAGAAATAAAATGAAGTAAGCGATCATAAATTTTCGGATAGATAAAAGTATAACCTTCCGGGCGATGTTCGAACGTCTGGTATTGAAAAATTTCGGTTCCAGCACGACCGCCTGGGGTTGAAACCAATGCATGTAACTAATGTCTCGGATATAGGTTTGATACCGATTTTTGTTCAGAAGGCGAACATAAGGTTTACCCCTACATTCGGTTTTATTTGACACAATATGTTGTGCTGTGTAAGTCCTGTAAGAAGTGATGATTGGGATGGATACTGTTTTTTTTCCAAGATTTCCTTAGGAAATCTCTGAAAATAAGTTCCTCATTTATTAATTGTTCATTTTGTTTTTGAACCAGGATTACACTGAAGAAGATGAATAAGATGAAATAAAACACTTTTAATTCATCTTATTCATCTTCTTCAGTGTAATCCTGGTTCAAAAACAAAAATGAAAAGTTTGGTACGCATATGCTTGATTTTAAATTGTTGAACAATCAAGCATTTTTAAATGGGGAACTTATTTTCCGAGCATTCCTTAGTGAGCTGAAAATGCAAATTCGCCTTTTCCAAGAATATCATGAAGATGTAATATCCCTTGAATAATTAAGTCTGAATTGACAATGGGAAGGATCGTTATTTGATGTTTTTCCATCAGGTTCAGCGCGATAACAGCGGGCTGCTCTGATTGCAAGGTTCTGGGATTTTTAATCATGACTGATCCAATAGGCATTTCTAATATATTCTTGTTTTCGCCAAGACAGCGACGAATATCGCCATCTGTAATAATGCCCAATAGCTTTTTATTGGCTTCAACAACAAAGACTGCGCCTAAAGATTCTCGATTCATTTCCTGGATTACGTCAGTCATGCTTGCATTGTCATAGACCAGCGGAAGACGATCATCAGTAAGCATAAAATCTTTAATTTTCATGGATAAACGTTGGCCAAGATTACCGCCTGGATGAAATTTTTTAAAATCCGATGATTTAAAATGACGCTTGTTAATCAGTGCAACAGCAAGGGCATCACCCATAGCCAATGTAGCGGTTGTGCTGGTTGTCGGCGCAAGGCCCATTGGGCAAGCTTCTTTGGGAATACCGATATCAATGAAAATATCACTTGCGCACGCCAGGGTGGAATTTTTTCCGCCTGTAAAAGCAATAATTTGACACCCCATTTCACGAACAATTGGTAACAGATTGTTTAATTCTCGAGTTTCTCCGCTATAGGAAATTGCCAAAAAAACATCATGTTCGTCCAGCATACCAAGATCACCATGCATGGCTTCAACAGGATGAAGGAACAATGAATGGGTTCCAGTACTGTTCAGGGTTGCGACAATTTTTTGTCCCACCAATCCTGATTTTCCAATACCGCTAATAACCAGCCGACCTGAGCATTGGCTGACAGTTTCAACCATATCGACAAAAGATTGATCAATTTTGTCAATAAGACCGAGCAATCCTTCAGCCTCAATTTTTAATACCTGTCTGGCTTGTTCTATGATCATTAATTGTATTCCTTATTGTAATACTTGCTTGAATTAGGAATGCTTAAAAAATAAGTTCCCCAATTTAAAATGTTCATATTGGGATTTTTGTACTGTAGACGTAGCATGCTACGTCTCTACACGACCTTAGTTTTTTTCGTTCAGGACAATGAATATGTTATTTTCAGCGCTTTCCTTACTGTATTGGAGAATTTTTGTACTGTAGAGACGTAGCACATGCTACGTCTCTACACGACTATACTTTATAACATTTTTTATCCACATAAGGTTTTTATCCACGCCATTCAGTATCATCGACAGTGGTTTTAAAATCAGGTTTGGCAATTTTGGGAATATCTTCATGCATCACAGCCAAAATATCTCTTTCCGAAGGTTTTCCAATGAAAACAATACCTTTTCTTGGACACTTATTAATGGCTTTTTTCAGATTGTCAATTCCGACAACATCCAAATCGTTGTAGACATCATAGTTCACAACAGATAAATTATTCTCAATCTTGAATAAATCACTGTTTCGTTGACATGCTTTACATCCAATACAGCCCACAGTGCAGACATCCTTGACCGCTTTTCCAAAGTCTTTGTTTGAACAGGTGACAGCAATCATTTGTTCATAGCGGAAAGGCACCATGGAAATAATATTTCTTGGACATACTTTTGCACAGGCACCACAACCGATACATTTGTTATAATCAACAGTAGCCAATCCATCAATGACATGAATGGCATCATATTTACAGGCAATGGTACAGTCTCCAAAGCCCAGACATCCAAATGTACAACCCTGAACGCCTGCAACAATATTTGCTGTCTGGCAACGTTGTTCGCCTCGATATTCTGTGCGTTGTAAACGATCAGGATAATGCGCACCGCAATGAACAACCGGTCGATAGGGAAGGTTTTCTTCAACTTCTACACCCATAATATTGGCAATATCAGCCGCACATGATGCCCCGCCTACTGTACATTTGTTAACATCTGTCTTTCCAGAGGCAACAGCTTCAGCATATTCACCACATCCAACAAATCCACATCCACCGCAATTGGCACCTGGAAGCACCTCATTGATTGCCTCAACACGTGGATCAATTTCAACGTGGAAAGCCTTGTTGGCCCATCCTAAAATATATGTCATGATTACAGCCATTCCCACCAGGGTTCCGGCTGATAAACTAATTGTTACCCAGGTCATTGTGATCCCCCCAATTATTGAAATATATAGTTACCTGAACTGGCCAGGCTCTGATCGTTATGAATCACCTGAACCTGAACTGTTTCGGGTGTTTCAGGTGTCAATGCCTTTTTCAAACCAGAATCGACACCGGTAAATCCCATGAAAGCCAATGCCAGAATACCGGCAACCACCAATGTTATGGCAGCCCCCTCAAGGGGTTTTGGTATGTCACATAATTCAAGTTCTTCACGAATACCTGCCATAATGACAATTGCAATGGTAAATCCGACACCGCCAAAAACTGCCAGGGTTAATGATCGTCCCAAATCCCAGGCATCAGCAGGGTTGTCGACGCCTGCGACATTACTCATAATTGTTAAACAGGCAAATAAAATTGCGCAGTTCGTTGTGATAAGGGGTAAAAAAACACCAAATGATTTATATAAGGCCGGAAAAAATTTTCGTACATACATTTCAACAAACTGCACAGATGACGCAATCGCAAAAATGTAAACAATATAACATAATATGGTTAAATCAATATTGGCAGCCATTTCCGGGGATACAAACAATCCTGCAATCCATTTGGATAATGGGGCACCTGGTTTAAGAATATAAGTGGTTATAGTCCAGCTTAAAAATGCTGCAATAGAAATAACAAAAGTAACAGCACATCCCATTCCAAAGGCCATATCCACTTTTCGAGATACTCCAATAAATGGACATATCCCAACAAAATAGTACAAAACGAAATTATTGATCAACGCTGCACCAACAGCAATCAATAATATGTCGACAATGTAGCCCATAAGTAACCTCTTTTTGTGCTCAAAAGCTAAAGATTATATAGTTATGCGTCCTGTTTTTGCATGCCATACCAGTTCACAGCACCCAAAAGCAACCCCAGAGTCAAAAAAGCCCCGGGCGGAAGCACCATAACAACCCAGTCCGGCCAAACCTCTGGCAACACGCTGACACCAAACAGCATGCCGGTTCCTAAAATTTCCCTCACCGCAGCGATACTGCCCAATGCGATAGCAAAACCAATGGATTGACCAATGGCATCCATGCCCGCATGCACAACAGATTGCTTTGATGCACACACTTCACATCGACAAATAATCAAGCAATTGACAATAATCAATGGAATGTATGGTCCCAATGTTTTACTCATTTGATACATATACGCCGCCAAAAAGCGGTCGGCAATGGTAACGAAGGTTGCAATGGTCAGGGTAAATATGACAATTCGTAAGTGCGGTTTCAGCAAATCTCGAATCAGGCTTGTAATAATATTTGCGCAAAACAATACAAATGCCACTGCACCTGCCATTGTCATGGCTGCCTGCAAACCATTGGTAACAGCCAATGTTGGGCATAGACCCAACAATTGCCGATAAACTGGATTTTCAGGCAAAATTCCCTGTATAAACCTTTCGTATGGAGTTGGTGCATCTGCCATAATTGGATTATCCTCTCTTTATATCCAATCGAATTAATCGATTGCCTGTTAATTTGCGCGGTTTAATAATGGATCGCGCAAATCCTTTATTGTTGTATTTATAATCGAACATACTGCACGAGAGGAAATTGTTGCGCCTGTAACAGCATCAATTTCATGTGCAGCTTTCGCACCTTCTTTGGTAACAGATAGCGGAGTTTCTGTTTTCTTAGTGATAAACTGATTTCGCCATTCGTTTGTAATGATTTTATTGCCCAGGCCTGGAGTTTCTTTTTGATCCAACACAAACAATCCTGTAATGTTTTTCAATTTATGATCCAGACCAACAAGAATTTCAATTTTGTCTGCATATCCCTGTCCAATGGCCTTGGCCACCCAACCCGCCGGTCTGCCATTGGGATATTTGGCTTTGAACACATTATAAAAAACAGTTCGGCTGTTTTTTTTCACTTCAATTGTTTGCGGTTCGATAATTAGTTTTTGGTCTTCGGGCAGTTTTTGTACTTTATCCGAGCCTAAAATCATCTCAGGGACTTTTTGAAGGGTCTCATTAATTTTATTGGCTTCGATTAATGGCCCCAATGCCAACTGAATGCCAGCAAGGGATCCGCCAAAACATATTGCCAGAAACAATACCAGCCATGCCTGAACGATATAGTTGTTGCGAATGCGATCAAGCGTACTGGTTTTCATTGGTTCCATTGGTTCTATTGGTTTCATGATTATTGATCTTATTCCTTATGTTTTTGATATATCGTCAATTAATATTCAACCGCCCAAAGGCAGGGGTACAGTCCAGCGATTAATCAATGGTGTCAATGCATTCATCAATAAAATTGCAAACATAACACCTTCAGGATATCCGCTGAAAATACGAAGCAGCATCACAAATGCGCCAACACCCAGACCAAAAATAAATTTGCCTTTTGGTGTCAAAGGGCTTGTGACCGGATCGGTTGCAATGAAAAAGGCGCCAAATAGGAGCGCACCGCCAAAAAGATGATGCATTACTGTCCACGGACTGTTGGTCATCAAGTCAGCAAGTCCGCCCCATATCAATACCGACAATAAAACACCTGCCGGGATTTCCCATGATGCTGTTCGCCGGATACACAGATACAGTCCGCCGATAATACAGGCAAACGCGCTTGTTTCACCCAGCGATCCATTGGTCATGCCCCAAAATAAAGCTGACAATGATGCCACCACACCGCCTTGCTTAAATGCATCCATTGGTGTTGCCTGTGTCAATATATCCACTGAACATCCTGATGATTCAAAGGCTGATGCTCCCATTAGACTGGCAAAGGCTATCATAACAAATGCACGGCCAACCATAGCAGGATTGAATATATTCATTCCAAGACCACCAAATATGATTTTACCTATGCCAATGGCTACCACAGATGCTATAGCTGCAACATACCAGGGCGCTGTGGCAGGAAGAGAAAGCGCCAGAATGACTGCAGTGATTGCGGCAGAATAATCCGCCAACGTAACAGTCTTGTTTCGCATCCTGACAAACATTGTTTCTGCACCCAGGCAACAGACCAGACATATAGCCAGTTGTTTAAGTGCATACATTTTAAATACAATTACTGATGTCAGAACCAGAGGCGCCAAAGCAATCAGCACATCCAACATGATCTGCTTCGTTGTCAAGCCTGATTCAGATAAATGTGGTGATGGTGCAACATGAATTACAGGCGCCGCTGTATTTTCAGTTATCTGATTTTGTTTATTATCTGTCATAATATTTCACATGCTTTGCAACGACCCTGGATTTTTCGCACAAATGTATGATATCAACCCGAATTGTCGTTGCGTATCCGCCTGAACGTCCATCAAAAAAATCTTTGGAAATTCAAGCTTTGGGTTATTTTTTCTTTTGCGCCATGAGTTGCGCCTTGCCCATACGAACCAATTGAACAATTGGTAGATTGGCCGGACAAATATAGGCACAGGAACCACATTCAAAACAGGCCATGATATTGAAACGTTCTGCCAAATCCAAATTCTTGTTACGTGATGCCAGCGCAAGGCGCGTGGGAACAAGATTCATCGGACAGGCATCAACACATCGGCCACATCGAACACATGCTGTTTCTGTCTCTTTTTGAACATCCTCATGGGTTAAAACAGTAACACCACTGGTTCCTTTCGTTACTGGAGCAGATAGATCCGCAAACGCAAATCCCATCATTGGCCCGCCGGATATGATTCTGGCTGCATTGGATTTCAACCCGCCACAAAAATCAATGAGCGCGCCATAGCTGACACCTATAGGGGCCAGTACATTTTTAGGCGTCTGAATGCCTGCACCTGTAACACTGATCACGCGATGGGTTAATGGTTTATTGCGAAGAACAGCCCTTGCAATACATGCGGTTGATCCCACATTGCTCACAACAACGCCAACATCAAGGGGCAATGCGCCCACAGGTACTTTCCGGTTTGTAATTGCCAGAATTAACTGTTTTTCACTGCCTTGCGGATATTTGGTTTTGAGTACAGCAATTGTGATTCCAGTTCCCTGGGCCGCTTTCCTAAGTACAGAAATGGCCTTGGGTTTGTTCTTTTCTATCCCAATATAAATGCTTTTTGCACCCGCCGCTTTTGCCGCAAGTCGGGCACCAGAAATGATGGCATCAGGTGCCTCGAGCATCAGGCGGTAATCGGGTGTAAGGTATGGTTCACATTCACAGCCATTAATAATCAATGTGTCTACAGGCTTTTTGGGATTGGGAATCAATTTTACATGTGTGGGAAATGCTGCGCCGCCAAGGCCCACAATTCCAGCTTTCTGGACAGCATCGGTAATGGTTTTGGAATCATACTTTTCCAGATCTTTAATTGGCCATTCGCCGCCAAGTATTTCATCAAAAAGCGCCTGGCCAGATATCTGATCACCATCAGCCTTAAGACTGATTGCCGGTACATGACGCCCATTTGGAAGCGTCACGTTGACATTTTTCTGAATTTTTCCGGATATTGGTGCATGTAAATTTGATGACACAAAGCCGCCGGTCTCTGCCAGCAAATCATTGCATACAACAGCTTGCTTGGGCTTGACCAGTGATTTACTTGGCGCACCAATATTTTGAAGCAGCGGCAAAAGAACCTCTTCAGGTGGAGGCATCACTTCGATTGCTGAGTCTTCGGAAAAACGCTTTCGTTCCGGTGGATGAACGCCATGAGGAAACGTTCCTTTTCCCTCTGTATAATTTGAGCTTATCCCCATTTTATCTCCTTAAAGGCCGCAATAATTTGGGTATATTTTTTGGATGACAATGCATTCTCATGCGTTTCATCCGATTTTTTTATTTTGACGCATTGCGGCTTAAAAAACTTTGTAGCTAACAAAAACGAGAGATTTTGTAAAGGTTTTTTTGAAAATAATTTTTGCGATTGTATGGTCACTTAGGCATGCTCTGAAAATAACATACTCGTTTTTCTTGATCGTACTAAGGAATGCTCTGAAAATAACATGCTCATTTTTTTTGATCGTCCATAAAAATTTAGGTCGTGTAGAGACGTAGCATGCTACGTCTCTACAGCACATTTACCTCAAAACGAACAATATCAATAATGGGGAAGTTATTTTCAGAGTATTCCTAAGTAAGCAATCAAAAATTTTCGGGCATATTTAAGTAATTGGGGTCAGAGTAAAATTAAGCTATTATCTCAAGCTTAATGAGGTGCATTCCCAAAAGTCGGTACTATCATTGAAAATTTAAATTCCGGCAAACCCAAGAGGGTAAAGGAGTGGTTCAAGACCACTCCCTCCCCGTTGTCGCGATTGGGTTAATTCCCAACATTTACCGGCGTGACTCTTTCAGTCACCGGGCGACCCCAAATAGAGTGCCCTTTTCAAGGAAT
>Ga0272440_1002792_pt1 | contig 13404 bp, 2 predicted proteins | sample SSMMMBAug17_FD_192440 | JGI IMG/M metagenome (GOLD analysis project Ga0272440, IMG submission 192440) | Marine sediment archaeal communities from Little Sippewissett salt marsh, Falmouth, MA, United States - SSM-MMB-Aug17 | ecosystem: Environmental > Aquatic > Marine > Wetlands > Sediment ...
TAAACCTTTCACTCAAGGGGATTCAAGCACAACCAAAAAATTCAATGGAACCGGCCTTGGTTTAGCCATTACCTCACAATTAACAAAACTTTTGGGTGGGGAAATCGGACTTGACAGTAAACCAGATCCAGGTGTTTCATTTTGGTTTACTGCTAATTTTGAAAAGCAAGAAGAGGTGTAAACGCTTCACTGTTTTTGCCAAAATCTATTGTCACACCAAACTAATAATTGATCCCATATTTTTCGATTGTAATTCCCCAAAATATGGCATGAAAATGTTTCTGTAAATAATGAATTTAATTTTGACAAATTATTCAACTTTTGATATTTTTTTATAATTCGTATATCTAATGAGCACTGCATCTGCTTACGTTCTTTTAGCAACTGGCATGAGAACTTTAGATCATAAAACGTTTCTATCCTTTCATAAATCATATTTTTTTCAATAATATACAATTTTTTTTAATAATAAAATTATTTAAGGGAGATTTTCATGATGCAAAGAAATTTTCTAAAAGGTGCAACATTATTCTTTTTAATGTTCACAGCATCGATGGCCTGGTGTGCGGGTTTTGCTTTGTATGAAAACAGCTCAAGAGGTACAGCAATTTGTGGTGCTTTTGTAGCTCAAGCAGATGACCCATCAGCGTTGTTCTATAATCCTTCGGGCATTACTCAGCTTGAAGGCCGACATGTAACCAATGGATTGAATACATATACCGGTTTTGTTGAAATTCATTATCCTGGCGGTGGACGAGAGTCTGCAAAGGAAAAAACCTGGATTGTCCCCAATTTTTATCTCAGTCAACAAGTGACAGATAAAATGTGGGTTGGTTTTGGAGCCTTTGCTCCTTTTGGGTTGGGTAATCAATATCGTGAGAATTGGTATGGCCGATACAATATGTATCATGCTGAAATTTCATGCATGGAGTTAAATCCCAATATTGCCTTTAAATTTAATGATTCTTTTTCTGTTGCTGTTGGTTTATCTCACCAAAGCTTTGAAATTTTATCCAAACGAAAAATTGATCCCAAAATGCAAATTATTACCGGTCTATCCTCAATGGGTCTTGCAGGACAAATTAATGCCAATGTTATCAATAATCTGAATGAACTGGGCGATATTAATCAAGAAGTCAATCTTGATAAGCCTGCTTATCGTTACAATATTTCTTTGCGATATCAAATCAATGACAAGCTTTCTATTGGCGCTCATTATCGTTCAAAGGTATCCTATACACTGACGGGTGAAGTTGAGTATAATGATTTACCTTCAAGTAAAGCAACCTATGATCCACTGGTTCAACAAGGCATTTTGTTGCTTAATGATACGTTGAGCGATGCAAAAGTTAATGCCGATATTTCTTTACCGGACATTTATATTTTTGGTGTAGCATACAAAGTAAACGATAAATTGACCGTTGAGGCAGACATTGTTCGTACCCAATGGTCTGTTTATGATAAAATAACCTACCATTTTCAAAATGGTTTGGGCGATGCTGAAGATAAAACCAACTGGAGCAATGTGAACTGTTATCGATTTGGCGCAGAATACATGGTAAATGATCTATTAACTGCCAGGGTTGGATATCTTTACGATGAATCTCCTTTGGATGATGATTATATTGACTTTTCGCTTCCTGGTAACGATAGACACTTAATTACAACGGGTTTTGGGTATAAATATAATAAGTTCACCATTGATGGCCATTTGGGAATGGTCATTTGTATTGATCGGGATAACACAGAAAATCTCAACCCCAATGCTTTTATCAATTATAAATGGAAACACAGAGAATCCAGAACGTATCAGCTTGGCTTTAATGTTTCATATGACTTTTAATTAAACACGATAAGGAGAAAACAATGAAAAAAAATACCAAACCTATTTTTTTATTACAATATGACATGTTAAGCACTTTGCTGATAATTCTTTTTCTGGTTTGCCTGTTTCCTGCTTGCGATAGCTCTGATAATATAGAACCTCAGCCGGTAGAAATTCATGGAACAGCAGTGGCAGGAGCTCCTATCAAAGGTGCTGTCCTTGTTAAAGGACAAGATGGAAATATAGAATCATGCACTATCAATAAAGATGGTTCATATCGTATTGATGTTAAAGAACTGAAAGCACCATATGTATTATGGTCTGAAGGCACTTTAAACAATGAGCCTGCCAATTATTATTCAACAGCCGATCAATCCGGTCGCGTGAATGTCAATCCTGCAACACATGCTATTCTGGCAATATCGTTACAACAAGATCCGGCTGAATATTTTAAAACCAGCACAATTCCGCCAGAAAAAGACGTATTAGATGAAGCAAAAAATCAACTCAACCATTTATTTGAAAAAATGGATTCGGTTTCTGACGCTATTGATTTACCTGATAATTTTGATCCCATGACTGATGAACTAGAAGCGGATAAAAAAAGTTTTGATCGGATCTTAGAAACCATTACATTGAATATTATGGATAACAAACTGATTGTCGCCTCCACAATTACGAGTACGCCCATTTACGAAGTAGATATTCAAAGCGGTACAACAATTACCGATATACCGGAAACACAAGAACTTAAAGGAATTGTTGAATCCAATTACTCTCCAGTGTTTCAATTTCCAGATACTTTTATCTGGGGTACCGCAACAGCAGCTCATCAGGTAGAAAGTGATAATACCAACAATGACTGGTATGCATGGGAAGAACTCCAGCGAATTAAAGATAATCATTCCAATTTAACCGGTCCGGATCATTGGAATAACTATGAATTGGATTTTGATATTGCCAAATACCAACTGGGAACGAATGCATATCGCATGAGTATTGAATGGAGCAAAATTGAGCCATCCCCTGGGGTTTATAATCAAGATGTTATTAACCATTATCATGCGATGCTTGATGCTCTGATTGCAAGAGGAATAAAACCTGTTGTATCTTTACAGCATTTTAGCCTCCCATTGTGGATTCATGACCCAACGCCTGACCCAAACAATGATAACAACCCTAAAAATCCGGGTTGGAACGATGATAGCGAAACACCCTACATTATTGAACGTATTGTATTATTTACCCAAAAAATGGCCCAGGAATTTGGGGCAAAAGTAGACTGGTGGATTACCATTAATGAACCCCTGGTTATGTATGCCAATGGATTTCTCGTCGGTGATTTCCCGCCTGGTGTTGGGTATAAAAATGAACCCGGCGCCTTGAACCTTCCTTTTCCATTGGGTCACCATGATACTATAAAGGAAAATCTAAGTGATGCTTACAAAACAAAAGCCTATGGATTAAAAGCCGGTATTCTGGCCTCAAAAGTGATCTTTCCTAATATTATCCGCGCACATGTTCGTATGTATGATGCCATTAAAGAATTTGATACCATTGATGCTGATGGCGACAATAAGCCCTCAATGGTTTCCATTTCAAAACATCATGTCGCTTTCAGACCTATCGGCACTGATTCTGTTAGTCTCGCTGCATATGCTCAAATGCAATTTTTGTGGAATGAGATGATTTGGGATGCCATCATTAATGGAAATCTGGACAGTGATTTGGATCAACAATATGATGAAGACTTGACCGTCAACTATGGAACCTTCCCCAAAGTGGATTATATTGGATTTAATTTCTATGCCCGGCGAGATATTGTTCCTGTTAGCCAGATGGCGCAATTAATGGGGGTAGAAGTTTCTGAATTTGATTTTTTCAAAGGATTTCCGGTTGATACTTCTGCAACCGGTGCTTTGAATGAACTATTGATGGGAAACAATTACAACTGCCTGGGATGGGAAATATATCCGCAAGGTATGAAAGATATTATTGTTTTTTACTCTGAAAAATATGGCAAATCCAAAAATCTTCCTATTATGATAACCGAAAATGGAACCGATAATGATGCTGATCGCCCAGGTTTTGTGGTGGATATGATCGACATGATGGGGCGTGCCATGCAGGAAGGACACAATGTTATTGGATATCTCCACTGGTCGTTGATGGATAATTTTGAATGGGAACGTGGTTATGGACAGCATTTTGGTCTGGTTCGTGTCGAATTTGATTATGAAAACAAACAGTCTAATCGTACTGTTACAGAGGGCGGTAAAGCATTTGCCAATATTATATTAAATAAAGGCATTGTTCCTTCTTTAAAAGACAAATACGGAACAATTGATACACCAGAAAATATTCGCGATGATACCGCTATTTGCTCTGAAAATCAGGGAGAAGAGCCCGATGATGATGGCTCCATTAAAGAAAATTGGGAAACTGCATTGGATGGCACAGCCGGTAAAGTTACCTGGATCATTAAGCAAGCAGATGATAGCTCCATTGTCGCTTCAGGTGAAGGTGCCTATGGTATTAATGCCATGGGAAATGATGTCACGGTTTCATTTCCATTTGAAAATATTCAGGCGGTGGTTAAAGGCTCATCGGTTTCATATACGGCAACCGGCACAGCCGTTATTATTGAAATGCCTTCTATGACATCTGAATTTACGTATATTTTTGATAGCAGTCAGGAATCCTATCAAATTTTTGTTGAAAGCCAAACATGGCAAAGCATATTGGCATCACACCCCATTGTGGGACAGGCAGTATCAACATTAGTGAGTGGAAGCGGTATTACAGGTGGCATGGATGCTACCAAATGGGAAGCCACACTGGATAGCACTAAAGGATCACTTGCCTGGGAAATTATTGAAAAAACAGAAGAAAGCGCTACTATTTCAGGTGATGGTACCTACTATATCGATTATGCAGGACAAATCTACACCATTAAATTGCCTTACGAAAATGTGAGTGCAGTACCGACGGAGTCTGGTATGTCATTCACCGCTACTGGTTCAGCTGTAATTGAAGAAATGCCGAGCATGACATCAGACTATACGTTAGAAATTGATAGTATTGCTGGAACTTATAAAATTGTTGTTACTGATTCTGTATGGCAAAGCATTATTAATGGTGACACTATTGAAGGATCAGTCGTTATTAAGCCTATTATTGAAGCACCAACCACCACAGTAAAAAAAGGCGATGGTTCTCCACTGACAACAACGATGATTAATGGCATGATGGTACTACTGAAAAAAAATGGTACCTTTTCTTTATATAATACCGATTTATCCCCCATACTCAAAAGTCAGGGAGATTCAAGCAGCAATGGTGGTTTGCTCTGGCGTAATGCTGAAATAACACCATCTTTGCCGCTTGCTGGAACAGTTCAAGGCGGATTTTTAGGCCATGAAAATTTTTCTGTACAAAGTGAAACAGATGCTCCCTGGATTTCTGCTATTCAAGTAACTGGCACTCAATCTACTGAAAATGGCATTCAAGTAACTGTGGCACACGCAGATGGCATCACCAAAGGAACACTCAGTATTGAAAAACATAACGTTGAAGGAGTAACGTCTCCTGTTATAAAAGTAACAATTAAAGGTCCTGAAGATGCCAATCATGTTACTTGCTCTTTTGCCAGTAATAGCAGTGAACGTTTTTATGGCTTTGGTTCTCCCACCTGGACCACTCAACATCGGGGAAACAAAATTCCCATTTGGGTCACTGAACAATTACTGGGTAGAGTTACTGATGAAGACCCTAATAATTTCATGGAACTAAAAGGTCATCCTTATGACAATCAAATTCCCATTCCATTTTTTATGAGTTCCAATGGTTATGCCGTATTGCTGGATACAACCTATCGATCATTATTTGAAATGTGTACAGAGGATCATCCAGATAGTTGGCGAATTGAAACCTGGAACAATGAAACCAGTTTCTATGTGTTTACCGGTGCTGACTTTATTGATCTTTTGAGAACCTACACCGCAATTTCAGGTCGCCCGGACATGCCACCAGACTGGTTCTTTGGTCCTATGAATGACGCTGTTCGGGGTGAAGATAATGTCCTTCGGGTGGCAAAACTGATCAGGGACAATCATATTCCCTCAACAGTTATTTGGACAGAAGACTGGCTGGGAATTGGATCTCAGTTAACTGGCTTTCGACTTAGCCATGATTGGGATGCATCAGATATTGAATATCCCAATATCACCACAATGATTGATTCTTTGCATGGTGATGGTTTTAAGTTTTTAGGATATTTCAGCCCATTTATTCCCAATCCTCAAACGACGCCAAATCATAACCAGGAAAAATGGCAGGCCGCAAATGACAATACATACTTTTTCTTAAATCCACAAGGAACCATGCGCGAAATGTTGGTGCCCCCGCTTATTCCTCCACCAGGAGGCGGTTTGGATTTAACCAAATCAGCGGCTGTAGAATGGTATAAAAGCTATGTTCGACAAGCAGCTCAATTAGGATTAGATGGTGCGATGGTAGACTTTGGTGAATGGGTCCCCTTTGATGCTGTCTTTTCCGATGGACGCACAGCGCCCGAAGTGCACAATGAATATCCTCTCCTCTGGCAAAAAACGAACCGTGAAGTTTGGGATGAACTGGTCGCTCAAGGTGATAAAGATGATTATCTGTTTTATGTGCGATCCGGTTATGCAGGTTCACAAAAATATGCACCGGCCTTTTGGGCTGGAGACCAAAATACGAATTGGGATCGATTGGATGGTATGGCCAGTGTAATTACCATGGGCATTAATCTGGGCTTAAGTGGTATTTCCTATTATGGTCATGACATCGGCGGTTATTCATCTTTTGACACGCCCCAGGCTTCTGATCTTGATGCCAATACGGCTGCAATGTTACCATCAAATCTTCAGTCAGAGCTATGGGATGGTGTATCCAGCAAAGAACTGTTTTTACGATGGGCTGCAATTGGAGCATTTTCACCCATGATGCGTACCCATCATGGGTCACGCTATGGTCAAAACTGGTCATTTGAGGGCGGACCAAACCCCGAAAACTTTACGATTACTGCGACAACCATAGGGGCATTATCCAATTTGTTTTCGGATGAAACCTTCAGAGGAAAATTTTCTGCTGAAACTCTTACTGCTCTTGATCAGGTGAGTGGCATATTATCAAATCTGCAGGATACTTCGTATGGCACATGGGTAGAAATCGATACACGCATTCGAAATCTTGTTGGTGATGATACTGTTAATACGTTGGCTGATTCAAATCTTTATATAGCAAAAATGGTCTTACGATATGCTCAGCAAAATATGGATAAGTTATGTCACCCTCAATATGATGATGAAACGCTTCAAACCTGGAAAAAATTTGCACAATTGCATATTGAACTTTTTCCTTATTTAAAAACCTATGCCAAAGAATCTGCCGACTACGGCTTGCCAATGATGCGTCATATGATTTTGTTATACCCGGATGATGAGATCATTCAAAATGGTATACCTGACAATGATGCCTTCCAACAATTTTCAGGTGAACAAAGTGGAAAACGACCTTATAATGAATTGTTTCAGTATTTCCTGGGTAATGAACTTTTGGTTGCGCCTATCATTGATCCAGAAACCACCTCTCGACCGGTCTATTTACCACAGGGAACCTGGTATAATATTTTTTCCAGAGAACAATACACGGGAAACCAGACGATTACTGCAGAAGCCAATTTAGATGAAATTCCTGTATTTGCACCTGCTGGAAGTATTATTCCACGTTTGCCTGAAGGTGTTGAAACGCTTGTTGATACGAATGATCCTGATATTATTGACCGTAATGACAAGTCCTCCATCCTTTGTGTGGATATTTTTGAAGGTAAAAATGGTTCATTTACAATGGCTGATGGTACAACCTTTATTTATACGCAACAGGGAAGCATTGATAATCAAACCACTGCCTTAATTAATGGTGAGACGATTTCGATCAATCAGTTGGATAAAGCCATTCAGATTGAAACACCGGTTGCAGGAGATGTTTCCATTACTTTATCTTCTGGTTCTCGACTGGATATAACCAATGCGCCTATTTCTCGTTCTTATAAAGTTTGTATTGTAACGCCAAAACCCATTTTTGCCTTTCCAGACACTTTTTTGTGGGGAACTGCAACGGCTGCCCATCAGGTGGAAAGTGATAACACCAATAATGACTGGTATGCCTGGGAAGAGTTGCAGCGCATTAAAGACAATCATTCCAACATGACAGGGCCGGATCATTGGAATAATTACGAAAATGATTTCGACATTGCAAAAAATCAATTGGGAACCAATACTTACCGAATGAGTATAGAATGGAGCAAAATAGAACCATCTCCCGATACATATGATCAGGATGTGATCAATCATTACCATGCCATGCTGGATGCACTGATTGAACGCGGTATTAAGCCGGTTGTTTCTTTGCAGCATTTCAGCCTTCCATTATGGATTCATGACCCAACACCTGATCCTGAAAATGATAACAACCCCAAAAATCCTGGGTGGAACGATGACAGTGAAACACCTTATATTGTAGAAAGAATTGTCAAATTTACTCAGGATATGGCTCAGGAATTTGGATCTAAAGTTGACTGGTGGATCACTATCAATGAACCTCTGGTCATGTATGCCAATGGCTTTCTTGTGGGTGATTTCCCGCCCGGCGTGGGTTATAAAAACGAACCCGGTGCATTGAATTTACCCTTTCCATTGGGACATCATGATACCATCAAAGAAAACTTAAATGATGCCTATAAAACAAAAGCATATGGATTAAAGGCTGGAATACAGGCATCAAAGATAATTTTTCCTAATATCATTCGTGCTCACTTGCGTATGTATGATGCCATTAAGGCATATGACACGACTGATGCTGATGGTGATGGCAAATCTTCTATGATATCAATTTCAAAACATCATGTGGTATTTAGGCCTATTGGCGTTGATGACATTAGCCTTGCAGCTTATAATCAAATGCAATTCTTATGGAATGAAATGATTTGGGATGCCATTATTTTAGGTCAATTGGACAGTGATCTGGATCAGCAATATGATGAAGACTTAAAAGTCAACTATGGTAACTTTCCAAAGGTCGATTATATTGGTTTCAACTATTACGCGCGTCGCGATGTTGTTCCTGTTTCACAAATGTCAATGTTATTAGGTGTTGATACGGCTGAATTTGACTTTTTTAAAGGTTTTCCAGTAGATACATCGGCAACCGGCCAGATCAATGAACTCTTATTGGGCAATAATTATAATTGTCTGGGATGGGAAATCTATCCTCAGGGTATGAAAGATATCATTGCATTTTATTCTGAACGATATGGTAAAGAATACTCGCTTCCAATTATGATAACCGAAAATGGCACGGATAATGATGCTGATCGTCCTGGCTTTGTGGTTGATATGATCGAATTGATGGGCGAGGCCATGCAAGAAGGTCATAACGTCATTGGTTATCTGCATTGGTCATTGATGGATAATTTTGAATGGGAAAGAGGTTATGGCCAGCATTTTGGACTGGTTCGCGTTGAGTTTGATGATGAAAACAAACAATCCAATCGAACAGTGACGGAAGGCGGGAAAGCTTTTGCCAGTATTATTCAACATAAAGGTATTGTTCAGGAATTAAAAGATGAATATGGTACTTTTTATAATCCAACCAATATACGTGATGATCAGGTTATTTGTGCCGAGAATCAGGGCGAAACACCTGATGATGGCACCATAAAAGAAACCTGGGAAACGGCTCTGGATGTCACAAATGGAAACGTCAACTGGTCAGTTGAAAAAACTGATGAGGGATTAATTATTGCTTCAGGAGAAGGCAATTACAAACTTAATGTTGGCTCAACAACCTATACAGTCGTCTTTCCTTTTGAAAATGTTGCCGTACTTGTTTCTGACGGCACTGTATCTTACACAACCACAGGAACCGCTTATATAAAAGAAGCGCCGTCCATGACATCCGGTTATGTTTATCATTTTGATGGTGCAATGGGTACTTATTCCATTACTGTTGATAATCAGCAATGGATTGGAATGTTAGGATCAAATATCATTGTCGGTCAGGCAGAATCAACATTGGTCAGTGGTGCAGGAATTACTACTGGCAATGATTCAAAAAAATGGGAGGCTTCTCTGGACACCTCAAAAGGAAGTCTTGCCTGGGAAATTATTTCGCAAGCTGATGATCCTGTTCTTATAACAGGCGAAGGATTATATTATATTTCAGCAATGGGACAAAATCTCACCATTTCCTTTCCATTTGAAAATGTTTCTGCAAATCTGTTTGATTCAACCATGTCATTTACCGCTGAAGGTACGGCCACTATTAAAGAAATGCCAACCATGACATCTGGATATGCATTGATCATTAATGGTGAGCAAGGCACTTATGAAATATCTGTGACCGATCAGGCCTGGGCAGGAATGCTGGAACAACATCCCATCACCGGCATCGCTGCAATATCACAAGTGATTGAAAATCAAGGACAGCCTGTGCAAAAAGGCGATAGTTCGCCATTGACAACTGTTCCCATTAATGGACTGAACGTTCTTTTGAAAAAAAATGGCACTTTTTCGATTTATAATGGCTCAACACCAGTTTTAAAAAGTCAGGGTGATCCAGACACCAATGGTGGAATGATCTGGCGAAATGCACAAATTACCGCACAATTACCATTGGCAGGAACGGTACAGGGGGGTTTTTTAGGCCATGAAAAATTTACTGTACAAAGTAAAACAGAAGCACCCTGGACAACGGCTATCAAAGCAACTGATTTTCAAACAACAGAAAAAGGTGTTCAACTGACCATTGCTCATGCTGAAGGCTTGACCAAAGGAACCTTATCAATTGAAAAACACACCATTGAAAATAGTAGTGCCGCTATTTTGAAAGTAACCCTGACCGCACCTGATGATGCCAATCATATTTCCTGCTCATTTTCGAGTGATGCCAATGAGCGGTTTTATGGATTTGGATCGCCCACATGGACAACTCAGCACAGAGGAAACTCGATTCCCATTTGGGTAACAGAACAATTATTAGGACGCGTAACTGAAGAAGCACCTGAAAATTTTCTGGAATTAAAAGGGCATCCTTATGACAATCAAATTCCTATCCCATTTTTTATGAGTTCAAATGGGTATGGCATTTTATTGGACACGACTTATCGTTCATTGTTTGAACTTTGCACTGATGACCATCCTGATTCCTGGCGTTTAGAAACCTGGAACAATCAGACATCCTTTTATATTTTTACAGGGCAAACCTTTATCGATCTGCTAAGGACGTACACCGCTATATCCGGTCGCCCGGATATGCCGCCAGATTGGTTTTTCGGACCCATGAATGATGCCGTTCGCGGTGAAACCAATGTTCTTCGGGTGGCAAAACTCATTCGAGACAATGATATTCCTTCAACCGTAATTTGGACTGAAGACTGGCTGGGCATAGGATCTCAATTAACTGGTTTCAGATTAAGTCATGATTGGGATGCATCAACCAATGAATATCCTAACTTGAGCACAACGATTGATTCTCTTCATACGGATGGTTTTAAATTTTTAGGCTATTTTAGTCCATTTATCCCCAATCCTGAAACAACACCTGGCCATAATGATGAAAAATGGCAGGCGGCGAATGACAATACTTATTTCTTTTTAAATCCTCAGGGAACTATGCGCGAAATGTTGGTTCCACCGCTAATCCCACCCCCTGGTGGCGGATTAGACTTGACCAAATCAGCAGCGGTTGAATGGTATAAAAGCTATGTCAGACAGGCAGCGCAATTGGGTCTTGATGGTGCTATGGTTGATTTTGGCGAATGGGTTCCATTTGACGCTGTTTTTGCTGATGGTCGAACGGCAGAAGAAGTTCATAACGAATATCCGCTACTCTGGCAAAAAGCCAATCGTGAAGTTTGGGATGAGCTGGTCAACCAGGGCATTAAAGATGATTATTTGTTTTATGTCAGATCCGGTTATGCGGGTTCACAAAAATATGCGCCTGCCTTTTGGGGCGGGGATCAAAATACCAATTGGGATCGACTGGATGGTATGGCCAGTGTAATTACCATGGGACTTAATTTAGGCTTGAGCGGTATTTCCTATTTTGGTCATGACATTGGTGGCTATTCATCATTTGACGTTCCCCAGATTCATGATTTGCCTTTAGGATATGAATCCATGTTACCAGCAAATCTTCAGTCTGAACTTTGGGATGGAGTCTCCAGCAAAGAGCTCTTTTTACGGTGGGCTGCCATTGGTGCTTATTCTCCGATGATGCGAACCCATCATGGATCACGTTATGGTCAAAACTGGTCATTTGAAGGTGGTCCCAATCCTGAAAATTTTTCCATTACATCAACAACAGTTGCTCTTCTGGCCAATTTGTTTGCTGATGAAACTTTTCGAGCTCGATTCCCAGTGGATGCGCTAACATCCATCAATGAAGTTCAATCTGCTCTCAGTAATCTCATTGGAACGTCCTATGGAACATGGTTAGATATTGATGCTGAAATCAGAAACCGCGTTGGAAATTCACATGTGGATACCCTGGCTGCTGCAAATTTGAACATTGCCAAATTGATATTACGATATGCACAGGTCAATATGGATAAACTCATAACGCCTCAATATGATGCCCAAACCCTGTCAATCTGGAAAAAAATGGCGCAACAACATATTGCGTTATTTCCTTATGTTAAAGCTTATGCCAAGATTTCGGCGGAAGAAGGTTTACCCATCATGCGTCATATGATTTTATTGTATCCCAATGATCCTGTTATTCAAAATGGTATACCGGATAATGAGGTTTTTCAAAAATTTTCAGGTGAGAAAAGCGGTAAACGTCCTTACAATGAATTGTTCCAGTATTTCTTTGGAAATGAACTATTGGTTGCTCCCATTATAGACCCTGAAACAACCTCTCGACCTGTATATTTACCTGAAGGTACCTGGTTTAATATATTTACCAAACGGTATTATACCGGTCAGCAAACTATCATTGCTGAGGCTGCAATTGACGAAATTCCGGTTTATGCTAAAGCTGGAAGTATTGTCCCACGCCTTGTTGATGGTGTTGAAACATTGGTAGACAGCGATGAGCCAGATATTATCGATTATTATGATTCACAAAACACACTGAACGTTGATATTTTTTCGGGTGCCAATGCTACCTTTACAATGGCTGATGGAACAACGTTTACCTATAACCATTCCAATGACATTGATAAAACCACCACAGCAACCATTAACAATGCAGATATTATTATTAACATTGTGGATGGTGCTTTTCATATCGAAACACCTGCATATGGCAATTTCAACTTAGACTTTTCCAATGGATCAAGCCTAATCATTACCAACAGTCCGATGGTAAGAAGTTATATCATAACCATCGTTGTTGCTGGGATTCAGGAACCAGAAAACCATCAACCTCTGTTTGACAGCCAGGGGCGTGAAATAATACTTAGAGGTGTGAATGCCCGAATTCAGGGTATTTTTGATGTTTCCTTTGATGATGGTCGCGAGCCACTTGAACCC
>Ga0272440_1002793_pt1 | contig 13401 bp, 9 predicted proteins | sample SSMMMBAug17_FD_192440 | JGI IMG/M metagenome (GOLD analysis project Ga0272440, IMG submission 192440) | Marine sediment archaeal communities from Little Sippewissett salt marsh, Falmouth, MA, United States - SSM-MMB-Aug17 | ecosystem: Environmental > Aquatic > Marine > Wetlands > Sediment ...
GATTTTCAACAGCAGATAAAATTACTGATGTTTCTGGACGAGGCGTTGGTATGGATGTAGTAAAAAGAGTTATTGATAATATGCGTGGAAAACTTGAAATTAATTCTGAACCAAATAAAGGCACTACAATCTGGATGAAATTACCATTAACACTTGCTATTATTGATGGTATTATAGTTAGAGCTGGAGAACGAGATTATATAATGCCAACAGCTTCAGTTGTTGAATCTTTAAGACCTGATAAAAATGCATGTAATAATGTTGTTAATAAAGGTGAGATGATCAAAATTAGAGATAGTCTTCATCCACTTATCAGGCTGCATGAAATTTTTGGATTTGCTCCTAAATATAATAATCCATGGGATGGAATTACAATGGTTGCTGAATGTGATGGAAAACACAAATGTATTCTAGTTGATGAAATTGTTGGCAAACAAGAAGTTGTTATTAAAAATCTTGGAGGTCTAAAAAAAGTTAAAGGCATGGCTGGTGGAGCTATATTAGCAGATGGCCGTGTAGGTCTTATTTTAGATGTTGCTGGTTTATTTGAAATCAGCGAAAATTCATAAAAGCGTTTGTTTGTTTGCCAGGAGCAAAACATGATACAAACTCCAACATTAAGTGACGAAGAGTTCAGACGATTTAGTTCTCTAATATACAATAAATGCGGTATTTGTTTACATGAAGGAAAAAAAGAACTAGTCAGGGCAAGATTAAATAAAAGATTGCGCCATACTGGTATAGATAATTTTAAAGATTATTATAATTATTTAATTAAAGATGACACTGGTGAAGAACTGGTTGTTATGCTTGATGCTATTTCTACTAACAAAACAAGTTTTTTTAGAGAAATTAAACATTTTGATTTTTTAAATGAAAAAGTCTTTCCTATGTATAATGAGGGAAAATTTGGCAAAAAGTTAAGATTTTGGAGTGCTGCCTGTTCAAGCGGAGAAGAACCTTATACTCTTGCAATGAGTATTTATGAATATTTTGGTACAAATTCAGGCTATAATATGAAAATTCTTGCTTCTGATATTTCTACAAAAGTCTTATCTGAAGCTCAGATGGGAATATATCCTGATGACAGGCTTGAAAATATTCCACCTAATATTGTGAGAACATATTTTCAACAAGGGACAGGGAGACAGAAAGGATACTTAAGGGTTAAACCATTTTTAAGAGATATGATTAAGTTCAAAAGACTTAATTTAATGGATGATTTTCCTTTTAAATCAGTTTTTCATTTTATTTTTTGTAGAAATGTAATGATATACTTTGATAAAAATACTCAAGAAAGACTGGTTAATAAATTCTATGAATGTATGCAGCCAGGTGCATTTTTAATGATTGGTCACTCAGAAAGCCTTACTGGAGTTAAACATCCATTTAAATACATTCAACCAAGTATCTATCAAAAATTAAATTAGCTTTATTATATCAGTTTTTATTAAATTTTAACCTTTGTTTTTGATAATTGGCAAGCAGTAAAAAATACTAAATACCAATTGCTTGTTAATTATATAATGGAAAGTAGGGAAATATGGATGCAAAACTTGTTAATCCTTTTATTAAAGCAACATTAACAGTGTTAGAAACTATGGCATTTATTAAAGCTAATCCCAAAAAGCCTTTTATCAAAAAGAATACTATTGCAACCGGCGATATTTCATCAATAATTGGCTTATCAGGTGAAACAAAAGGTACAATATCTGTTAGTTTTGAATCAAAATGTATTTTATCAATAGTTTCCAATATGTTTGGAGAAGAAATAAAAGAATTAAATGAGGAGGTTATGGATGCTGCAGGAGAAATTGCAAATATGATTTCAGGCCAGGCAAGACAGGAACTAGAAGCAGCAGGTAAGGTTTTATATGCTGCAATTCCGACAGTCATAAGTGGCAAATCTCATACAATTAGCCATATGACTTCTGCTCCCATAATGGCTGTCCCTTTTAATACAGAATTTGGTGAATTCACCATAGAAGTTTGTTTTGAAGATTAAGATAATTGAATAGAGGAGGAATGATATGCCTTTAGATTTCAATATGACTGTTTTAGTAGTGGATGATTTTCTTACTATGCGTCGCATTTTAAAGAATATACTTAAACAAGTCGGCTATTCAAAATTACACGAGGCTGAAGATGGTGCTCAAGCCCTCGACATCTTAAAATCAGGTGATCCTAAGATTGATCTGGTAATTGCTGATTGGAATATGCCTAAAATGACTGGCATTGAATTACTAAAAGCAATTAGAGCTGATGCTGAACTTAAAGACTTACCTGTAATTATGGTAACTGCAGAAGCTCAAAAAAGTCGAGTTTTAGAGGCTGTTCAAGCTGGTGTAAGTAATTATATTGTAAAACCTTTTACCGCTGAAACAGTTAAGACCAAATTAGAGCAGGTTTTTAAATAAAAAAATTATTTATAAATGCGACTTTTAGAAAATCATTCAAAATATTTTTTACAAATCAGGGGGATTTAAATCCCCCTTTTTGTAAATTATTGTTTATTCCACTTTATTTTTTTCCAATCACTAGAAGTTTATGCCTTTAAAAGTCAGTGTTTATCTCTATCAAAATATTATAATTGAAAATAATTCTACAGATTTAGTCATAAAGATTTTGGCAAGGCGCCAGATCAAAATTATCCGCAGGCGTACAATAGTACGTTGAGGACGAATTTTTATCTGGGAACGTAGTCCAATCTTTATGACTAAATCTGTAACTAATAATCATTGCTTTTGGTTATTAACTGTAGGTTAAATAGTACGTTGAGGACGACTTTTTATCTGGGAACGTAGTCCAAATCTTTATTTCAATAATTTATATTATAAAGCCACAACACGTATAGACTTCTTCGTAAAAATTTAATCATAAATATGGATGAACATAACAAACATACCCAAGCCAGATATCACCACTACCTACAGCAGACTCAGATTTGATTAACTCAATTACTGAAATATTTAACGAATTAAAAACACTTCTTAATTCGCAGTCTTTCCATGGATAAAATTTTCTGCCATATTTATCAATATATTCATTATCGCCTTGTTTCAGTGAAATATATAGTTGAGCTTTTGTTTGATTATTTTTCTGGTCTTTGTTTATTGGTTGTTTGATTGCTTTAATAATATTTTTTAAAACCAAAGGTAATTTTTTATGTGATAAATGAACTAATGAACCTGATGCCAAAATAGCATCATATGAAAGCTTTGAAAAATCATATACTTCAAAATCACCTTTAATTATATTACATGAGGTGTTTTTTTGGGCAAGCTCTGCAAGACCATTTGATCTTTCAAAGCCTTCTGCTCCAAATCCTCTTTTTATTAACCATAATATATCTCTTCCACTTGCACAACCAATATCAAGAATTCTTGCATTTTGATCAAGCCTTTTTACAAATGGTTCTAGAAAAAACGAAGGATCAATCATAAAAGCTTTATTATGATACTCAATATAATTTTTTGAATAATAATCAATCATTTCAAATTTATATATTAATCTATTTATTAATAAATTTAATCTAAATATTAAGTCTATTTATTTATTATCAATTCATTATGATGTCAATTACTATTATATCTTTATCATAATCATTTATTATTATCTAACTATGATTTTTCCAATATTTTGTTTTTTTAATTAAATATTCTCGTCCAATTTTGTTTTTTGGACTGACACGGACAAGCACAGACTTACACTTCACATTATTGGAAAAATCAAAATTGATGGTCTCGTAAAAAGTCAAAAAATAAGATTTTTATCTGCGTAACAATTTGAAATTATTAATTCCGATTTTTTAAATTTGACTTTTTACAAGACCATTAAAGTTGGATTATAATATTTTGTTTTTGACTGAAGTGAATAAGCACAGACTTACACTTAAGATAATTGGAAAAAACAAAGCTGGATTATTATCTAATATATGTTTGAAAGGAAAACATATAAATTCCAATAGATAAAATGGCATAAAATGTGCATTATTTAACTTTTTAATACAGTTTTTTAGTTTAAACTATTTTTTTAATTCAATTGAATCGCATAGGTCTACAAGTTTTGTGTTTTTTTAACTGTTTAATATCCTTGATGATCTTGTTCCCACGCTCCAGCGTGGGAACTTATTTACGACGCTCCATCGTCGACTGAAATAAGCCAGTAATTAGCTTATCACTCGCCGCTGGAGCGTCTAAAAAATGTTCCCACGCTGGAGCGTCTAAAAAATGTTCCCACGCTGGAGCGTCTAAAAAATGTTCCCACGCTGGAGCGTGGGAACAAGATCGTTAAGGATATTAAATAGTTAAAAAAACACAAAACTTGTAGACCTATGCTAATTGAATATATATTTAAAAAAAAACTGTTGATTTAAGACCTGCAAACTTAAAAAGATGATTTTTTTAGTATCATTTCAAATAATTGATTAACAATAAAATATATAAGGATAATTTATTAATTTTAATCAATACAAGATTGATGGTCTTGTAAAAAGTCAAAAAATAAGATTTTTATCTGTGTAATAATTTGAAATTATTAATTCTGTTTTTTGAAAAATTGACTTTTTACGAGACCATCAAGATTATTTGTTCAAATTTTCAATTGAGTTTTTTCAGCAAACAATAAAACAATAATAATAACAGGGAATTTTTATGAAATATATAAAGAAAACAATATTTTTTTTACTTGTATTTTTATTAGTAACTAATCTTTTTGCATATGATTTTAATGATGCAATAATGAATGTTGCTCCGAGAAATCAAGGATATGAATATTCTATTGATTTTATGAGTCTAATGCATAAAGTATTTGCTCAATATGAAAACGATAAACAAATAGAAGAGTTCTTAGTTTTTTGGTTTGAATGTCTTAAATCATTTGATTTTGCAACTTTATATAATAGTCCTTTTTTATCTCCATTAGAAAATGATTATCGCGGGGTGGTTTTTCAAGGTTTAAATTTACCTGATATGTACTATATTACACTTGTTTCATCAAAAGATGATCAAAGTGAATTTTCACAGGTTGGAAATATGATGGCTGAATTTGCTTTGAAAAAAAACAAAAAATCTTTTGTTGGAGAACGTTCATATTCTGGACATATTGATGCAATGGCTTCTTTAAAGCATTTATCAAATGATAATATTGATTCATTAATGGAGGGCTTTCTTAAAGTTGTAGATCCTCAAAATATTAAAACTCTTAAAGAACCAGAATGTAATTTATTAAAAAATATTAAAAATAATTCAAGACCTGTAATTAATTCTTTTTACAAATCATTTCCACGATCACTTGATCTTGTTGATCGATATTTGATTGTTCATTCAACTTTTGAAACTAAAACCTTTGAAGGCATTGACTATACTCATATGAAAATGCATTTTTCTTTTAGATTTGAAAATTTAGAAAAAGACTATCCGAATATATCTGATTATTTACATCGATTAAGAGACTTGTTCCGATTTGAACTGGTTGTCAAAACTAAAACTGGTAATAATATTATGCTGGGTATTGTAGATAGTAAAAAAGATAAACCCAATATAATTGGCGAATTTTACACCAGAAATGGTATGGTAATACCATATGATAGTGATGGAAATCCGGTTTTTTCGGAAGAGTACTCAATTACAAAGTTAACAGATTTTAAATTTGACAGCGAACTTTCAATTTTTTTTAATATTTATGGTTTAAAATTTGAGACTGAAAAAATTAAAATAAACAATGAATATATAGATTCTGAAAAGAAATCTTCATTTTCAGTAAGACTTCAAGATATAAACAAGACAAAGGTTTATGGAAGAGCTTATCATATTGTTCCAACATGGTTTATAGATATGATTATACCAAGTAATATAGATGAATTAATATATAAATTTTCTCAGGTTATGCTTCATGCAAATAATGGGCAGGGTACAACTGTATTTTTTGAATGGGATAAAAAAGATAAAAATAACATAATGTTATATCATAAAAATTCAAGTGAATTTGTTGACAATTTTTTTATTTTATTTGGATTTCAAGTATGGAGAGAAAAATTTAAATTAAGCGATGAAACAGCTTCAGAACTACATTCTGTGATAGTCAGAATACTTGCCTCTGTTGTTTCAGACCTGAAATCATCTCGTAAACTTGTGCAAGGGCCTAATTAAATTTCAGTAGTATTTCTGATTCTAATAGATTTTGTGGTGGGTGTAGTTATGTAGGACGACATAAATTCCTTGACTGGAGTCCCAAATCTTTAGATTTGGGCGTCAAAAATTTTCAAATTGAAAAGATAACTGACGCCCAAATCTAAAGATTTGGGACTCCAGGCTAAAAATTTATGTTGTCTTAGAATTACTGCTCCACAAAATCCATTAGAGTCAGAAATATCTTAAGATGGACAAATCTTTAATGCAGTTGATTTAATTAATTGTTTTTTATTCCATGCCTTGCGGCACAACAAAGCATGAAAGTTTTACAGTTTTTTAGATGCAGGCTGGAGTCCCAAATCTTTAGATTTGGGAGTCAAAAACAACTATTTGATTTGACAAGATTCCTGATGCCCAAATCTAAAGATTTGGGACTCCAGACTAAAAAGTTGTTTTTTTAGAACCAAAATCGTTAACTATTTGAACGTATTGAATTTATTTTAATTTTATATACTTTCATATAAACTTCCATGAATTGTTATCACAACAAAGCATGAAAGTTTTATAGTTTGTTAGATCCAGGCTGGAGTCCCAAATCTTTAGATTTGGGCGTCAAAAAAAACAACCAGTTGAAAAAATTACTGACGCCCAAATCTAAAGATTTGGGACTCCAGACTACAAATTTGTTTTTCAGAGGCATAATCATTAGCGTCAAAACATATTGAATTTATGTCTAAATTTTATACTTTCATATAAACATCCATGCCTTGCGGCGCAACAAAGCATGAAAGTTAACAAAAACACTCACTAACGCTCGAGGCTCTGATACATTTTTGTTTTTCAGAGCCGCGAGCGTTAGCGAGTGTACATATTGAATTTATTGAATATATTAACACTTTCATATAAAAATTACATATTTTTCAGTAGTTCACTAACATCAATCACAATCTGGTTTAATTTTTTTTCTTTTTCTTTTTTATTTAAATCTTCAAGTGCAATACCATCTTTTGGATAAATCTGAATTTCTTTAAGCCATGAAATAACATTCCATAAACAATCTTTTATTAGAATAGGAAACACATACATACCTTCTTTTTGTTTTGTTTTGATTGCAGGAAGTTCTCTTTCTCTAATAAAATCTGACAATAAATAATTTTTTGAAATCAAGCAAATAGCCATATGTGATGTTTGTATTGCATTTTCAATAGCGGGAGACCATTTTTCACCAGTTTTAATATTATCATCAAACCATATATCAATATCTTCGTGTTTCAAAATGACCAGGTGTGAAGCAATAACATTTAACCATTGTTTATCTTCATGACAATAGCTGATAAAAATTTTCTTTTTACAATTAATAATTACTTGTTTGTCGTTACTGAGTAAAAATCGGTTACTATAAATAGGATTTGAAATAATCACAATGTCATTTTGTTCTTTAATCAGACCATACTGATATAACCATGATTGTGCATCATCGTCTGGAATATATTGTATTTTCTGCGAGTTTATAGCCTTGAAAGTTTCTTTGTATAACAACACTTTTTCTTTAAGATTATCAAAATGAGAATTATTTTCTTTCAATAAAAGTTGAATCGCATTATCTACGTCATTTACCTCGATTTTATCTTCTGTTTCAGGTTTGATCTTTTTAGTTAATATATTTCCTATACGATTAACAAGCCATGGCTGCCCTTGAGTTTGTTCAAATATTTTTTGAATAGCTTTTTCTGAAAATGGCTGATTGGTTTCCTGTGTATATTGCTTATATAAAGACTTAATATTATTGAATGTAAATGGTGGAAGTTCAATATGATCAGCTATATTAAAGGGAGAAATACCACCAACAACTAGTTTAGCAATATTTCGAATACCGATTAGTCCTACTGAATATAAGGCTTTTTCTTTTTGATCTTTATATTCCTGATATAATTTTCGTAGTGTAGTTAAAAAATTTTTTATTTCACGTAATGGAATACCATCAAATTCATCAATAAAAATGACGATTTTTTTTTTGATAATAATAGTATTTAATTTTTCAAAAAGTAAATAAAGGGAGTAACTATCATGAAGAACATGTTTATTTAAAAACTGCCTGACAATATTTAATTGATTACATCGAACAGTTTCAAGTCTTTTAATCAATTGCTTATACATTATATTTTGGATATGATGATAAAAGGTTTTTAAATCATAATCATCACAATTCTCAAAACTCATAAGAATAAAAATATAATCCAGATTTGTTTCCAGTTCCTTAGAAAAAATTCTGAAAAATGTTGTTTTTCCACTTTGTCTGGGTGCAAAAATTGAAAAATATCGACCATTATCTACCATTGTTTTCATATCTTCTTTATCTGCATTAGTTACGTTTTCAATTGGTACATAGTAGGCTGTTTTTGGATTAACAAAACCTGAACTTTCAAAACGTCTTTTTGGTGATTTATATGCCATTGGCGTGGATCCCATAAATTTATACAGATTTAGTCATAAAGATTTTGGTAAGGCGCCAGATCAAAATTATCCGCAGGCGTACAATAGTACGTTGAGGACGAATTTTTATCTGGGAACGTAGTCCAAAATCTTTATGACTAAATCTGTAATGATTGAATATTTCAAATTATTTTAATTCCAGTCACGTTGAGGACGAATTTTTATCTGGGAACGTAGTCCAAAATCTTTATGACTAAATCTGTAATGATTGAATATTTCAAATTATTTTAATTCCAGTCCTTGATCATCGTTTTGGCCAGTCGATTATAAAAATAGGAAGTATATGCTAATATTTTAAATAAATATATGTATTAATTGTTTTTTCTTTTTACACCTTTAACATTTTTAATCTTATTTATACTTTTTATAATTTTATTGAGATGATTTATATCTTTTACCATAATAATAAAAGATTCTTCAGCAAGTCCATCAATATCAACGTTTGTTTTTACATTTAATATATTAGCTTTATTTTTACTTATTGCTGATGAAATATCAGCAAGCAGTCCCAATCTGTCCATAGCATATATTACAATTTCAACAGGATATTCAAATTGATCTCCACTATCCCAATAAACTTCAATATGGCGGTCAGGACTTATTTTTAAAACATTTATACAATTTTTTTTATGTACTGTTACACCATAACCCCTTGTAATATAGCCTACAATTTCATCTCCTGGTAAAGGCTTACAGCATTTTCCAAATCTAAGTAACACATCATCAATTCCTTGAACCTGAACACCCGATTTTGATGATTTTTTAAAAATTTGCGTAATTTTATTTTCACTGTGGTCTTTATTTGGATTAGGTGAAAAATGTCTTAATAACTGAACTGGAGTAATTTTACCATAACCGACTGCTGCAATAAGGTCATCATTATTTTGATAATTAAAAGTCTCAAGTACAGTTTTAAATTCTTCTTGTTTTAACAGTTTTTTAAAGTTTAATTTATTTTTTCTAAATACTTTTTCACACATTTCGCTTCCAAGACTTAGGCTACGCTCTTTTTCTTCAATTTTAATCCACTGTCTTATTTTTGATCTGGCTTTTGATGTTTTTACAATATTTAACCAATCTTTACTTGGATGTTGATTTTTTGATGTTATTATTTCAACTTTGTCCCCTGTTTTTAATCTATATTTTAAGGGCTGCATCCTGCCATTGACTCTGGCTCCAACACATTGATCTCCTATATCTGAATGTATAGCATAAGCAAAATCTATTGGGCTGGAACCTTGAGGAAAAGTTTTAACTTCTCCTGTTGGCGTGAAAATATAGACTTCATTTGAAAAAAGGTTAATTTTTACATTTTCAATAAATTCATTAGGTTCTTTATAATTTTCATGACTTTCAATTAAATTCTGAAGCCATGCAAAAGTTTTACTTGTTTTTTCATCAATATTTTTTCCTTCTTTATAGCTCCAATGTGCAGCAACTCCTGATTTGGCTATAGTATCCATTTGTTTTGTTCTTATTTGTATCTCTATTCTTTCACCAGATAGTCCATTTACTGTAGTATGAATTGATTGGTACATATTTGGCTTGGGAACAGCAATATAGTCTTTTATTTTTTTTGGTATTGGCTGCCACATGGAATGAATTTTACCTAATGCAGCATAACAGTCTGAAATTGAATTTAAAATTATTCTAAAGGCAATGATGTCATAAATTTCATCAAAAGGTAACTTTTGACTTTTCATTTTATAATAAATACTATAAATATGTTTATATCTTCCTAATACTTCACATTCAAGATTAGCTTCTTTCATCTTATGAACAATAATTTTTTTTACTGACTTTACAAATCTTTCGCTTTCTTGTTTGTCCTTTTTAACAAGATTTGCAATTTCTTTATATTTTTCAGACATAAGATACATAAAAGAATAATCTTCAAGTTCTTTTTTTATTGAAAAAATTCCAAGTCGTCCTGCAATAGGCGCATAAATATCTTTTGTTTCCTGAGCTACAATTATTTGAGAATTAGCACTTAAACTGCTGAGTGATCTCATTTGTTGAAGTCTGTCTGCAAGTAATATAAAAATAACTCTTAAATCGTCAACCATAGCAAGTATCATCCTGCGAATACTTTCATCCTGCCTAGATTTAATATCTTTTGAAGAAACATTGAATATTTTTGTAACACCTTTAACTAAGCTGGCAATTTCTTCGCCAAATTTTTTTGAAATATCATCATAAGTACAAAAATTATATTCTATTGATTCATGAAGCAGGCCTGCTACAATGGATTCAACATCTAAATACATATTTGCTAATATATACGCAACATTAAGATGATGTTTTATAAAATGTTCTTTATAATTATTTTTTTTTACACCAAAGATAACACTCGCATAATCAAATGCTTGGTCTATAATATTTAAATTTGCATCGTTGTTATAGCTGCAAATAATATTTTTGATTTCTTCAATATTTACATTCATTTAATACACCAGAATTTATTAAAACCATTGAAAACAAAAATAAACAATACATTTTTGATCTGGCAATAATTTTTTTTTAAACATAAGAAATCCATCCATTGGCATCTATTGGATAAGCCCGCAATTATATTATTTGAGTGTAACTAAAATTGACAGTTATAAAAGATAAAGGCATGCCTTGTATCTTCTTTAAATTTTGGGGTAGATTGATAAAAATATACAAACTTAAGCACCGAAGGTGCGAATTATTATAGCCCAAGGCTACGCCCTGGGCCGAAATAATTCGCACTTTCAGTGCTGAATCCCCCCGAAATTTAAAGATGATAACTTGTATGTAAATTTCAATTACCGAAAATCGTGCATAAAAGATGTTGACCGGCAATTTTGGTTACACTCATATTATTTATTGAATTAACGATACATTTTTGATCTGCCAAAAACTCTTTGTACATAATCTTGTGTTTCTTTATAAGGAAGTTTTTTTAATAATGTTTCGTGAATTTGTTTTGCATTCATAGAATTAATAACTTCAATTGCAGGTCTTAGTTTGGTTCTTCCACAAAAGGCTTTAGCAACATTTCCAGGACCAGTATTATACGAAGCAACAGATATCAGATATAAAGCTGTTTCACTTTTTACTCCTGAAAAATATCTATTTTTTGTTAAATCAAAATACCCTATACCAAGATTTATATTATTTTCTGGATCATATAAAAAAGTAGATGTTGGAACAATATCTTTTTTAAAGACATGTCTGTATGCATCTCTGCCTCCTGATTTTGGAACAAGCTGCATAAGTCCAAAAGCTGGAATATATGATTTTGCCATTGGATTAAAAAAAGATTCAGTATGAATAATGCCAAACATTATTGAAGGATCAATATCTCTTTGCTGACTATACTTTAAAACAGTATCTTTATACCGGTCAGCTCTAACTTTAATATGATCAGGCACCATATCAAAAGTTACTGATACTTTTTTTCTTTTTATATTATCTTTTGATTTTATTATTTTTTCTTCAACTTTAATTTTAGGAGTAATTTCTCGTTTAACAAATTCAGCTGCATTTTTTTCAGATAATGATTCTTTTTTATTTAATTTGATCTGACCCTCAAGCGGATTTCTTTTTGTAGGCCATTTATCAGAAATAGTTCGTTTTAATTGTTTTAATATTTTTTTTTCAGCAATTTCTTTTGGCTGTTTTTCATCTGCATCAACAAGTACTTCAACAGTTACAGTACCTTTTTCAAAATCAACCTCGCTTTTGGTTTCTTTATCTTTTCCATAATTTACCCATTCTTTTTTAGTTGAATCTTTGAATTCATTCCATTTTGCAATTATTTCTGCTTTATATTTTTCAAATTCTTTTTCCTGTTCTTCCATATATGATCTAAAAGATTGGTTTTCGTTTTCCACATATTTTTGGAAATCATCTAATTCAGAAGCTGATACATAAAAAGAGAAAAAACAAAAAATTGATAAATTGATAATTAAAATTTTTTTCATAAAAATCCTCCTTTATTTACCTCTTTTTTATTTAAAATATATATTGTTTCTTTTCATATTTAAAAATGAATATCAAGTCATTTTTTTCTATAGTGATAAACTAATATTTATAAAGTTCAGATTAAAATTTTTCGATTGCTGGTCTTTGATTTTGATGAGGGCAATGTAGTTGAATTAAGACTGGAGTCCCAAATCTTTAGATTTGGTAGTATATCAAACAATCTAGCACAAAACTAATACTTGTTTTTGATGTAATTATTTTACGCCCAAATCTAAAGATATGAGACTCCAATTCTTAATTCAACAGCATTGTCCTTGATTGTCCTTGAGGGAGTACTATATATCTTAAAACTATTCTGGATTTGTGAAATCGATCATCAGGTTTTAAATATTTAAAAAAATTTAAGGCTTTTTCTTTAGATTCAAAAGCACCTGTTAATAAACGAATTGATTTATTTCCTTTTTCTGGAATACGATACGCTAAATAGCCTTTATTGAGAAGATAGTTTTGCATTGATTCAATTTCTCGCTCAGTATGATAAGTTCCAACTTGAATGGCATAAGGTAATTTTCGAACAATATAATGTTTAAAATTTCCAGATTCCACCGGATTTAGTGGTAAAAAGAATTAACTTGTCAGATTCATTGATTTTTTATATAAAGCTATCATTTGTTAATAATTCTAAAATGGAGGCTAAAAATGAGACGAGAAAATCGAACTTTGACCATTGATTTTGAAAATGAGGATAATTACTACAAACTTATTCCAAATGGCAAAGCATTTATTGAATTTGTCGTTGCTTTTATCATGAGTATTGGATTTCAGC
>Ga0272440_1002794_pt1 | contig 13398 bp, 8 predicted proteins | sample SSMMMBAug17_FD_192440 | JGI IMG/M metagenome (GOLD analysis project Ga0272440, IMG submission 192440) | Marine sediment archaeal communities from Little Sippewissett salt marsh, Falmouth, MA, United States - SSM-MMB-Aug17 | ecosystem: Environmental > Aquatic > Marine > Wetlands > Sediment ...
CAAAGAAAATTTAAAAGTATTGAAAAAATAAATAAGGATGCTGCATTGAAATATTCATCTTGGAAGAATGAGAAAAAAAGACAAATGTATAGCTAAATAAATTGGTGAAAAGCATGCTCAAGTTTTAGAATCCATGCGGGCTACCTCCTTATTCAGCACAATATTAAAGATTTAGAAACAACGCTTTCTAATTGGTTAATTCACAAATTGTATTTCTTTCTTGGCATTAACACGCAGTCCGGCAAAATTGTTGCCAGCTTCAAGGCTGATATTTTGCGATGCTTAATTAATATGCTGCCAGCTGTTAGTTTGTACATCAAACTTTGGCTGTCACCAATTTTGCAGTAAATTTCTAAATTTCACTTTATGAAACAGCTTCAAGTGGTTCTTTGGTAATACATTATTGTAGGCTAATTGTTTAGGAATGCTCTGAAAATAACTTCCCCATTATTGATATTGTTCGTTTTGAGGTAAATGTACTGTAGAGACGTAGCATGCTACGTCTCTACACGACCTTATTATATTGTACGATCAAGAAAAATAAGTTCCCCATTTACTTATGTGCCAGCCCGATGTAGGGGCGAACCTTATGTTCGCCCTCGAACTAATAACGCTTTCGTTCCTATGTACGATGGGCGAACACAAGGTTCGCCCCTACACGTTTTTGGCACATAAGTAAATGAGGAACTTATTTTTAGAGATTTCCTTATATAATTGGTTATTGGTTAACGATCAAAGTTCTCGGTTTGTATCACGTTTCGCAAAATTGTTGCCAGCTACAAGGCTGATAATTTGTGATATAAATTTAATTTTGTCATAATTGTTTGTATTTATCCAATTATCGGTTGTTTGCAATAAAAAAATCAGTAACCAAACAAAATAATTAGAAATACAATATCTGTGTCGGGGTGACACCAAAAACTAAGCGCATTTTTACAACTTTCGTTTTTCAGTGGTTTTAGGTTGTAAGTGCATCAAATCAAAGCCTTTTTGCTTTTGGTGCAACTCACGCCTGTTCAATAGGCGTAAGGCAATATCAGCCGTTCGGTCAGATGCTCCCGGCCCCCCCAAACGTTGTCGAATGAATTTTAATTTACGACGAATCTGATTCATTGTCAAAGGATTATTCAACAACTGGCATGCTGTTTCATATACTCTTTCAGGTGTTGCGTCATCCTGAATTAATTCTGGAACCACACGCTGACCGGCAACCAGATTGGCAAGGCCAATATGGGATACATTAACGAGCATTTTTACGAGATGATAGCTAATGGGGGATACTTTGTAAATGATAATCATGGGGGTTTCTGTCAGAGCCGCTTCAAGAGTGGCTGTTCCTGAAGCGACAATGGCCAGGTCACTTTGTTGGTCCACCTGTCTGGCATGAAGATCGACAATACGAAAATGAGGTGAATTTTTTAAAGGCAATCGTTTAAGGATATTATTGATTTGCTCAAAACGAATCGTCGGCGCGCGTGGAATTAAAAATTTGACTGAATGATACGTCCCGGCAAGATAATCCGCAGCCTGCGACATGATTGGCAGCAAGTTATTGATTTCGCTTTCTCTGCTTCCTGGTAAGAGGCCGATAATTAATTCATTTGTTGTGGATTTTTTTTCCAAAACAGGCAATGCGGGATGTTCCAACAGCGGATGGCCGACAAAGCTGACAGGCACCTGATGTTTTCGATAAAAATCCGCTTCAAAAGGTAAGATTACAGCCATATGATTAACATAACGCTTAATTTTTTTTACACGACCAGAGCGCCAGGCCCACAATTGTGGACTGATATAATATAAAACAGGTATTCCCAGATTTTTTGCTGTTCTGGCAACAATCATATTGAAATCTGGATAGTCAATCAAAATAAGCAGATCTGGCCGCATTTGACGAAGCATCTTTTTTGCTGTTCGTAAACCAGCAAAAATTCCGCTGCGTCGGGCAAAGACTTCAGTAATCCCAACAACCGATAGATCATTCAAATGAACATAAAGGGTGACCCCCGCTTTTTGCATCTGATCGCCGCCAAGTCCGATAAATTGTATTTGGCTGTTTTTTTGTTTAATACTTTGTACCAGTTTTGCACCATGGCTGTCACCAGAAGCTTCACCGGCAATCATCATGATTGTTTTTTTTGATGGTCTCATTGGTCACCCTTTGTTAATGGATCATTCCGATCAGTCTTTTCCGATCAATACCTGCAAATCATTGACAACAGTTTTCATATGATTGGCCTGCTGTGCCATATTTTCAGTAGAATGGGTCGTTTCAGATGCTTTTTTCGAACTGTCCTGAATATCTGTATTTATATCAGATATTGATTGACTCAAGTCATTGACACGAGTTGCCTGATCATTGGATGCTGTAGATATTTTTTCAATAATCTCACTGACATCATTAATCATGACCATATTTTCATCATAGATCTCTCGTGTTGTTCTCGCCAGTTCTGTGCCATTTTCAACAGCTTTCATGGTATTTTCAATCAGTGTCGTTGTGTTACTGGCTGCTTCTGCGGATCGCATGGCCAAATTTCTAACCTCATCTGCAACAACAGCGAAACCAGCGCCAGCCTCACCGGCTCGGGCAGCTTCAACGGCTGCATTTAAAGCCAGAAGATTGGTTTGAAATGCAATTTCATCAATTGTTTTGATTATTTTACCAATTTGATCGCTGGATTCTGTAATTTCATTCATTGCACTGGATAGATTTTCCATCTGCGCATTCACACGTGTAACGATCTGTGTTGTTTTGACCATCAATGTTCGTGCCTTACCCGCATCTTTTGAACTGTTGCCAATGGTTTCAACAATGTCATTTAGCTGTGTGGAAGTATCAGATAGATAGTTTGCATGTTTTTGCGTTGTTTCCGACAGTGTGACATTGTTTTCATAAACCAGCCCAGAGGCATCTGCAACTGTTTCTGAGCTATGTTCCAACTCAACAACCGCATGATTAATCGGATTAATCACCCAGCGATTAATGAAAAAAGAAACAATCACAAAAATAATTAGCGCAAGAATCGCTAATATTACAGTCAATTGAATAATTTTCTGTGATACCCGATATCGAATGTGTTTAACCTGTTTGGCAATCATATTTTCGAGGTCATCCATATACACACCCGTACATAAAACCCAATCCCAGGCTTTGAAATAACGCACATAAGTCATTTTTGTTACTGGGGCATCTTCACCGATTTTAGGCCATTTGTACCATGTATATCCCTGGCCTTTCTCCTGAGCAGCCTTAAGTTGATCCAGAAGCAAATATTTACCTTCTGGGTCTTTGTATATATCTGAGCCAATATCTGTTCCAATGAGTTTTTCTTTTGGGTGTTGGACCATTTTTTTGGTTTTCGCGCTAAAAATATAAAAGTAATCTTTCCCCCCCTGTCCATATCGTAAGTTATTAATTGTGGCGCACACTTGCTGTTGGATATCAGATTCAGCTGCTTCCATGTATACACCCGTTGCAATCACCCAACTCCAGGGACGAAATAACACAGACATTGAAATCTTTGGTTGAGGTTCATCACTTCCAGGCCTTGGCCATAAATAATCCACCAGTCCCAGACCATTTTTTTTGGCAAGATCAGTAAACTCTTTTACAAAGTATTTGCCGGTAGAATCTTTCAAACCGGACAAATTTTTTCCTTCAAGGGATGGTTTAATCGGATGCATCAGCATCTTATAATTAAAATCGTTAATCCAGAGATAGTTTGATCCCAAATAACGCATACTTCGGATACGATCCATCGCCATTTTTTTCTTTTCTTCTTCAGTGCGTTGATTATCATTTTCGTAGATATCCTTGATACTGTGAAGCGCAATATCAGTAACAATTTTCAGTTCGCGTTTGTATAAATCAGCCAATTTCTTTGTATTGTGAGCATCATTGAAGCGACTTTCCATAAATGTAAATGCGTTGTCCAGCAAATTTTTTAACATTGCTTTTCTTTGATTTACCATGTTGATACGAAAGTTTTCGATTTCTTGATTCGAATTTTCGATAATTTGGTAAACGGAAAAAATTCCTGCTAATAATCCAGATAGCAGAACCCCCACTATTACCAAACCAATCAGTTTTTGCTTTAAATTCATCTCTGTCTCCTTACGATAGGTTGTTTTAACTGCTGCCATGAAATTATGACTGCACATACTCAAATTGCGATGGATTTATGTGAAAGGGAGTGATCAAATCCGATCTCATTGGGCCGCATTCCCGAAAAGGCGGACATTATTTTTGGATAATCAAGAATCGGAGTCAAACCTATGCCCTAGAGCGAATGTAGGGGCGAACCTTATGTTCGCCCCTACAAACAACAATCGTCTTTGAACCTATGTCCGAGGGCGAATGCACCAACAGAATTTTCAGACATAGTAGGATTGATTCCGGTTTTTTAAATACACAAAAAAAGTAATATCCGACTTTTTGGGTATGCGCCCTTGCCAGGCGAATCATACAACTCTGACATCTTTGGACCGGTTTCTGAACGATAGTGATTATCAAAGAACAAGAAAATGAAAAAATTATTTTGTTTCAGAACAAGGTTTACCACTGACAAAGGGTGCAATGATATCCTTGGTAGAATCATCACAGTCAAACAACCCATATGGAACTAATTCAGCACCAATAAGTTCATTTCCAGGTCCTGGTGAAAAGTGGTCACCATCACGATCCTGGTATGGATCATTTTCAAAAATAGATTTCACATCAACAGGCGGAATGCCAAGCTTTAAGGATTCATTTATTTTTTCAATAAATGCATTGGCCAGTAGCGCATGTGTTGTATTGCTGGGATGAAACGCATCAAACGAAAATCCACCACATCCAAATGTTTTATATATTTTATGCCCATTGATTTCAAGTATATTTTCATAGACTGTCTGAAAAATTTCAAAAGTATTTACAATAGTTACCTTGCCAGCTTCTTGCAATGTGCTGATGTGCTTATTGATGTCATTGATACGCGCATCTACAACCTCTTTTTCAGTGGAGGACAGTTTATGTGTATCGGTCAAATAACCAATTGCAGTATTGGCAATTAAATTTGAAGATGTGGCTGCAAAATACCCACTACCGGCCAGTTGTAAAAATGGACCTAGCCCAATAGATTCATCTGCTTGTAGATTAATATCGGGATTGGGGAATTGTGCCAGACGTTCAATATCATCCTTTGAGAAAAAGAATGCAGGTCGTGTCATTTTTGGCAGTGTGCCAATAAAGATATGACTGTTGGGCACGGCTTTCAATTGAGTGACCACATTTGTCAAGTTGTTTTTTACTGAGTTTAGATCGTGTTGATTTTCTGTGTCGTTTAAATAGGCATTTATTTTTTCCATTGTAATTTCAGTGCCATAATTATTGATAACAGCCCATAAAACATCATTGCTTCCAATCCAAAGTGTAAAAATAATTTTTTGGTCTGGATGCAAACTCGCCACATATAACGCAGCTTCCAGTTGAGAGACAGGTCCCTTTCTTATTGGAATTGGTGCCATAAGCTTACTTAAAAGTGTCACATCAATTTGAGATGGTGGCACATTTGTCCCTACAGAAACATTAGAAATTGTTTTCGTAAACATCAGGTCTTTTATCGTTGAACTGTCAACGCCCAAATTGTAAGGTATCACACTTGCGTCTATTCGTTCCCTGTTTTTTTTCAGATAAGGATTGCTCCATGTTAACGCAACTTTTGTTCGCAATTGATTGGCCAATAATTCAACAAATCCATTTCGTTGTGTCTGTTCGTGAACATTTTTTAATCCACTTTGTGTGCCATTGGTCAGGCTGTCACCCAAATTGATCATGACATATGATGGTTTGGGTATATCATCACGCATGCCAGCTAAGACCTGTAAGCCAAAAATGGCATCATTGAGATCCAGATCGCCATCATTGTTTAGATCGCCATTAATCGTACTTGATGAGGGAATAATCCAAATAAATGCAAATAAAAAAGTGATTAATGATACATACACAAGTTTTTTCATCTTTTGCCTCCTAATTATTTTAATAAAAATATATCAACGAAATTCCATAAGTATTTCGTCGATAGTCAAAGGAATCCAGTGGATCCAATCTTGAATTATTTTTTGAATAATCATATTCAAAAGCCATTTCCAGTCCATCATACCAAAATGGATACGATAGGCTGCATGACAAATCTATTCTGTTATCTTTACGTTTCATATCTTCCCAAATATGATAACGTCGTTGGAAAAGTTTGAGATATGATTTCCATTGCCATGTTCTGAAAACATTATACATGATTCCAAGGCGATAAGTCATTTCTAGGTATTGATAAAGCGCACTTTTTCTCTGGTTATTCTGGGCTGAACATCCCACAAGCAATTTCATATGATATGGCTTGATATGATAATATAAATCCATTGAAAAATCATGCGTATAGCCATCACGCAGTTCATTATTGTAATTATCCAACACATCGTAGGTATAATTCAAATGACCTATCAGGTCCTTAAAAACTGGCCAATGCACTGATGTTTTCACTCGATGTCGAGACATGTATCGATAACGTTCAAGCCAATAGGCTGCGGGTGAATAATGCATGCGATATGTGTGTTTATTCAATTTATAGGAATAAGAAAGATCAACAACACTGCCTGTGAGGTCATATTCAGATAATTCATGATGAAATGTTTGATAGTGGCGAATTCCCAGGGATATTTGATGCTTTGGAATCCATTGACAGGTATATTTGCCAGAAAGATAGCATTGCATGACACTGTCAGCTTCGTTACCTGTAATAAGATCTGGCGCAACAATCATAACATTGTCATCATAATGACCCGACAGCTTTATCAATACATCAAAATTTTTTTTGTCATCAGTTTTTTCTTTCAGTGCAATCAGCCACTGATTTGCATGAGATTTTAAAGGTTCTGATGCATTCTTAAGGACATACTCAAAACATTTGATTGCTTCAACAGATTTATTCAGTTGATGATAGCATATACCGCAGTAAAACATACAGTTTGGTTTCATTGAAGGACTTCGGCGGGAAGAACGAATGAGATAGTCGATTGCCTGTTGATATTTCTTGCATTGAAACAATGATATTCCTGCATAATAACACGCCAGGACATTTTGGATAAATGGGTCTTTTTCAACAATTTGCCTAAACTGATGTGCGGCTTTATGAAAATCAGAGCGTTTGAAAGATAGATATGCCAGATCGTATTCAAGTTCATTGATGACAGGATTCAGACGATATGCTTTTTGTAAATACGTTTCTGCGGTATCAAGCTGGTCAAGTTCAAGATACAGTTTGCCCAAAAAATGACAGTAAAATGGATTGTCTGGATTTAATTGATATGCTTTAAGTAAATATTTTTTTGCTGCCACATAATCTTTGTCTTCAAACGCAAACACCCCTAAATCAAAAGATGATTCATCCGCCTGATATTGCGCGTATCCAACTGAAACAAACAGGCAGGATAAGACCAAACAGCTTATACAGATCCATCGTGTCATGGGGCGACAAAACATATCAAAATCCTTTTTTGATAATTAATTCAAGCCCGCAATAATGGCTTTTGCCGGAATAATACCCGTGGCTGCGGCAGAAACAATGTTTCCCGCAACACCAGGACCATCGCCCGCAACATACATACCATTGATTCGGGTTTCCAGATGGCTATTTGTTTCAATCTGAGTGGCGAAAAATTTAATTTCAGGCGCATACAAAAGGGTTTCATCATTGGATACACCAGGAATGACATTGTTTAGTTTTTCAAGACCTTCAATAATATTTGTGAGTATACGTTCTGGAAGTGCCATCGCAATGTCACCACACACAACATTTGTCATAGTCGGTTCAATATATCCTTTTTGAATACGCTGCCAGGTACTGCGTCGTCCCCTTTTGAGGTCTCCGAACCGCTGAAGAATGGGTTTGCCGCCACCGATAAGTGTGGCCAGATTTCCAATGGCTTCACCATATTCCTGATTATCAGTAACCGGTTCTGTGAGGATGACTTTTGATAAAAAGGCAAAATTTGTATTTTCGGATTTTTTATTCTGATATGCATGTCCATTAACACACACAAAGTGTTTATAGTTTTCAAGGGCAACAAAGCCACCTTTGTTTGTGCAAAACGTGCGGGTTTGATCATCATATTTTTGTGTTTGAATAAAAAAAGTCGGGTCATAAATAATATCGCATAAGTCCTGCATAATATCATTGTGAACTTCAACACGCACGCCAGTTTCAATACCTCTGTGTGTTTGACCAATTCCATGTTTTCTGGCAACCTGTGTCACCCAGTCTGCTCCAACCCGTCCAGGTGCAAGAATAACATTGGGTGCATAATAAGACGTTTGATCTGTTTGAACGCCTTGAACCTGATTGTTTTCCACCAAAACATCTTCAACCATTTCTTCAGTATGGATTTTCACCCCATTGGCTTGCACGGCATCAGCCATGTTTGAAATATATCGGGGCAAGAAATCGCTGCCAAGATGTTTTTGTTTGATAAGCAACAAATCGATCCCATTTTTTTTGGCTTGTTTTCTAATACGTTTGGCAGCTTCCATATCAGTTGGGTACACCGGGCCATCCATTCCAAAATGATTGAAAATCGATTCTGTTTCATCAATTAATTCCATGGCGCGATGTGTCGGCAAAAATTGGGTTAAATCTGTCTTTCCCAATTTATGAATATAGTTCAGTTTACCATCAGAGAACAACCCGGCTCCGCCAATACCACATAAAATATTACAGGGTTTACATTTCACACATTGATTTTTTTGACTCACCGGACATTTTCTTTTTTGAGGTAGTTTGCCACGTTCAATAAGGAGTATTCTCAAATTTGAATTTTCACTAAAATACCAGGCAGAAAAAAGACCGGCAGGGCCTCCACCAACAATTATGACATCATATTTTTCCATGATATATATTTTTCCTGATAATCTTTTCATTGATGATTTCGTCAATTGTATTTATTCCAACCCAAGCACAGAATGATTTGAATAAATCCATGCGGCTAGAAAAAAAAATTGAATGACAATATATCATAAATTCTTCCAAAAATAACTATGAAATTTTTAATTTTGTTAAATATTGCTGGTGATGTGGTAGGTCATGAGCAATTGTAAACTGCACCAAAAGCAAAAAGGACTTGCTTTGATGAAAAAATAGAATATTACCCGAAAAAAAATGTTGAAAAAGCCGCTCAGCTTTTGGTGCCTGGTTAACACATGTATTGTATTGCTTATTATTCCATTGTGTTATCTGTTATTGATTGCCAGTTGCCGCTTTTTTTGTTTTGCATGTTTAATTTCCAACTGGCCGAGATTTTTTTAATACACTATTTATTAATGATAATCAATAACCGCTTATTATACAATTTTGTTAAACGCTATTATTACCAAGTGCTTTATGATATGATGTTCCAGCAGTCTTATATATGGCGTGCTATCTGGGAAAACCTACCCTCGGGTGAAGATAATTTCTGAATGATTTTTCAAATTAGCGTGGCAGGTTTTCATTCATCAGAAAGAATCCGGTATTCATGGGAAAAATTTTTGTCATAAAGTTTGGATCGATAGCTTTCCTCTGATGATTGGGCTGTCAGACCTCCGCCAACGATAATCAGCGCATGCTTTGTTATGTTTGAATTCATTACTATTTGCGAAAGCTCACCAACACGCAGATGAAATATTTGCTCCTCCGGGTGACTGGCCTTGTATACGACAGCGCACATGGCCTTTTCACCATAGGTTCGTTTCAGTATTGATTCGACCTGATCAATCAGCGAAATACTCAGGTAAATTGCCATTGAAGATTGATGTTTGGCCAGGGATTCCAGATTTTCCATCTCTGGAACAGGTGTTCTCCCTGCTAAGCGCGTTAGAATAAGTGTCTGGCTAAGTCCAGGAATTGTGTATTCAATTTTCAGGCTTGCTGCTGCTGCAAATGCAGCTGTAACACCAGGAATAACCCCATAGTCGATACTTCGCTCTTTCAGTGCTGCCATTTGTTCAAAAATAGCACCATACAAGCTGGGATCACCAGTATGCAAGCGCACAACCCGCTTACCTGTTTGATATGCTTTTGCCATGATATCAATGATTTCTTCCAGATTCATTGCGGCGCTATTGTAACTGTCTGCTTTTTTTGGGGCCCAATCTAATAAAGTTTCTGGAACCAATGAACCGGCATATACGATTACATCGGCAGATTGAAGCGCTTTCTGGCCTTTGACTGTGATCAACTCCGGATCACCAGGCCCGGCGCCAACGAATAAAACAGGATGGAAATGTTTATTTGATGTCATATTCTTTCCTATTTTGACATTTTGTATTCATAATTTCTTACCAACAACAATCCAAACCGGATTTTGGGCTGACATGCGCATCCCAGAGGGCATCCTTTTACTGCCACTGACTTGAATTTGGGTGACACTCACGTCAAATCCCATTTGATTCAACGTGTGATATGATGCGCCCAAACTTTCTAATAATACTGTATTTAACACGATAATGCCTTCAGATTTCAAACATGCAGCAGATTTGACAATAATTTCATCAATATCCTTTCCACCCCCCCCCATAAAAATGCGATCCGGAGTTGGTAATTCTGAAATACCTTCCGGTAAAACAGACTGAACAATTTTCAACTGTTTTACCTGAAAGCGCTTTTTATTCTGCTCAATCTGATCAATTCGGGCAAAATTTTTTTCTACTGCCACTATTTGACCTGTTTTAATAAAAAGAGAGGATTCAATAGCAATGGAACCACACCCAGCACCCAAATCCCAAAGAATATGATCAGATTGCAGCATCAGCTTGGAAATGCTTACGACGCGAACCTCGGGTTTGGTGATCATATTCTTTTCGTGAACATAAGAATTATTCGGCATTCCCAAATAAAGGTCAAAAGAAGGTACCTGCGAAACATTGTGATTATCTCCATCCTTGATACAAAGCACTAAATTAGGGTTTGCAAAAGTTTTTTCCGCCGCCTGCTTCAATTCATAGTGACCAAAACTCTCATCAGAGTGCCCCATTCGTTCAAAAACCCAATATTGGACAGAAAGATTTTCTTTATCCATTAAGAATTGGGCAATTCGAGATGGCTTATGTTCAGGTGACGTAAATATTGCTACTTGCTGATGCAATCTGATTGAGTCCAAAACATCGCTTAAAGAACCTCTTCCATGAAGACTGATTACTTTTGCATGTTGCCAGGGCGTTTTAATTTTTGCGAAAGCAGCTGCCACACTGGTAATATTTGGATAAAACATAATGTGGTTTGATCCCAATGTCTTTTTTAGTTTTTTCCCAATGCCATAATAAAGAGGGTCTCCTGAAGCCAAAACAACAATCTGCTTATTCTGAAATTGTTCACGAATATACTCAAAAAGCGAATTCAAATGGCTATCAATGACTTGCTTTTCAACAGGGAGATGCTCAAAAAAAGACAAATGACGTTTTCCGCCAATCAGAATGTCGGCTTTTTCGATGATTTCCAGATGGGCCCTGGTTAAATCTGATGCAGACATTCCTATCCCGATCACGATGACCCTTTTATTGATCTCATTATTTTTATCATTGCTTGCCATTGTTTTTATCGTGCCCTTAATTTATATATTTTCATTTTTAAAAACAATACTGCCTTCATAATCAAAAACAATACACCCTATTGTAATTGATCGGTCTGCATAAGCTTGTGCAGATTCAACTACTTTTTGGCCGACAAAATCGATGACAACCGGATATTGTTCCCATATGTGAAAGAAAGCTTCACGTGCAGTATTTGATTCCTTTATTTTTTTTGAAAATGTGCTGTCTCCAGTGATTGTTTCCGCCCATTGAGATAACATCTCAATGCTCAGGATTGATTTGGCAGCATGGGTACAGCTTGCTCCCATCGCCATTTTTACCGCTTTTCCAAAAAAAACAGCCACACAGATATTTGCAAAACCTTTCTCCATTGCCAACCTGATCGCATCAGTAAAAAAATCGCCCATTTGAATAACCATTTCTTCGGGCATTGCTTTTTTATAGACTTGCTCCAAATATTGATGAACATATCGTTCGCTTCGCCGCCCTGTGGTTAAGATAATTTGATGACATCCTGACGCTTTTGCCACAGATAATGCAGAATCGATAGTAGCGATATATGATTTATGAGAGAGCGGTTTTACAATGCCAGTGGTTCCCAATATGGAAAGGCCGCCTAAAATACCTAAGCGGGCGTTCAATGTTTTTAAGGCAAGGGTTTCACCTTTGGGAATAAATATTTCAACATGGACCGAACCCGCTTGATTGTATCGCAAAAAACAATCTGTTATTGCCTGATGAATCATTTTTCGCGGTCCAGGATTTATGGCAGGCTCACCCGGCGGTATTTCCAGGCCAGGTTTGGTTACAATACCGATTCCTTCCCCACCGGTAATTTCAGTTTTTGGGTTTTCATTGTTATTCACAAATGAAACACGCGCGAAAATTTCAGCTTTATGAGTGATATCAGGATCGTCACCAGCATCTTTGATCACCATACAAACGGCTGTGTACTTATTTTCCTTTTTACAGCTTTGAATCGTGATATCGATTGAGCCTGTTGATAAAAAAGGAATATTTACAAAATCTGGTTTCTTATGGGACAACAAATATTGCAAGGCACCTTTCGTCGCTGCTGCGGCCGCAGTGCCAGTCGTAAAACCATTTCGTAATGACTGTTTCTTTTTCACGTTGACAACTTTATTCAAAATACGTTTTACTTTTCGTTGCGTCATCTTCAGCCATGATAATCAACGCATTCACCACAGCAGCAACAATATTGGAGCCGCCTTTTCGACCGGTGTTCGTAATATAAGGGACTTTACAATGACATAAAGCTTCTTTTGATTCCGCAGCGTTTACAAATCCCACAGGAAAGCCTAAAATGAGTGCTGGTTTTACCTTGTTTTGCTCTATCAATTCAAGCAGTCGTATCAGAGCTGTTGGTGCATTACCGACTGCATAAATGCTTCCATTCATAAAATCCTGTGCATAATCGACAGCCGCGCTGGCTCGGGTTATTTTGCCATGCAACGCTTTTTGAGCAACATTTTCATCACTCATAAAACATTTTAAACGACCACCATATTTTTCCAAAGACTTTTTCCTGATGCCAGACATCGCCATTTGCGTGTCAGTGATAATGGTTTGTCCTGATTGAATAGCTTGAAGACCTGTATGGATTGAATCTTGATGAAATTTTACACTTTGAATATAGTCAAAATCGGCTGATGTGTGAATCATGCGCCTGACAATCATCCATTGTTTTTCAGGTAAACCATGATCACCTGCCTCTTCTTCAATGATACTGAAACTCAATTTTTCGATTTCATTGGGTTGCATGTATTCTCCTTGTATAATTA
>Ga0272440_1002795_pt1 | contig 13397 bp, 7 predicted proteins | sample SSMMMBAug17_FD_192440 | JGI IMG/M metagenome (GOLD analysis project Ga0272440, IMG submission 192440) | Marine sediment archaeal communities from Little Sippewissett salt marsh, Falmouth, MA, United States - SSM-MMB-Aug17 | ecosystem: Environmental > Aquatic > Marine > Wetlands > Sediment ...
TTAAGTGGGAAAACAATCAGTTTCATCATTCCCCTTTATCCACCGGGCAGCAGAAACGTCTGGCAATGATTATTGCATTAATTGAAGATAAACCGGTTTATGTCTTTGATGAATGGGCTGCTGATCAGGATACGCATTTTAAAGATTATTTTTATAAGCATATTATTGTAAAACTAAAACAAAAAGGAAAGCTGGTGATTGTGATTACACATGATGATATGTTTTTTGATTGTGCAGATCGGGTTGTGACAATGGATTATGGGCGTATTGTTTGATATGATTAAGCCAGTGAGGTTTTTTTTTAGAACTTGATAACGCTCAAGACGTTGATACGTTTTATGTGTTTTTTGGAAAATTGGGAATTCAGGGAAAATGGGGAAAATAGTGGGTTGATATATTTTATTAATTAATGATCCCAGCGGGATTTGAACCCGCGTTACTGGCGTGAGAGGCCAGCGTCCTAGACCCCTAGACGATGGGACCAATTACTAAATTATCTAAACTTATCTATTAATATATGATCAAAAAATTGATAAGTCAATATCTTTTATTTTATAAAATTGTTAACTGCTTGTATCGTTTTTTTGTTGCTTCATACAAACGCTCTCCACTTTTATTAATATCTTTGTTCCAAATCTTAACAATTCGTCTTGCAATATCCTGTATACAAATGGAGAAAGGCCGTTTTGGTAATGAAATTAATAGCGGTTCTTTGTTTCGAACTGCTTGTCGAACTTCATGGTCATAAAAAATATAACCAAAGTAATCAACTTCAATGGACAATGTTTGACGAAGTGTACTGTCCACTTTATTTGTCATGAGCAAATCGTCAGGATGGTCCCCCATGTTAAAAATAACTCTGGGATGATAGTATCCCAAAGCCTTCTTCGCTCTTGCTGCAAGCTCAGGATTTTTTTCGTGAATCATTTCTAAAAGTGTTTTGACTGTCAATGGATCATCAATACCACTTCGTCGAAATGAATCGACGACCATTCTAAAAATTTGTCGGTCATGTCTGACGATACTTGATATGATACGAAATAAAAAATTTTTTAGAAACATAAAAAAATTCATTAATGCAGGAGTTTCAAAGGTTGTGATAATAATGCCCTGATGTGATATGCCAAAAAAATTCAATGTATTAAATGTCGTACCCGCACCTAAGTCTAAAATAATATACTCTGCTGACAGCTGCTGAATATTTTGAATAACTTCTAATCGCTGGTCAAATGGGATATTCGCTAAAAAAGGTGTCCGGCCTTCACCAGGAATGAAACTTAAATTGGGGATGTCGGTCTCAACAAGTAATTCCTTGAATTTAATGCTTTTTGCTTTGAGATAGTCACCGATGCCAGCATGTTTATTGGTTAATCCCAAATATGTATGCAAATTTGAGCCGCCAAGATCCAGATCAATGGCTACTGTTTTGTAACCTTGCTGAGCAATTGCAATTGCTAGATTTGATGAAAAAACACTTTTACCAACTCCCCCTTTGCCACTTGCAACAGGAATAATAATTCGATCTTTTTTCATGTATATTATCTCTTATATTTATTTGATTCTTTTTTTGAATTAACATTTATTATTGTTTTTGAATTATCCAAATATAATATCTTGCTTCAATCAATGCAACAAAATTTTAATTACTTAAAATAATCTTTTGCTTGACACGAACTGTTTTTTTCTTTTACAAGTATATTTATGTCAGTTAACGAAACGCGTATGAGGTGGCAAAATGGCAATAAGAATTCTTGTCGTACATGAATATACAGTCATTCAAAAAATTGCGAATAATTATATACTAACAGAATATTCAGATGCTGTTGTAAAATCATTCTCATCGACTTTGGATGCGATTGAAGAGCTTAAAACAGTTAAATATGATATCATTTTTTGTGCAATGGAAATGCCGAAAATGGATGGTATTGCGTTTTCTGAAGCCATACTGGAAACGATTAATAAAAAAGCACATTTTATCATTATGACATCCAACTATGATGAAAAAAATATTAAAGCATATAACCAGTTAGGCATAAACAATATCTTAAGCATTCCATTTACCCAGGCACAATTGACAATGCTAATTCAAAATATTGTGAACCCGAGGTCCAAGCGCATACATGAGCGATATGTTATTCAAAACACCCAGGTGTTGATTCCTCTTGCCAGCAAAAAACTGAAAGCCAAGCTGATCAATATTGGATTAAATGGACTTTTGTGTGAATTAGAATTAGAAAAAGATAACACGAATATTTTATTATCCAACAAATTATGCTTAAAACTTCCAGAATCCTTTGGAAATGAGGTTGCCAATGATATTGATAGTTGTTTGATGCGCTTATCGGTAACAGAATGGGATCATAACAATTCTCCGAAAACAATTCGCGTTGCCTATCGATTTATTAACATGCCTCAAAAAGCCAAGCAAATAGTTCAAAAAGCCATCAGGATTTCAGCCAATGAATTGACATTGGCTGAAAAGCACGCTTTGGAAAGAATAATGCAACAAGAAAAAGAAAAGATTAAATAAGCGGTTGTTGCAAGTATCTTGTTGATTTTATTTTTTTTGTTTTACGTGCACTACAATTTTTGATGAATTCTTTTTCAATATTTTTCAGAAACCTGGACATCACTTGATCATGCGTTTTGCTGTAATAAGCTCTTTTTTTAGCGTATGAACAGTAAAGCAATTTTTTCGCGCGAGTAACTGCAACATAGAAAATTCGGCGTTCTTCATCAATCTTTTCTGATGAATGCATTTTTCCAAAACTTGAAAAAGGGATAATATTGTCTTCACATCCTGCAATAAACACTACTGGAAATTCCAGTCCTTTAGCAGCATGCATCGACATCAACGATACCTTTTCCACATGATCAGGTATTACATCAATGTCTTGAGATAATGAAACCTGAGAAAAAAATTGAGGATAATTATTGTCTGTATGGGCTGACAGGGCAATAATCTGGTCAAAATAGCTCTGATCACTAATCGATATATCGTCAAATTCTTTCAGTTTCAATATTGCTTGAATACTTTGTGAAATAGGATTGCTTTTCAAGATATGTGTCAGTTGTTTTAAAAATTGAACAAATTTATTCCAGAATTTGCAATTGTCTGTATTTAAGCTGTCACATGAAATGTTCACTAATTGCTGTAGAGAGAATGGTTGAATAACCGAATCACCTATCCATTTATGAATTGCGAACAGCTTTTGTTCTTCAAGTTGCTGATCTAACAGAAACAGTAGCGGGTCGATATCAAACAAGCGACAATCTCCTGAGATTAAGTGAAGAATAGACATCAAACTCTGAATTCTTAAACTTTGTTTCTTCTTAAATGCGATATGATAAGGAATTCCTGAATGATCAAGGGTATCTGCAATATTTTGGCCAATATCATGTGTACGATACAGAATAGCAAAGTCAGAAAAGCCAAGTTCATCAGTTTGCTGTGTCGAATCTACAAAACCACTGTCCAATGATAAATGACTCAGCCCACCCATCAATTGCTCAATTGTTTTGACAATCATTGCAGCTTCTGCTTGCTCCGACTTTGTCTCGATAATATGAATCTGTGATGCACCTTTAATTCCTGAAAACAATCGTTTTCGATCCTTTTGAAGACTATGTGGAGATATGATTTGCTCAGATACCGATAATATGGTTTCTGTAGATCGATAGTTTTGTGTAAGATAAACGCACCTGGCATCAATAAAGTCAACCATAAATTGTTGAAAATATGAAAAATCAGATCCTCGAAAACCATATATGGCCTGGTCAGGATCTCCAATTACACATAAATTAGTATCATGATTCATTAATAGTTTTAGGAGTTTGTATTGGCTATAATTAACATCTTGATACTCATCAATAAAAATATATGGAAACTGTAAAGACCATTTATTATGAATTTCTGGATTCTTTTCAAATAAATTTATGGTTTGAAACAAAATGTCTTCAAAATCCATCGCTTGATATAAATTCAAAATCTCGTTGTAGGCCTGATATATATCCTTGAAGCATGGGTGGTCTGATATTGTTGATAAATTATTATCCGGAGACAAACAATTTTGTTTTGCAGTTTCAATCCATTTTTTACATTGCTTAACTGATGGCAATGATCTGGCCTTTTGAAATTTATTGCGCGCTGACATCAAACAAATCTGCTGTTCATGTTCATTAAGAATTCGATAAGGTTGATTCTTAGAACGTTCTTTTTCCAGTATTTGTAGACACAATGAATGAAATGTTGAAATAACAGGCAGCGGCCATTTGTTATTCAAATAATGTATCAGACGTTCTTTCATTTCTAAAGCGGCCTTATGTGTAAATGTGACTGCCAGAATATTTTGAGATGGAATTCTCTTGTCAACGATCAAGGATCCAATGCGATGTGTTATGGTTCGGGTTTTACCTGTTCCTGGTCCTGCCATAATTATCAGATGACGATCATTTGAACTGACAACAGCCTGCTGTGCGATATTCAGATTAATTAGATTCGTTATCTCAGGTTCTTTTCGTACAAAAGTTTGTTTTTTTATCAATGGACGATATGCTGATTTTTTGTTTTTTTTCTTTTTGTCGCTTATATGAAAAAGTGCTTTTTGACCTTTCAATTTTTCAATTTCAGTTTTTTCGAAAACCTTGACTGTCCCAAATTCGCCATCATAACCTCCCTGCAAATGGACATGTCCTGAACGAAGACGTTCGATCGCCTGAGAGAGGAGAGGAATATTCGCTGTTTCAATTTTGTCCAATGGGCAGTCTCTTAAAATATAAAACTCTGATCCCAGTTTTTCAATAGTTGTTTGGTAATGTGAAGCAACTGTTTTGGTTTTCGGACCTTTTTGCAATACTTCAGACAATATTTCCTTTAGCGGTATCAGGCTATCAAAATATGGTGAAATAACTTCCTTTTCCGGACGATCTGCCAGTTCATTGACACGATACAATACCCCTAAAGTGAGTGGTTTGCCGCAGTTAGGGCAGATACCATCATATGCCTGACTTTCTTCAGGATGCAAACAAATATCACATTTTCGGTGACCATCAAGATGATATTTGCCTTCTTCTGGATAAAACTCAATGGTACCTTCAAAGCCTTTGCCTGTTTTCATGGCATCATGAATTGATTGATATGAAAGCGTTGTATTAAATAAATTCGCTTCCCTGCCCAATTTATCAGGTGAATGGGCATCGGAATTTGAAACAAGTGTCAAATGATCTAAAAAAGATACCCGACGATTCATTGGTGGATCTGATGAAAGCCCTGTTTCAACTGCAAATATATAACTTGATAAATCTTCAAAGCATTCTTCCAATGTATCAAATCCTGATTTTGAACCTAACAATGAAAACCATGGTGTCCAAATATGTGCAGGTATCAAGAAACCTTGATCATGAACGTTTAAAACCATATCTAAGAGGTGGTGGGCATCCAGGCCCAATATAGGTCGGCCATCAGAATGAATATTACCGATACGATCCAATGCTGTATTTAATGATTGAACAGCATCAAGATTTGGTAAAAATAAAACATTGTGATTCTTTCGTGTACGCCCATTTTTTTTATAAATATTACTAATTTCAGCAGTCAAAACAAATCTTACAGGCGCTCTGCATGATTGAGGAATATCTTTATCGATAGTTTGAGATAACTCAGGTTTCAGCTCATATAATCCCTGCTCAGCTGAAACCAAATTTTCTGATAATTCTGCAAACCATCCAGGATGGGTAAAATCACCTGTCCCAACAAGGTTGATTCCTTTGATTTGGGCTTCCCTGTAAATATGTTGTAAATCTAACTTTTTGGAAGTTGCACGTGAGTAGTGTGAGTGTATATGAAAATCTGCAATAAATTTCATGAATATTCCTTTGAAACATAGTGCCCTTCGGGCAAATTTAGATTAGCCTTACTTTCGTGCGTCTTTGGAAAGCCTGTTTGATATTTGCTTCAAGTACAGTCCCGCTTGCTAACGCGCGCGGCTCAGATTAAAAGCTGCCGAAATTTTCAGAGCCGCGCGCGTTAGCAAGCGGAATTGCACTTGAACCAATAAAAAGCAAGATTTTGTTTTTCCGATACATTAAAATATGAGATTTTGTGAGGTACAGTGAGTGGATACAGAATTTATTGTTTCCATTCCCATAAGACACATTCCAGATATTCTTTAATCGTTTTAGCATCTTCCATTTGAAGTACTTTATCCAGATCTGCCTGTGCATCTTTCTGGTTGATCTCACTGATCAATTTTTTTATTTCAGGAACTGAAGCTGGATTCATGCTTAAAATATCTATTTTCATTCCAATAAACAAATAAGCACAATAAATATTTGAAGCAGATTCTCCACAGATACTTACAGGTTTTCCAAATTTATGACAAATTTTAGCTACATCGCGAATCACTTCAATAACTGATGGATGCAAGGGATCATATAATTCGGCCACTTTTTGGTTATTTCTATCAACAGCGAGCATATATTGAATTAAATCGTTTGTGCCGATACTAACAAAATCGACATATTGAATAGCTCTATCTAAAATTCTAACAATACCCGGCACTTCAACCATTATTCCTATGGGAATACCTGCATCAAAATCAATTTGTTCGTCATGAAGTTTTTGTTTTTCATCATCCAGAATGTTGATGATCTGACGAATCTCTTCAATGGATGAAATCATTGGAAATAAAATGCGAGCGTCACCAGAACAGGCGGCTCTTAAAATGGCTCGAATCTGAGTTCGAAAAATATCTTTAAGCTCAAGAGAAACACGAATGGAACGCCATCCCAAAAAAGGATTATCCTCTTTTGGGTAGTCCAGATAAGACAAAAATTTATCGCCTCCAACATCAAGTGTACGTATTGTAACAGGACGTCCTTTTGCTCCTAATATGATTGATTGATACGTTTCGAATTGTTCCTCTTCTGAAGGTAATTCGCGACGAACTAAAAAAGGAAATTCTGTACGATAAAGACCAATATGATCAGCGCCATTACGTTCCATTACCGCCAAGTCAGGAAGCATACCAATATTTGCACCTGTATAAACGCGATATTTGTCTTTGGTAATAGCTGGCGACTGTATTATTTCCTGCCTTACAGATTTGATCTTTATTAACCGATCATATTCTTCAACAATAGGCTCAGGTGGATCTTTAAAAACCAGACCCGTATACCCATCAACAATAATATAGTCTTCTTCGTTAACAGTATCAAAAATATTTTTAACACCAATAACCATCGGGAGTTCAAATGATGCTGCAAGAATTACAGTATGGGATGTTCTTCCGCCACGCGCCAAAACAATGGCTTTTAGACGTTTTTGTTTCATGCTGACAAGGTCAATGGGAGAAAGATCAGAGGTAATCAGGATGGTATCTTTGGATAATGTGCCAATGGCGATTGATTGTATTCCCAATAAATGTCGCAGAATGCGACGTCCAATATCTTCGAGATCGGCACTACGCTCTTTTAGATACTGATCTTCCATCTGTGAAAACATTCCCAGATATTCTGTTACGACTATTTTTAAGGCGGATGCTGCCCGAACCCCTTTTTGAATTTGAGCGAGTACTTTTTTCTTGAAAGAAGGATCATTCAACAACATGATATGCGCTTCAAGAATGGCATCATTTTGACCAGACAGATCTTTCACACGTGCTGCCATGTTTTTGATTTCAGCAAGAGCCTTAGAGAATGCCATTTCCAATTGATCAATTTCATACTGAATTTGATTTGATTCTTCATAGTGCACCATGTAGAAACCAAACTTTTCACCATAAAAATGAACATAACCCTTTGCAATGCCTGGAGAAACTGCAGTACCATGCAATATTGACTGTTTTTTGCTCTTATTCGTTTTATTTCGCTCTAACAATCCTGAAAATTCAACAGCAGTCGTAATTTGAATGGCAATCGTTGAAAAAACCTGAATATCATTATCGTTAATGGCATCGACACTTTGGGTCTGAATAACTAATACCCCCAGAGGCACATTTCGATAGACAAGCGGAACGCCGAGATAGGTTTGAAAAATTTCCTCTCCACTTTCTTCATAATATTTAAATCTGGGGTGATTCCTGGGATTCGATGTAAAAATTGGTTCCATCCGCTCGATAACTAAACCTGTCAAGCCTTCATTGATTTTCATTTTCAATTGACCTACAACATGCTTGTTTAATCCATGTGTTGCTCGAAGTATAAGCTGGTCAGTTTCTTTATCAATTAAGTATATGGAACAAACTTCTACATTAAATCGATATGCAATGCGTGAAACTATTTTGGCTAAAACATCGACAGGGTCATCGTATTCAGTAATGATTTTGCCAATTTCACCAAGAATTCGGACATCATCTCTTGGCATCAAATGACTCCTTGTAATGCATTTATATTTGCCACTTTGTCAACATCCAGAAGAATCTTGACACTTCCTTCTATGTTGGCAAGCCCTAGAATGAACTCTGTATCCACTTTTGCGCCAAATGTGGGGGTTTCATCAATATTTTCCTGAGTCACATTGAGCACCTCAGTCACAGAATCGACTACATTACCCACCTGGATAAGTTCTTCGTCTGCATATATTTCAACAACAATGATACATGTCCGGTCAGTATATTCGATTTCTGGCATGTTAAACCGTACCCTTAAATCCATTACAGGAATTACTTTTCCTCGAAGGTTCACAACCCCTTTGACATAATTCGGTGTATGGGGCACGGGAGTGACGTTCAACATTTGAGTAATTTCTTTGACTTTTACAATAGCAATACCATATTCTTCCTGTTCTAATGAAAAAGTCAGGTATTTGCCTTGATGTATTGAGGTTATTTGATCATTTTCAGTCATGGATCTTATTCCTTATAATTTTGGGTAATTAAAAACTATATTGTTTATATATCATATTTATATTTTTTATAAAGCTAAAAGTGAATATTAACTTTACGTTCTTCAATCGTCTTTTTTTCCATTTTTTTAATAAATGGCGAGATATTGTATGCTGTCTTAATTTGATCAACAGATTTTATTGCTTGATCATAGGATGCATACATCCCGGAAACAACGATATACCATAGCTTTTCATTTTTGTCTTTGAGCCAGTAAACAGCAGATTGTAATCCCTTCTGTTTAAATCTTTTAGCCTTATTCACAGCATTTGAATCATTTCTAAATGATGCAAGGATAACAATATAGATATCTGCATCCGCACGAACATTTGGTTTTTCAATTGTTTCTGTTTGAGTTTTAGGATATTCAGTTGTTAATTTTTTTTGAGTTTTTACTTTAATTTCCGGTTTTTCAGTTATTTCAGCTTTTTTTGAAGCGTCTGAATCAATCGCTTGTTCTGATTTGTTAGATCCGGTCTGTTGCGTTGCTTGTTCCCAACAGTATGTAATTTTTTCAGGTGCAGTCATGAAACCACGTTCTTGCGCTTTTGCAATGGATTCATGACCGAATAGCTGTAATTTGAGCTCAACATATTCAATATTCATTGATTTCAGCCGTTCTTTATCAAGTACAAATTCTGAGCGATGAAAACGTTTACTACCATATTGAACATCACGAATAAATTTCGGAAAAGCCATTGGATTAGGGTATGAGCGGATTAATTTCATATCTTTCAAATGAAATGTCACATGCACCGGACCACAATCTTCCGACCAATAAAAGGTTTCATGAGCAGGCTGATGACCAATCACCATGATTTGCTGGTTTTGATTGCATTTCATTTTTATCAATGTTAATTGCGGTTGGGATGTTGCAAGCGTGTTGGTTCGAGTTGGTGTTGCCTTGATAATTACAGGATATCGCTCTTTTAATTCTGCTTTTGGCCTTGGATGATAGGCAATATATTTAAAAAATGTTTCACGAAAAGGAACAGAAAGCCCTGCCAATCGCTTTGGAACATAACGCGTTTGTGTTATTTTTTCTAAAAATGGGCTTGCATAAGTTTGAATAAATTTTTTACTGCCCGATTTTTGCTTTTGGACGAGTGACCCATTCCCCACCTGTGCATTTACAGAAAGTACCATATCTTCCCAGTTTTGTTGAAGTTGACAGGCTGTTTCTCTCATAGAAAATTTTCGAATTAAATTAACAGGGCCTTCATATAATTTCCAAAATGCTGCGTTATCTTGATCTTTCTTGTTCCATATAGATTGAAGTTGAAAAATACTCAAACAAGCAATGGTATCTGGTCCATCACCAGGGCAAAAAGTATCTGGATTGTCAAAAAGTGTCTTAATTATTTGATATGATGTCTCTGGTGTATTTGGTAACTGAGCGATTTTTTTTAATGCTTCCAAATATCCATTAAAGACATTGGCTGTCTCAGAATCAATATTTGATATTTGCTTTAGAGAACGACTGGTATCCACAAGAATCATTTGTTCGTGTAATCGATGACACAATTGCAACCATTGTGGCCATTTTTTTTGATGCTTTATAAATGGTTGCATCTGTTCTACAATCACATCAATTAATTGAAAATAGGGATTTTTTTGAATATCATGAAGGTTTGTCACAATATCAACCCATGTTTCCCTTGACTCAAGGTAGTTTGACATGTTTTCAAACTTTTTTACTGCCTGCTCCCAAACTTGCAAATATTTGGTTTCATAATCTCGATAAAAAACTTTTGATTGAGCATCAAAAACTGATGGCGTTGCATGGGCCTGTCGTATAATTTTAAACAAATGACTGATATATGTATAACCATTTTTAGTGTATGCCGCATTGATGATTGTATCAAAACTATTTTTTTTTAAGTTTTTGCTCCATAAAGTTAACAAGTCAATGTCATTTTGTTGTTCATTGACAATTGGAAAAGTCCATTCCATTAAATCTGGTAACAATGCAACCATTTCTTCAACAGATGTTTTGAAAAGGTCTAAATCTTTACGAAATGGACGTCGATTATTGGCCCAAATCAATGCATTGGTGTAACAATTCATAAAGAGATTGAATCTGTCTTTTGATATCGGATGCATAAAAATTAATTTACCATCTTGATATGCCATCGGTGTAAATGTAAAACTTTCTTTATGATGCGAACGCATAAATTGATCGTTATAATCAATATAAAAAACAAGGGTGCCCATGTATTGGCCACTGTTTTTATGAAATATTTGATCATCATTTGTAATACCCGAGCGCTTGCTTAAATGATTGCGAAGATTTTCCATAAATTGATCAATCAATGGCTTAAGCAAGTACTTACGAAAAGTTTCTACATACTTTTGTTTTAAGTCTTTTACTGGATCTTTTTTTGATGGAAAACCGAACCAGGGTAAGTACCATCCAGAAATAGTTGCATCCAAAGAATCAATAAAATGACTTAATGAATCAAAATAGCCAATGGCATCATATGGCGTAGTAATATTTTTTTGGAGCATAGCAATGCTTGTATAAGTATTTATCAGTGTATTCTTGTGCGATTTGTACATCATACTTAGCCCAGCAATTGACATCAGCAGACAAACAACAATGCTCAGAATGATGGATTTGTATAAAAAACCATGACGCGTTTCTGGCTGAAAATAGCTTCTATAAGTGGCTGCTTGAGAAAATATACTTGTAAAAACATCATTAACAAAAGCGGGCTTTTGCATCAAAACTGGATTCTCGTCTGGTTCATCAGTTTGGTGTACTGGATGATTAATCAACCCCATAAAATAAAGACCGATAAATTTTGGAGGGAGCCGATCAGGTTGCGTTTGGATCAGGCCATTGGTCAAAGCTACCAAATTTTTTTTTAAATTAATTAATGATTGAATTAATTTATGGGAAGGTGTGTCTGGTGGGTGTTCAGATGATGATAATTGATCGTTAATATTTCGAAAAGCAGCAGAAATAAATGATTGTGCTTCAATTTCTTCATCTGGAACAGCAAATCCAAAGGCTTCATCCAATCTAAATTCGGGTAATTCTTGTGTCCATGATTCAAACCCCTCAATATCTTCCATATTACGAATGACAAGCATAATTGGAATGTTTAGCGCAGTATCATTTCTAATCGTATCCACACGCATACGAATGTTTTGTCCCAGTAGAAACAATTCATTGGATTCCGCAATGCGCATGTGACGTGCATCCAAAACAATTCCAAGTGTTTGAATATTGTCTTTATGATTTTTTTTTATGAGGCGCGTTATTTGTTGAAATGCAAAAGGGGTCAAATTGTTGAATGATTCAATGTCGTCTTGAATACATACAAAATGCCCATCCTTTATTGAATGCATCGCAAACATTTCATGTTTTTGCTCATCAGTTGACTGAGATATTTCATCAATCTCAGGGAATTGATTGGATAACTTAAACACAAGATACAATGGGTCTTTGGATGGAACATTCTGAATATGTTTCTTCAGTAATTGTTTGTCCATTCGGCTTAATTGTTGTTTATTTTTTTTCATTTGCTGTCTCAATCAACGATAACATAAGAATTAATAATGCTCTTTATTTGTTTTGGGTATGTATTGAAGATCATATTAATCAGATTAATTAGCGGATGACCTCAGAAAGTTTTGCCGCTTCTTTGATAAGATCTGTTTGAAAAAATGAAAATATGCCCAAGATTAATACGATAAGTCCAATAATCATCCATATAAACAAATGATTATTTTTTTGACGTTCATAACTCGTTGTGCTCTCAGTAATGTATGCCTGGGGAAATAATTTGTTTGATTGTTTTTGTTTGATTGACATATTAAATATCCTTCTCACAACGTTTGATAAACATTGAAACGTTTGGAATTGATTATTTCATAACATTTATATTTTATTTAAAAAGTATATACAATATATAGCTGAGTGTCAAGAACAATGCTATGTCTAATTCATCAGTACTTTGTAAAAAGAAACATTGCTGGTTATTTTTTTTATTCTGGTTTTCAGATTTAGGATTCTAATGTGAAGACATTTTTAATAATCAATCCTTATTTCTATTGATTTTTTTATAATATTTTAGTATCATTTGATTTTCAAGTTTTCTCGAAAAATGACAGTATAGCTCGTTCCCAGGGAACATAAATAGGTAGCACTGCCACCTGTTCAATGCATAGGCGGCAGTGCCGTCCAAACAACGTTTTCCAGGCAGAACCCTTATTGTTATAAACATCTCGATAAGAGATTGGATTTACAGGATTCCCGTTCCTACGATTTGAATGGAAAAAGTTCAATTTCACTCACAAGAACCAGAATCCAGCCAATATCCAAAACCAAATGTAGGGGCGAACCTTATGTTCGCCTTCCGAACAAATACCACAAATGAACCGGGCGCATTCCCAAAAAGTCGGACATTTGTTTTCTTAGCCCTGAAGGGCGGCAACATACCAGCCCAGGGCAACGCCCTGGGTTATGGTGCTCGTTCCCAGGCTCTGCCTGGGAACGTTTTCCGAGGT
>Ga0272440_1002796_pt1 | contig 13396 bp, 2 predicted proteins | sample SSMMMBAug17_FD_192440 | JGI IMG/M metagenome (GOLD analysis project Ga0272440, IMG submission 192440) | Marine sediment archaeal communities from Little Sippewissett salt marsh, Falmouth, MA, United States - SSM-MMB-Aug17 | ecosystem: Environmental > Aquatic > Marine > Wetlands > Sediment ...
ATACAGGTGAAACCATTTCTTTTCGATTTTATGATGCCATTAGCCAAACCATTCATATGATTCAGGAAATTGTACCATTTTCAGCAGAAATGATTAAAGGAAGTATTGGCTCGCCAGTCACTTTTCATTTGAGCGACTCCAGAAAAAAGGGATGTATCGACCCAAAGGCTCAAAATTTTGATCCGCTTGCAGAAATTGATGATGATTCCTGTATGTATGCCCCAAAACTGGCATATATTGACAATCAAGTTATTCAAGAAGATACCCAATTGACTTACACCCTAACTGTGTATGATGGCGATAATGATTCTTTAACGCTCACAGTTCAAAAATCCAATGAATCTTTTAAAGCACAGATAGACAAACATATATTGAGCGTTATCCCGCCCAAAGATTTTTTTGGCACAGTAGATCTGACTGTCAATGTCACTGATGGTCAATACTCTGATACATGTACTTTTCAGTTATTCGTAAGCCCTGTAAATGATCCGCCGGTCATTTCATCAATCCCCGACCAAAATATTTATGAAAATGGCACAACCTCAGCCATATATTTTACTGTGACCGATATTGAGAATGATAATTATCAGGTTTCTGTTCATTCCAGTAATAAAGACCTGATCAATGATGACAGTATCGTTCTTACAGTTGACCAATGGTTCTGGTATTTAACATTAACACCGCTCAAAAATGCCTGGGGTGAAAGTCAAATCACCATCTCAGTCAATGATGGCAATATGCCTGTTCATGAATCCTTTTTGCTCACTGTTCGTCCATTAACCGCTCAACCAACAATTTCAAAGATTCCAACAGTGCTTATCCAGGAAAATTCATCAAGTGAACCCATTCCTTTTACAGTTACAGATCCTGTTTTTGGTGAAGAAAATATCCATTTGACTGTTACCACAAACAATACACAACTCATCCCTATCGAAAATATTGAAATCATCAAAAATGATGCGGGTCGATATTTACGAATTACTCCCATTGTTGATCAGAATGGTTCAGCAACTGTTACACTGAAAGCGAGCAATCCCAAATATTCGGTCAATTCTGTTTTTTCTGTAATTGTGAAACCCAAAGATGAAATCGCTATTTTTAAACGTTTTCAAAAGCTTGATGGTCTCGGAAATCCACTTGCTGATACAGCAACAGAATTTACTATGATTCACGATCTCGCAACTGATTTGATTTGGGAAGTAAAGTCATTGGATCCAGGCATTCAGGGGAAAGATCGCATGTTTACATGGTATCATTCAGATGATGCGATTAATGGCGGATATGCAGGCACAACATCACCAGCTGGGGATACGCAATACTATATTGAGTGGCTTAATAGAAAAAATTTTGGGGAAATATCCAACTGGCGCATGCCTGAAATATCCGAATTGATGTTTCTTGTTAATGTCACAGAAAACAGTCCGCATATTTCAACACAGTTTTTTCCCAATACAATGTCTGGTTGTTATTGGTCTGCAACACCTCATGCGCAATATCCAGGTGATGCCTGGATTGTTGATTTTTCTGATGGCACGGATGATTATGTCTCCAAAGCCCATTTATGCTACATTCGTGCTGTGAGAGGGAAAAAAAATGAGTGTCTTCTTAAACCGGATCGTTTTATAGACAATCTGGATAATACCATTACAGATACCTGCACAGGTTATATGTGGGCCAAAGCCGCATTATCACAAGATACATATGTGGCATCTGCAAATGCCTGTCAACATCTGACCCTGGCAGGTCATAGCGATTGGCGATTTCCATCACGAAAAGAAATGCGCACCCTCATTCGCTATGATCGATATGATCCTGTGATTGCATCAGATCTTTTTAATCAAGGCTCCGACTGGTTTTGGACCAAAGATAAAACTGACAATAACAAAATGGCCTGGGCTATTTATTTTTTTTATGGGGCTTCCTATATACGAAATTTAGACTATGAATACCATGTGCGCCCCGTGCGTGCCGGTCCGCAAGAAACACATCAATGCTTTTCTGTGGGCATGCCTTTGCCTGGAAGTCAATGGCTAGAAGACGATATGCTGAATATCCAATGGCGCTCCTGTCCATCAGTTGAGTCGGTTAATATTTATTTATCACGTTCAGGTGGAAAGGAAGGCAGTTATACGCAACTGGCAACCAATTATCCCAATACCGGTCAGTTTAACTGGACTGTTACCCGCCCTCAAACCAAAAACGCCATGCTTAAAATCCAGGATGCTGAAAATATATTGATTTATGATGATCATGGGGTGTTTCAAATTATGGGTCAACCCGTGCCCGGTATGGATGTTTCTCCCAAAACACTTCATATTCCTGCCAAAGGTGGTAAATCTACACTCACAATTACCAATATTGGTGATGGCACCCTCGAATGGCAAGTCAATATTTTAAATAGTTGGCTTGTGCCACAATCGAGTTTGTCTGGCGTTGATAATGGTTGGTTCGAATTTACGATTTCAGAAAATTCTGGTGAGCCACGAACTGCCTGTATTGAAATATCAGCATCCAATATAGAAAATAGCCTGCAAAAGGTTTGTTTGTCTCAGGCAGGAAATGAATTGATTGATTTATTCAAATCTGTTTCAGCAGGCGACCTCACTGAAACACTGGAGTCTGCCTGGGGGTGCAACTGGGTTGATTATAACCAAGATGGCTGGATGGATATTTTTGTGATCAACCGCCATGCAAGAAACAGCCTTTATCAAAATAACAAAGATCGAACATTTACAAAGATAGTTGACCATATCCTGGTCAATAATGAAATCGACTCAACAGCTGCAACATGGGCTGACTTTGATAATGATGGCGATATTGATGTATTTATAGTTCATCCTGCTGAAGGCAATGAGCTTTATATCAGTGATGGCAGTGGTGTGTTTACGCCAGTTCTTGATGATATTGTTGTTACAGATGTGGGCATTTCATATGGCGCATCATGGATTGATGCAGATAATGATGGGCATTTGGACTTATATGTCACGAAAACCGGGCTGGAATCCAATGCACTGTATATGAATTTGGGGAATGGCCATTTTGAAAAGAATACAACCGCCAGCATCATTGGTTTAACAGGCAAATCTCTGGCCTGGGGTGATTACAGGCAAAATGGGTTCATGGATGTCATCATTCCAGAACAGACGGCCTTGTTTCTAAATGCTGGCAACCTTTCATTTTACCGGATGGCGTCATCAGTGCTTCATCTGGATTCAAGCCAGAAGTCCTTTGACGCCGCCATTTGGGCTGATTTTGACAATGATACCTACCTGGATTTGTATCTAATCAATCACATGAATCATAATATATTGTTCCAAAATGATGGTCAAGGCAGCTTTAAGCAAATGACTGATCTTTCACCCTGCCAGGATGGCGGCCATTCAACGAATGCTTCATGGGCAGACTTTGATCGTGATGGAGATTTGGACTTGTTTGTCACGCGCCTGGACGATCATAATCTTTTTTATGAAAATAATGGAAATAAACAATTTATCCGAGTCAACACAGGAGATATCGCCACTGGTAAGGGGCAGTCCAGTGCTGTGGCCGATTTTGATAATGATGGAGATATGGATTTACTGGTTGTCAGATCTGATGACAATCATATCCTATTGGAAAACCAATCTACGAAAGGTCATTGGATTGGGATTCGTTGTCTGGGGACTGATGCCAATCGTTCTGCCATTGGTGCACAGGTCATTGTGAATGCAAACATCTATGGTAAACATCTCCAGCAAGTAAGACAAATAACCGCGCAAACAGGTCATAGCAGTATGGATAGTCAAATTATCTTTTTTGGCCTGGGAGATCAATCGTTGATCGACCAAATTATGGTGAACTGGCCAGGAGGAAATGTCAGCCGACTGCAAAATGTTCAAGCAGATCAATACCTTACAATTGTTGAAAATGAGTCAGTTGCTTTGAAATCCCTGACATTATCACCATTACATCATATCGTTTCTGCACGTGAAGGCAGTTTTTCATTACAAATCATCGTTGAAAACGAATCCAAACCGCTGACATGGAATGTTCAAACGAATTCTGATTGGGTTTCTTTCAATGATCCACAAACAGGAACACAATCACAAAATTTAAATATTACAGTTGATCGCAATTCAGGTTATCAAAGAATCGGATATATTACGATTCAGGCGGATGATCAGTCAATCTCATCTGTCACAATGGAACTTGTTCAAAAGAGAAATGCGCCGCCACAGTGGCATTTTCCCATTCAGGAACTATACATGATAGAAGACAGCAAAATGATTTCAGTCCCCTTTCAAATTCAAGACATTGATACAGATATGTCCGACTTCGAATTTACCACTCATTCACAAAATTCAGATTTATTCGGTCAATACAATTTATCAGTTGTGCCACATTCTGTCACACCCAATACCATGCAGTTATTGCTGATCCCTCAAGCCAATACATATGGCGATAGCATTGTCAGCCTGACTGTTTCGGATGGCATAAATCAATTGACAGACACCATTTATGTCAATGTTGAATCAATAAACGACTTACCCATTGTATCGGGACTCAGTGACAAAACCACGAAAGAAGACATTCCTGTGTATCAAAAATTTACTGTGACAGATGTAGATCAGGATGGCATCTCTGTCAATGTGCATTCGTTGTCTCCCGAACTATTTGATGACCAGAACATATGGATAGCGTCTGCCGGCTCAACATATCATTTGGAAGCAACACCCATCGCCAATATGAATGGAACCGGTCAGTTAGAAATTACAATTTCTGATGGCTATGCCGCCATTACCCAGGTTGTTGAGATAGATGTCCTCAGTGTCAACGATACACCCACAATATCGGATATTGCTGATCATGAACTTCTTGAAACAAGTATCGCAATCCCATTTACGATTGCAGATGCCGAATCCGCTGCCAGTCAATTATTGGTGAAGGCCAAAACCAATTCTCCCAGTTTAATACCAGAAGATCACCTCCTGCTAACAGGATCAGGTCAAAATTACACATTGACCCTCTCAAGTCCGGCCAATTTGTTTGGTATTGCACAAATAGAACTGGCTGTCAGCGATCATTCTCTCACACGAACCATTCAATTTAATGTGTTTGTTCGAAATGCGGGTAATGTGCCCATGATTGCCAATGTGCTGGATCAATACACCAATGAAGATATCCCGCTTCACCTGACAATAACTGTGGGCGGTGTTGCCAGCGAATCCATTATTATTACAGGGACTTCAAGCAATCCAAATCTTGTCAGAGATATAGATATTGACATTCAGGGAATTGGACAAAAAAGAACGTTAATCATTACGCCCATTCAAGATGCCTTTGGGCAAAGTCATATTCGTTTATTTGTATCTGATGATCATCACACCATTGACGATCTTTTTTTATTGACAGTCATGCCTGTCAATGATGCGCCAGTTATTTCAGAAATTGATGATATTTGGCTTCGTGAAGATACAGCGTCGGCAACGATCTCATTTACAACAATGGATATTGACAGTAACAGCTTATCTGTTATGCCATTGTCTTCAGATGAATCAGTGATTCCATCCAGTCAATTAGATTTAAACCATGAACTGGATCATTGGGAGTTAACCCTGGTGCCTGCTGCCAATGCGACAGGTGATTGTTTGATTCTTGTTCAGGCGTCTGATGGCATAACAACCACAGTTGAATCCTTTAATGTTGAAATGCGTCAAATAAATGATCGGCCGGTTATTCAGCCCATTCCAGATCAGATTATTGATGAAGATACATCCTGTACAATTTCCCTGGATCTATCTGATGAAGAAACCCCGTTGACAAAACTTCAGCTGTCTGTGCATTCCAGCAATCCGGATATCTTGACACCCGATCGTGTGACGCTTGATATACATGCCATGACACTGACTCCCATGACCAATGTATTTGGAAAGACAAATGTGACGCTATTTGTTGATGATGGCAGCGGCTTGCCCACTGCTATTCAATCTGAAACCTTTGTATTTTGGGTTCGTCCGGTCAATGATTTACCATATATCATCCCTGTTGATTCGCAAACAGTCGCAGAAAATGAATCCATAACACTGTTATTCACGATTTGCGATCTTGAAACACCGGCAACAAATCTGATGACTCAGGCAACATCAATGAACCAGACATTAATTCCTGATAGTAACTTAATAATCACAGGCAATGGGGCTTCTCGGATACTTCACATCACACCAAGACCCCATTATTCAGGCGAGACGCAGATTCATCTCTCTGTTTTTGATGGCACATCTTCAAGTTCTCAAGCCTTTACTCTCACTGTTACACCATATAATTATCCTCCGGATTTTCTGGTTGGCATGGATCTTTATATTTGGGAGGATGCCCCCCCACAAAGGCTGATCAAATGGGCCACGCAAATTAGCCCGGGGCCTCTAAATGAAAATCAACAAACCCTTTATTTTCAAATCACAGACAATACAAACCCAGAATACTTTCAAAGCACACCTGTGGTAACTGCTCAGGGCGATTTGCATTATACACTTGCTGAAAACGCCTTTGGAACAGCGACCCTGATGCTTACACTGTTTGATGATGGGGCTCAAAACAATGCCAGTATTCCCAAACGATTTCAGGTAAATATATCTCCTGTAAATGATCCGCCATCCTTTATAAAGGGGCAGGATATTACTATTCCTGAAGATCATGAAAATTGTCTGTTTCATAACTGGGCAAAATTTGTGAATCCCGGCGCAACGAATGAAACCAATCAAAAATTAACCTTTTTTCTTGATACAGATGCAAAAGAACTGTTTTTACAATTCCCCTCAGTTTCAGATCAAGGAGACCTTGTCTTTATACCAAATCCCAATGCCAATGGCATTGCACACTGTGAAATATATCTCAAGGACAATAATGATGGCCTAAATACCAGTCAAACCGAGACCTTTACCATTCAAATCCTGCCAGAAAATGACCCGCCAACAGTTACGCTCGTTCCTGACCAGCAAATTTTCGAAGATCATCCCCTGGCCATTGATTTAAACATTAATGATGTGGATCATTCAATATCTCAAATCAGCCTGACTGTAACTTCAAGTAATCCTTTGCTTTTTCCGGATAATGCCTTTTCCATAAGCGGTTCTGAATACAACCGGGTATTGCACATCTTGCCATCAACAAACCAGTCCGGTGTGTCTACAATTACAATGACCCTTTCAGATGGCCTGGCAAACAAGGTGCATGCATTTACGCTGACAGTCTTGCCTGTCAATGATTTACCGATCATCTCGCCCATTGAGCATCAATACTTAGCGGAAGACAGTCCGGCTGTTTTTATTCCTTTGACTGTCACTGATGCTGAAACCGCGGCAGAACAAATCCGATTGACAGCATTTGCCAATGAACCCCATATGTTTGAATGGGTTGACATTCAATACATTTCAGACATGCCATATCTTCACTTTAAACCGGAATTCAATGTATATGGTACAACAACCATCGTCATATTGGCAAAGGATCCAGATGCGGTGACTGATACTGGCAGATTAGATATTGACCTGTCAATTGCGCCTATTGATGACCCCCCAACAATCAAAGTCGAGCCCCCTTTTGAAATGATTGAAGACCAGGAGGCCTGGTTTTCTGTTGAAATTGAGGATTTGGATACAGATTTGAATAATTTGTTTGTAAGTATTCAATCCAGTAATCCAGAGATCGTGCCCAATGACACCAGCTATGTGTATATTCAAGGTGACAAAGTGATGCGAAAGCTTCATGTAAAACCGAATGCAAATGCCAATGGTTCGGTCAGTTTGACCATTACTGTAAGTGATCATGTCAATTCGTCCCAAACGCGAATGATGCTAAACATTCAGCCAGTAAATGATGCCCCAATTGCCAGAGATTTTACGTTAGAGCTGCTTGAAGACCAGGCCCGAACAGCAAAGTTTCATGCCATTGATGTCGATACAGACCCGCTCAGTTACACAATTATTGCACAGGGGGATTTGGGATATTTAACATGCCTGTCGGATCATTCTTTTGTATATACACCATTTCTCAATCAATTCGGTATTGAACAAATTTACTATCAGGCAACAGATGGCAAACTTGTTTCCAATGTTGGCACGATTACAATTCAGATTTCAGGTGTAAATGATATGCCACAGGCGCATGACTTGGAATTCTTTCTTCTGGAAGATCGCACAATAAATGACAATCTTCTGGGTACTGATCCAGACAAAGATAGATTGAATTATCGAATCAGTTCGCCCCCAAAATTCGGCCAAATTTTTATCACAGATGACCAATCAGGAGCCTTTTTCTATCAACCAGACCTGAATGCCTGTTGTCAGGATACATTTTCATACAAAGTTTATGATGGCACCATCGATTCAATGACCGCCAAAGTCACAATGACCATTACCCCGGTCAATGATCTTCCAATAGTGAACCCATCCACTTTGTTGATTGATGAAGACACATCAGGGAGCAGTCAGGTTGAAGGCACAGATATTGATAATGACTCGCTGACATTTGAAATGATTTCCCAACTGGGCCTGGGGACTTTTGTTCTCATGGCTGATGGAAAGTACCATTATACACCACCAGCAAATTTCAATGGCACAGATACCATTCTTTTTAGAGGTTTTGATGGCAAAGACTTCTCAAATATTGGAAAAATTGATATCACTGTCGCACCTGTAAATGATATCCCTCTGGTATATTCAAACCAGGTAACATTGAATGAAGATCAAACCAAACAATGGCAATTAAACGCCTCAGATATTGACCAGGACCCCCTCACGTTTCAACTTATCGATTTCCCAGATTCAGGCAGTTTGACAGTGACGTCTTTTGGTCTGGCAACCTATACACCCAATGAAAATATTTGGGGAGTAGATCGATTTTCATTTGTTGCAAATGATGGTCTGGCTTTATCTGAAAAAGCATGGATAACATTGACAGTTCAGGCAGTGAACGATAAACCCGTTGTCAAAGCCACAGAATATCAAGGACTGGAAGATGGAACAATTTCCAGCCGACTCAGTGGAGTTGATCAGGAAAACGACCCTTTGACATTTGCGGTTAGACATCATCCCAAACAAGGGAGCCTGTCTTTGCTGGAAAATGGTGAGTTTACGTATTATCCTGATGCAAATTTTAATGGCACCGATTTCTTTTGCGTTGTTGCCAATGATGGTGCCAGTAACTCAGAGCCAACATGTGTCAGCCTGGTTATCTTTCCTGTTAATGATGCCCCTATTTCACAGTCAAAAACATATATGTTAGACGAAGACACCATTCTTAATGATTATTTCATTGGAACAGATATCGATCAGGATACATTATCCTATCAAATATTGGTTAATGGTCATATGGGGACAGCTCGTATCACCAACAAACAAAATGGCGCGTTTACATACATGCCTGATTATAATCAACATGGAACCGATACACTGACATTTCGCGTCAGTGATGGAATGGTCAATGCGATGCCATCACAAATCACGCTAATCATACAATCAGTGAATGATGCCCCCATTGCAAACACAACGCAGTTGACCACCCTTGAAGATCAACGCCTTATGGGGCAACTCAGTGCAACAGACATTGAGGGGAATGCGCTGACATATAAGATTGTTGAACCTCAACAAAATGGTGAGTTAAGTATCATGAATGACAAAACCGGCGAATTTATGTATTTTCCAAACGCCAATTATTTTGGCAATGATCACGTTTCATTTCAAGTTACTGATTCCCATGGAGAAATCTCAAACATGGCCAGATTGGACATCATTATTCAGGCAGTCAACGATAAACCAGTTGCCCAAAGTGATACATTGATTATCAATGAAGACCAGGTGATTAAAAGTCAATTGTATGGTACTGATGTTGATGCCGACCCCATATGGTTTATACAAGAAAAAGAACCTGCAATGGGCATCATGGAAATAACCAACGCCTTAAGCGGGTCATATATGTATACGCCTTTTGCAGATGTCAATGGGATGGATTCATTTCAATTTTCAGTTTATGATGGTAAAGAATACTCTGATCCAGCGACCATTGATATCGAAATTGTCAATATTAATGATCCGCCAGTCAGTCAGAATGCTGCAGTGAATACAATGGAAGATCATGCGGTATCATCCATTTTACCTGCCACCGACCCGGATCATGATGACTTAACGTTCGACGTTATACATTTACCATACAAAGGCCAGATTTCTTTTTCTGAGTCAGATGGCACGTATACTTACACGCCCAATTTAAATGAAAATGGCTCTGACACATTGATTTTCAATGTTAGCGATGGACGAAAAGTCTCGTTACCATCAACAGTGTCATTTACAATTCATCCTGTAAATGATGCCCCATTTGTACAAAATCTGGTTTTAAACTGTGATTTAAATCAACCATTGTCCAGAGCGTTTCCAATTATTGATCCGGATTATCAGGATGGTCATCAAATCCAATTGATCGAATGGCCGGAAAATGGCACGATTCAGATTAGTGACAAAAGCTTCACGTTTCAAGGGTTTGAAACAGGTGTCGATCAATTTGCATATGTCGTTCGTGATGACTATTTGACATCAAATGTTGGACACGTTGTGTTGTTAATTGGCAATGCAGATCTCAAGCCAGATATTGATGGGAATGGCACCATTGACCTTGCTGATGCTGTCATCGGTTTGAACTCTTTGGTTCAAATGGATACAATGGGCGGAAATCTGCGGGATATTATTTTTGGATTGAAGTATATATCAAAATAGTTGTATTCAGGCTAAAATGTACGATCTCGGCAATTTCAATAACAGCCTGGAGTTGAAAAATCCAGGCTGTTCCTGTGTGAGTTAATTGTTTTTCTTTAAAAAATTGGCCAACATGATTTGTTCCGACAGATTAAGCGCATCATTGTTTGAAGAACCGAACTGTTCGGATATCTCCTTTTGCATCAACCGGTCAATTGTATGTTGCAATTTCCATTCATTTTTATGAATTAATAATGGCAGAAAATCAAAGATAATAAAATCGGTTCTGGCGGTTTCCCAGTCCAGGATATAATTTTTATTGGATGTGACGATAATATTTTTAATATTTAGATCTCCATGAATCAATGAACATGGTAGCAGTCTGTTACCGAAGTCTGCAATTTTATCCAAATCCACCCTTTCCAATTGCGCATTATTTTTAGTACTTTTTAAGCGATAACGTTCAATTGTTGAATTCAGGTCAATATCGAGATCTTTAAGCGTTTGCCAACGAATTCCATTGGATTCATAAAATTGCCACATCTGAGGAATAATGCGTTGAAATATCAATGGGACCCTGGGATGATTGCGTGATAGCAAGTCACCAAATATAATTTTATCGATAAAGAAAAAGGGTTCCCTTTCCAAGTTGTAGCTCAGTATTTGGGGGACATGAAGAAGACTGGAATTCTCAATTTGTTGGCGTATATGAATTTCATTTTTAAAATCAACCAATGACCTGACACCACCAGGCATATACAATTTAATGCGCATACCTTGTGACAGGTAAAATAGGCTGATATTGGACCGGATAACGATGATATCGGCAGAAGAAAAAAATGCAACCTTTTTAAATATAGCTTCATAAAGTAAACGCAACGCTGTTTTGGGTCTATCAGGCAACAAGCGCATGTAAGCATTACGTTCTCCTGGTTCCCATTTGTTATAAAGAGCCTTTTTCAGAGAATTGACATTTAGAAATCGAAATGATTTTTGTTGCAAAATATATTTGTTGCGCGATGACGTATCGCCATTGATCAATGATTCAACACGACTGATCAAATCGCTTAATTGGGATAGGGAATAGTCGTTTTGTACTCGCATGATGCACCTTGTTTCTAGCAGATGGCATGAGACCTATCAAACATTCTTGAATGTATGATGTTCAACCATTTCTGTTAATGGAAATCTACTTTCTTTCTGTTATAGCTGGTATTTTATTGGTCAGTTTTTTGTTTCCATTGGCGAGTTTATCCAACGTGAACGCATCATACAAGGCGCCATCAGCAGTTTTGGCTTCATAGTTCAATCGGTTGCCATTGATACTGATTACCTGATAAAGCTGTGTATTGCCAGCAACTCTTTCCATAAGCTCTGAATTAACAATGGGAGGATACATTTTAGCGCCAGCGACCGATACGATATAGACGATTCCTGAATTCTCGTTTGTTGCAATGCTTCTGGGCTGTCCAATCATGGTTCTGATAAGCTTGCTCCTTATATAGGTGTGATCGTGACCGAGCAAGATAAGATCCACGTTATATTTTTCAAAAATAGGTAGCCAAATATTTCTCTTTTGGTGGGGATCTCCACTTTTTGAGACAAAGTACAATGGGTGGTGAAAAGCGACGATTGTCCATTGTTGATCGTTTGTTTTAAGAACCTGCTCTAACCAACTTGTTTGAGAATCATTAATTACATTGGAATCAAGAAAAATGAATCGGGCTCCCTGATAATCAAAATAGTAGGCTAAATCTTCATAGCCTTGAGGACCATTCTTGGGAAAATCAAAAATTTTGCGCCAATGCTTACAAATTTTGCCTTTCCGATATTCATGGTTACCAGGGGTCGCAAAGCATGGCATCATTTTATGGATAAATCCCAGAGCGTCAAACCATTCCCCCCAATATTTCGCCTTGCTGCGTCGAACAATATCTCCGACATACAGAATAAAGGCGGCATTTGGATTCTCACTATATGCTTTGCGGACGACGCGCGACCAGCTACTGCGGATGCCATATTGCACATCTCCCATAAAAATAAAGCTGAAAGGTTTGTTCTTAGGACTGGCAGTCTTAAAATAATTCCACTCGCTCCAAAAATTGCCATTGCCAACGCGATAAGCATAGGTTGTTTCCTGTTGCAAGCCTGTCATATTGGCTGCATAATAGTTTTCAATTCCAAAGCCGGTGATTAGCGTTTGCTGATTCGCCATTGTTTCTTGAGCATATTTTTCCAGGTCAGGGCCCTGGGACAAATGTGTATACTGAACTTTTCCGTCTGGGGAACCAATCTGACATCGCCAGGTCACAGACATGCTCTTAGAAGGTTCTTCAATCCAACTCAGCAAGATTCTGTCAGGATAGGCACCGGCTTTGTAAGGTCCGCCATACTTGTTATTAAGGATAAATAGAACGATGACCCCAAAAATTAGGGTAAACAGGACATAAGAGACCTTTTTTTTGATTGACTTATTCTTTTTGTTCAGTTGCATGTTTATTTTGCTAGTTTAAGTTAAATGTTTGGCGAAAGCACAATCAGTTGCATTCGTTTTCAAAACATTATATATTTCTGTTTGGGTTTTGTCAATTTAATCTCTTTATTGCGCAGTATGTCTTTGGAAGTTATTATCAGAGCTTTCCTAAATGAATCAATCATAGTAGAACAATTGG
>Ga0272440_1002797_pt1 | contig 13396 bp, 10 predicted proteins | sample SSMMMBAug17_FD_192440 | JGI IMG/M metagenome (GOLD analysis project Ga0272440, IMG submission 192440) | Marine sediment archaeal communities from Little Sippewissett salt marsh, Falmouth, MA, United States - SSM-MMB-Aug17 | ecosystem: Environmental > Aquatic > Marine > Wetlands > Sediment ...
CCAAATGAACATTAATATTCGTTTTGGTAAAACTTCAAAAATGTTACAAGATATGATAAAATCAATTAAAGATAATAATAAAATCAAGGATCTTTTTGTAAAATCTTTTAGTTGTGAAAATGAAGAAGAGTTTTTGAAAATGATTTGATAATAAATACGAACTATATTCTTTACCATGCTGGAGCTTTGGGAAATAAATTTGTTGAAATATTTCCTTAATTCCGTACTTCCTTATTTCCTTTTAGGCGATTTCAGGAAAAGAATTTACCCATTATAAAATATTAATAATAATTAATTGTTATGCTGATTCTTAAAAGACATAAATCTTTTAGGTTGATAACAGAAAAAATTCATGTTACTTAAATAGTTTGCAATAAATGATATATTTTATTGTTAGAAATAAATTATTCTAACATTCAGAAATTATAATATTATTATAATTTTTTATGCCAAAATGGCCTTTTTTTTTAAAAATTAAATAAAGGTATTTATTATGACGCCTGAATTTGTTATTGGCTTTGCACAAGAAGCTGTAAAAATGGTAATAATGATAGCAGCTCCAATGCTTGGACTTGGTTTAATAGTTGGAGTAGCTATCAGTCTTTTTCAAGCGGTTACTCAAATTCAGGAAATGACATTGACCTTTATTCCAAAAATTCTTGCAGTTTTTTTTGGTTTAATGATGTTTGCACCCTGGATGTTAGAAAAACTTGTTTCTTTTACCAGACATTGTATATCACAAATACCTATATATATTAGATAAATGGAAATATTTGATCTTACAATTGATATGTTTAAATCATATATTCTTGTTTTAATGAGAGTTAGTGTTGTACTGTTTATGTTACCAATATTTGGTGGAAAAAAAATTGCAATTATAATTAAGGCAGCATGTGCGTTTTCAATCAGCCTTGTTTTATTACCGGTTGTTTTACCTGATCCTTCATTATTTCCTGATGATCCCTGGCTGGCCTTTATGATATTATGCTCAGAAATTATTTTAGGTTTTATACTTGGATTTATAGTTGACTGTTTTTTTTCAGGAATTCAACTTGCAGGTCAAATGATTGGAATGCAAATGGGAATGGCTATTGCAACAGTTGTTGATCCAAACTCGGGAATACAATCATCAATGGTATCTCAATTAGGATTTTGGGTTGCTGTAATTACATTTATTGTCTTAAATGGACATATTTTACTATTATTTGCAATAAAAGAAAGTTTTAGTATTATACCTATAGGTGCTTTATCGCTTCAGACTGGGCTATATAAACCTGTATTGCAATTTGCCTCAGATATATTTATAATTGCTGTACAAATTGGTGCACCTGCTATTGCTGCATTGCTTTTTACTGATGTTGCTTTTGCTCTCACTGCAAAAGTTTCACCGCAAATGAATGTATTTATTGTTGCATTGCCATTAAAAATTGCAGTTGGACTTTTTTTCTTTGGATTGACATTAAATATGGTTCTTTATTTTATGAGAAACTATCTTAATAATTTTTTGCATATGATGAAAAATTTAATGAGTTTAATGGTTTAATAATTAACTCAGACAGGTATATATGCCAGCAGAAACAGAATCAGGTGAAGAGAAAACCGAAGCCCCTACTGGTAAAAGAAGAGGTGAAGCCAGATCAAAGGGGCAGGTTGCCAAGAGTCAGGAAGTTGGAAATGTAGCTGTATTATTTGGAGGACTTTCTGCTCTTTATTTGCTAAGTAATTTTTTATATAACAGGCTGTATAGTTTTCTTATAGATACGTTTAAAATAATTGCCAGACCTGATTTGAATGATGCTGATTTTACTCATTTGTTTAGTGGATTTATTATTTATTTTTTGCTGACTATTATGCCAATTCTTGGTATAATTTTGCTTTTTGCATTAATATTAACAGCAATTCAAGTAGGAGGCATTAAATTTTCATGGGAGGCAATAAAACCTAAATTCTCTTCGTTAAATCCAATATCAGGTATAAAAAAAATAATGCTTTCAATGCAGTCTCTTATGATGCTTGTTAAGTCGGTTGCAAAATTATTTATCGTAGGAATTGTTGCTTATTCAGTTGTTGTGGACGAACTTGACTTTTTATTAAATCTAACGCAAATGGAAATTCCTGCTATTTTGTTATATATTATGAAAATAATGGCAGAAATTTTTTTAAAAGTATCTATTGTAATGATTTTTTTAGCTATTTTAGATTATTCTTATCAAAAATATGAATATGAGAAAAATTTAAAAATGACTAAACAGGAGATTAAGGAAGAAACAAAACAAACAGAAGGTGATCCACAGATAAAGTCAAGGATAAAGGCAACACAAAGGGAAATTGCTAAAAGAAGAATGATGGAAAGTGTTCCAAAAGCGGATGTAGTAGTAACTAATCCAGTTCATCTTGCTATTGCAATAGGGTATGATAAAGATAAAATGAATGCACCTACTATTCTCGCAAAAGGAGCTGGACAAATAGCATTTAATATTAAATCAAAAGCAAGAGAATTTGATATCCCAATTGTTGAAAATAAGGAACTGGCAAGAAACTTATTTAAAATGGTAGAGATAGGTCATGAAATACCAGTTACTTTATATCAGGCAGTTGCAGAGGTTCTTGCATATGTTTATAGATTAAAGGGGAAAGTCTAATTAAATATTATGGCAAATTCTATTAAAGATATAATTGCATTTGATAAAGAAAATTTTATTATGATTATTGGCATGATAGGTATACTGGTAGTTATGCTTATCCCTATGCCTACTTTTGTCTTAGATTTTTTATTGTCTATTAATATTACACTCTCAATAATAGTCCTCATTACCTGTATGTATGTAATGAAACCAATTGAATTTTTTATTTTTCCTTCTTTACTACTGGTTATGACTCTCTTTAGATTGTCTTTAAATGTTGCTTCAACAAGATTAATATTATTATATGGTCAGGCTGGTCAGGTAATAGATTCATTTGGAAATTTTGTTGTTGGTGGTAATTATGTAGTAGGTCTTATAATTTTTACAATTCTTGTTGTAATTAATTTTATTGTTATTACAAAAGGAGCAACCAGAATTGCTGAAGTTGCAGCTCGTTTTACTTTAGATGCTATGCCTGGAAAGCAAATGGCAATTGATGCTGACCTGAATGCTGGAATGATTGATGAATCTGAAGCCAGAAAAAGACGTGAAGAAATTTCCAGGGAGTCTGAATTTCATGGCTCAATGGATGGTGCTGGTAAGTTTGTAAGAGGAGATGCAATAGCAGGTATTATAATAACATTTATTAATATAATCGGCGGATTTATTATTGGTGTTCTTCAGCAAGGTATGCTGGCTTCTGAAGCAGCTCAGACATATACTATACTTACTGTAGGAGATGGACTTGTATCACAAATTCCAGCTTTAGTAATCTCAACAGCAACAGGAATATTAGTAAGCAGGTCAGCCTCTACAGATACAATGGGTAAAGAATTTAAAAAACAGCTTTTTTCAAATGCCAACTCAATATATATGGGGGCAGGGGTAATTTTTCTATTTGGTCTTATTCCAGGACTTCCACATGCTCCATTTCTGCTTTTAGGCATTTCACTTGCAGGAATTATGTTCTATATGGGACAACTTGATGAAAAAGCTGAAAAAAAAGAATCTTTATCTGAGCCGGATCGTGAAGAACTCGAAGATGAAGGTCCTGAACCAGTTGAACATCTTCTAACTGTTGATACTATGGAACTTGAAGTTGGATATGGGTTAATTCCTCTTGTAGATAGAGGACAAGATGGTGAATTATTAGATAGAATTAAATCAATTAGGAGACAGTTTGCTATAGAAATGGGCATGGTTATTCCTCCTATTCATATTAGAGACAATTTAAAATTAAAGCCTTCTGAATATAGACTTATGATAAAATCTAATGAAGTTGGAAAATATGAACTTATGATGAATCATCTTCTTGCTATGGATCCCGGCGATGTGTCAATCAAATTAGAAGGTATTGATACAAAAGAACCTGCGTTTAATCTGCCTGCTGTTTGGATACCTGAATCTCAAAGAGAGGATGCAAAATTTGCTGGCTATACTGTTGTTGATAATGCTTCTGTTATGGCAACTCATATTACCAGCATTATTAGAAGTCATGCTGATGAATTACTAGGAAGACAGGATATTCAATATCTTATTGATAATCTGGCAAAAAATCAACCTAAAGTGGTTGAGGAATTAATTCCAAATCTTATGACTTTGGGAGGGGTGCAAAAGGTCCTTCAAAATCTTGTTAAAGAAGGTGTATCAATTAGAGATATGCTTACAATAATTGAAACTTTAGCTGATTATGCTGCAATGACAAAAGATCCTGACATTTTAACAGAATATGTTAGACAAAAACTTGCAAGAACTATTGTAAGCCCACATTTAGACAGTTCAGGAACATTATCAGTTATCACTTTAGCTCAAAATATAGAAGAAGGCCTTTTAAATAGTATTAAACATACTGAACATGGCTCATATTTAAGTGTTGAACCAGCATTTGCAAATGCAATCATGAACTCCATTAGTAAAGAAACTGAAAGAGCTATGACTATGGGTTATCAGCCAATTATTTTGTGTTCACCTGCAATAAGAAGACATTTTAGAAAAATGGTTGAGCAGTTTGCTCCATCACTAATGATTCTTTCACAGAGTGAACTCTTAAGTAATATGCGCTTTAAATCAATAGGAAAGGTTCAATTGGGGAATGAAGGTTAAAAAATATCAGGCCGGTTCAATTTCGGAGGCAATGAAACTTGTTGGAAAGGATATTGGTCCAGAAGCATTAATATTATCTACTAAGAAAATTGATGATCCTTCCACAAATAAAAATATTTTTGAAATAACTGCCATACCAGGGCCTCCTCTTGATGGTCTTATTAAAGAACAAAATGAACTTCAAACTACTGATGATTCAACTTTAGAGTATCTTAAAACTTTAAGATCAGAACTTATGAATATCAAAGAAATGATGTTCATGTTGAGCCAGTCAAGTAGCCTTATGGATGGTTTTTGTTCAACCCCAGGTGCAATTAATATTTATGGAAAACTTGTTAAAAGTGGAATTTCAGAAAAACATGCAAAAAAATTTCTTGAAAAAGGTGGAATTTTTAATGAAAATGGCAAGTTAACAATAAAAGAAATTAGAACTCGTGTTTTAAAAGAAATGTTAAAAGTTATTGAAGTTACAGATCCTTTTAAAAGCAAAAATCAAATTGTTGCTGCATTTATTGGACCTACTGGAGTTGGAAAAACAACTACTGTTGCAAAACTTGCTGCAAATCTTTATTTAAAGCAAAGAAAAAAAGTCGGCTTTATTTCAATAGATAATTATAGAATAGCAGCTTTAGAACAACTTAAGACATATGCCAGCATATTAGGTATTCCTTGTTTGCCGGCATTTAATAAAAGTGAACTAAAATATGCAATGAGCTGTATGACTGATAAAGATGTTATACTTATTGATACTGCGGGACAAAGCCATTATGATATGGAACGTATCAAAGAAATGGAAATATTAATTGGCGGTAATTATCCTATTAGAACTCATCTATTATTAAGTATAGGAACAAATGAATCAGAGATGGAGAATATTGCTGCAAATTTTGGAGCATTAAATTTTAATAGTTATATTTTTACTAAAACTGATGAAACAAAAAAACGCGGTGCAATTATAAATCAAATAATTAATAGAAAGCTTCCTATTTCTTTTGTTACAACAGGCCAACGCGTTCCTGAAGATATTATTGCAGCAACTAAATTAGATGTTTTGCGTCTTTTGTTTTAATTTAAAACCTGAAATAATAATATTTCAGGCTTATCAAGGAGAAATTAGTGGACCAGGCTAGTGGTTTAAGGCAGTTAATTAATAAACATGCCGATAGCATATGGGCTGAAAGAGAGTCTGATAAAAAAATCAACTCAGATTCACAACCCAGAGCTATTGCTGTAACTAGTGGAAAGGGAGGCGTAGGAAAAACTAATGTTGTTGGTAATTTAGCAATTGCTATGAGTAGATTAGGTAAAAGAGTTCTTATACTTGATGGAGATTTAGGACTTGCAAATATTGATATACTTTTTGGAATTCGATCTACCTATAATATTCAACATGTTATAAATGGACAAAAAAAATTAAAAGAAATAATTGTAAAAGGTCCTGAAAAAACACTTGTTATTCCAGGTGGTTCTGGTTTGCAAGGACTTGCAAATTTAACTCAAGGACAGAGAATACAGCTTTTAAGAGAATTTGAATCTCTTAATAATAAAATTGATATTTTTTTAATTGATACAGGTGCTGGGATCAGTAAAAATATTACATATTTTAATATGGCTGCTCAAGAAAGAATTGTAATATCAACTCCTGAGCCTACTTCAATTACTGATGCTTATGCTTTAATTAAAGTTATGTATAAACATCATGGTACAACATCATTTAAATTATTAGTAAATATGGCTGCAAATAAAAAAGAAGCTGTTTCTGTTTATAATAATTTAGAAACAAATCTATCAAGATTTTTAAAGAATATAATGCTTGAATATATTGGCTTTATACCTAAAGATGAACATATTTCAAAATCTGTTAGAAAACAACAACCTGTAGTTGTCAGTTATCCAAAAAGTTTGTCTGGTAAAAGCTTTGTTACTTTAGCCCAAAATTTAATTAATCCAAATTCAAATAATTCCAAAGAAAAAAATACTTATTTTTGGAAAAAATTAATATCAAATTTTCAATTATGATTAATATAAAACAAAAAGATACATATAAAGAAGAGTTTAAGCAGAATGGCCATTACAGTGAAGATGAGCGGGAGAGTCTTGTAAGAAAATATGCACCTCTGGTTAAATATATTGCAAACAGAATTGCTATGCGTGTGCCTCCAAATGTGTCTGTTGATGACCTCATTAGTAATGGATCAATGGGATTATTAGATGCAATAAGCAAATTTGATCCTTCAAAAAATGTTAAATTTAAAACTTATGCTGAAGTTAGAATAAGAGGTTCTATTCTTGATGGCTTAAGAAATCTTGACTGGATTCCAAGGTCTGTCAGAAAAAAAATCCAGGATATGGAAAAATGTATAATTAAAGTTGAAAAAAAGCTTGGAAGACCCGCTGATGACATTGAAATTGCTCAATCTATGAATGTTGATATCGAAGAGTATCATAATATTTTACATCAGGCAAAAACAGTTGATATTTTAAGCTTAGATGAACCTATCAGAGATCAGAATCAAACTGAATCAAGAGAATCATATGTAAGCTTTATTCCCTCTGATCAAAATCCTTTTGATGATACTATGTTTGCCGAATTAAAGGATGTTGTTGCAAAAGCTATTCAAAAGTTATCAAAAAAAGAACAAAGAGTCGTTGCCCTTTATTATAATGAAGGCTTAACCCTTAAAGAAATTGGTGCAACACTAGATCTTACTGAATCAAGAATTTCACAAATACATACTCAATGTATTATTAAATTACGATCAAGGCTTTCTAAATATTTTAATGATATTTAAATATTAAATCTATTAAACTTTTATTAACAAATATAGGGTTACTAATATGGCGGATTCTAAAGAAAATATTGAATTAAATGAATCAATTAATGATGGTAATAATGAGGCAGATCTTGAATTTGTCACATTAAAAGACATTTCATCTGAACCAGATGATAAAAATCTGTCTGAAACTCATAAAGATAAAAAATCAGGTAAGAAAATACTATTATTTGTAATTTTTCTTTTCGTTGCGGGAGGTGCTGCTTTTGGTGTCTATAAAATTTTACCTCTTTTTAAAAAAGAGCAAATATTAGAACATCATATTATTGTGCCAGTGCCGGTTGCAAAAAAATTACCTGAGAAACCTGAATATTTATCTGATGAGTCAAAAAGTTTAAGCCCGGTTGAAGAAGAACCTTCTGCATATACATCAGAATCACTTGAACTTGCACAAGAAACTGAACAGATTTCAAATATCAAACAGGTTGAACAACTAACTGAATTACAGGCTAAAATTAATGATAGTGCTGATAGTAAAGACTATCAGCCATACTCTACAGCTGAACAACAAGAATCTTTTACTCAAATATCTGATGATCAAAAATCTCAATTAACACCTTCAGTAATGAATCAAGAACTTGCTGATGAATCAAAATTATATACTGAAAAAGATTTAGCTAAAAGAAAACCTCTCTTTAAAATCTATAGTTTTAAAATTACTCCACCTTCTGAAGATATGAATGGAAATGGTATAGCCAAACATGATGAAAATATAACCGAAACAGTTGCAAGTGAAGAAACAACAGAGGAACCAATTGAAACAACTAAAATTGCAAAAGAGCCTGAAAAAATAACTAAAGCAGAACCAATAGTTGCAAAAGCTGAACAAAGAAGACGAGAAGATATAAGAACAAAAGCAGTAGTATTTAAAGGCAAAATTCCTCTAATAAGAATGCATCCTGAGTTAACACTTGATTTTGATTCTTTCATTCTTTTATTTCCAAATAAAGAAAAATGGACTTGTTTATCAGTAGGAGTGTCTATAAAAACATCCAGTGAAGTTGTTTTTGAGGAAATTGAACAAAGAAAGGTATATTTCAGAGGGATAATTTTTGGAATATTAAATAGAATTTTTAAACAAAATTCTCCTCATATTTATTCTAAAGAAACTTTAAAAAAACAAATTTTATCAGATCTAAATATGCTGCTTGTAAATGGAACTATTGAAAATATCTATTTAACAAATTTTTTAGTTATTTAAAAATAGTGATTTTTTTGGATTTATTTTAATCAGGAGTGTGAATCATTGATATTAATATTAAATATTTTATAATTACTTTATTTGTTTTAGACTTTGGCTTAATAATTTTATTATTGGTGTTCATAAAAAAAAATTCATCCAAAAATGGCTCTTTCGAAGCAATGGTTAATAAACTTGAAACTATGTTTCAGCCTTTTTTAGATGAAGCTCAGGTTGTGGCTGATCAATTTGATGAGCAGCTGCAGGAAAAACAAAAAATAGTAAATGATATAAATGAAAAATTAAACACAAGGATTATAAGTCTTAATCTGTTATTAAACAGAGCTGATAAATTCATGTCTAAACAAGGTATGTTGAACAGTTATGAAGAATCAGCCCATCAAAAACCTGTATTTGATATCCAACAAGAGGTTATTGAACTTTTTGAAAATGGACTAACTCCAGATAAAATAGCTAAAAAAATTGGTATTCCAAAGGGTGAAGTAAACCTTGTATTAGATTTGAAAAAAAGATTTATTGATATTGAAAATTTTGAAAGTCCTAAAAAAGATGAAATAAATAAAAGTTTCGTTTATAATAAAACAAATGAATACAAGACTGGTGATAATTTTAAGAATAAATCATCTTTAACAAATAATAATTATAATATCTCAGGGCATTATATAAAAAATGATTTTAATGAATCATTAATGGAAATAGAATCCCTTATTGAAGAAGATAAAGTAGATTTATCAAGCAGCAATAATAAAATTGCATATAACAATAACTACAAAGGTGTTGCAACAGCAGAAACATTAAATGCCGATGAAATTCTTGCTCTTTCAAATAAGGGTATGGATCCTCTTACTATTGCAAGAAAAATGGGTGTAGCTAAAGGAGAAATTGATCTGATATTAAATTTAAAACAAAAATTTATGAAAATTGAAAAAGAATCTATGTAATAAATGTTTTACTTTTATTCAATCCTGCTTGTAATAATTTAAAAAATCGGTAGTCCATAATATGTAGTGATTTGATTTCTGATTGCATTAAGATTTTCAAAAGGCATATTTTTAGCCCTGAAAGGGCGTAACATACTAGCCCAGGGCAACGCCCTGGGTTAAGATTATATTAAAAATTGGAGCCCTGAAAGGGCGAAACATAATTGTACAAAAGGCTATTTTTATGTTACGCCCTTTCAGGGCTTAAGCTATCATTATATTTAACCCAGGGCGTTCCCTGGGCTGGTATGTTACGCCCTTTCAGGGCTAAGAATTAGAATCATTATAATAAAATCACTACTTGTTATGGACTACCAAAAAATCCTCAAATAAAATAGTGTCCTTTCGGCAAGCATGCCTTGACATATATTATCAACAAGTCATTTTTTTTATTTTAGGCTTTTGCTTTTAGATCAATTTGTTTTATAAAATTATTTTCTTCCGGGTAAATGCCCTTAAAAATTTGAACATCATGGCGTGGTACAGCCAGTTCGATTTTAGCTTCGCAAAGATGATACCAGACTTCTTTCCATACAGCTTCACAAGATGGAATTTTATCAGCATAATCTTTTAATGAAAAAGACACAAGATAAGTTGCTGACCATTCAGTAAGTCCTAAGAAACGACTTAATGGAGGTGGATTTTCTAAAACATAATCAGCTTTTAATGCAGCTTCTAATAATATTTGTTTTACTATATCAGGAGAAAACTTACTATTAATATGTATTTTAAACCAATATCTGTAAATGTCATTAGGATAATTATAGTTATGTATTGATGATTCTGAAACAGTACTATTAGGTATGCTAATAATAGAATCATCTCTTGATAAAAGTCTAACTGCCCGCCATGTAATATCAATAACTTTGCCTTCATCAAAATCACCAATTTTTATCCAGTGCCCTATTTTAAATGGAGATTCAATATTTAAGGCTATTCCTGAGAAAATATTTGAAATATTTATCTGTACAGCAAGTCCTATAATCATTGCAAATACGCCTGATGTAGCTAAAAGGCTTGTTATTTTTTGATCAAAAATAAAAGCAATAATTCCAAAAAATGTTAAAACATAAATTATAAAATTTACAGAGTTTACTACAATATCCGGGATACGCCTTTCAGTCTTAATTTCTAAAGGAATCCAGATAAAGCGCTTAATTGCAGTACATATTAAAATTGCGGGTATAACCCACCATAAAATATCAATGAGTTTTTCTATAATATTAACTTGATATGGTTCTAATTTATTTGAAAAATGACTATCAAGTACTGATTCAAATGTTATTAAAAAAATAAATGATAAAAATGTCTGAAAAAGCCATATTATTCGTAAATATCTATCTAAAATGGATTTGTCGATTATAAAACTAAAATATATTAATGTAAAAAAAGTAATTAAAAATAGTTGTTTAGCATAAATAATTTGAAAAAATTTATTAATTTTTAATTCTTTTTTATTGATTCTAATACCAAGATTGAATTTAGAATATTTTATTCGTTCATTGTTGCTGTTAATATGTTTAAACTCCCCCATTGGAGTTCTTGCGGCTATACTCTGAAAAAACCAGCAGTCAGTAATTCCCCAGCCAAAGGTAGGGCTGATAACATGTGATTCATTTAAACGTTGAGTATATGATTTCCCCCTTGTAAGCCCCATACCAAGAATATCTGTAACATAAATCAAGTTATCTCTAGTTAATTCATTATGTCTAAAACTAACCCCTAAAATATGTTCATTAAAAGCGTGTAGTTTGGGGATAAAGTCCATTTTAAATTTTCCTTTAACATGATATAACTGGTAAGTCATATTGCCTTTGACTTCTGTTGAAATTGGTTTTTCTAATTTTATTGAGCCAACAGAATTAATGAATTGAATATTTTCAGGATTTATATTTCCATTAAATCTAAACCATAGAAAAAAATCCATAATAAAAGTTCTATCCTGCATATCAATATCTTGAATTTCTTTTATTTCAAATCCTGTATAAACAATATTAATTTTGTACATGTATCTGCCATCAAAGAGCATTATTCTTTTTTCTTTAACAGCTTTAGTAAAATCAGATACTGCAAATATATTTGGCACCGGCTGAAATTGAATTGAGGTTGAGATTATATTATTGCTTCTGTAGATACCTGTAAATACTGTTTTGGTTGCATTTCTATTTTTATCAAAATAATTATAACCAGTAACTCCATAAATAGCATCTTCAATATTGTTAATACTTGCAAGATAATCCCTGATTTTTTTTCTATCTTTTATTATTGATTCTTTTTTACCTTCAATTTTAGAATACCTGAGGGCTTTAACTACAAGCATTGCAGTATCATAAGAAAAGGCAGAATGCCATCCAGGATCTTCATTAAATTGTTTTTTATAATCATTTTTAAACAGTTGCCCTTTTTCATTGATTGTATCAAAAATAATTGGAGTTGAAACTAACATACCATTAGTGTAAAAACCTGGATTATTATGTTCTTTTTGGAAAAATTCTATTTGTTTTTGAAATATTTTTGACGTTAATGAATCAGTTCCTACAATTCGATTTTTTACAAGATTATCTCTCATTAACTTTATAATATCAATTCCATTACTGGCGTGGCAGGCTAAAAAAATTATTCCAGCGTCTTTTTTAAATTGCATATCAAAAACAATTCGTCTTAATTTTTCCTCAACTCTTTTGTTATTTGTTTCAAAATTCCATATATACTTTATATTAATATCAAGATAACCGGCTGTTTTGTTGAATTCTTCAAAAATGTTTTGACCATATTCATTTTTTTCGTAAATAATACTTACATTCTCATCTGGAAATACTTTTTTAATATAAGTAGCTAAAAATCTGCTTTGTACATTATCATTATATAAATTTCTAAAATACCATATATTATCTTTTGTTACATTAATATTAGTAGAAGCTGGTGTAATAGCAGGAATTTGATTTTTTTTATAAATTTTGCCTGCACTTATAGAGCATGAGCTATAATAATGTCCAATAACAGCATATATATTTTTATTATTTGATATTTTATGAGCAATTTTTTCTGCTTTTTCAGGATTGTTTTCATCATCAAATATATCTAATACTATTTTTTTATCATCTATCGGGTATTTTTGATTCACTTCATTAATGTATAAAGATACTCCATTTACAATATCTTTTCCTGCTGATTTATATTTTCCTGTTAAAGGCGCAACAACTGCGATATGCAATGATTCTTTTTTTGTAAGAGAATTCCAGTCAACGAAAAAATAGAAGACAGATATAATTATAATGAAAATAAATATTGTTTTTTTTATTATGTTCATTTTTTTTCCTTATTTGACATTAATAATGTTATTTCCAAAAAAGAATATACCATTTTCCACCTGTAAATTTTCGGAATCTTGACTGTAGAGACAAGGAATGCCTTGTCTCTATGAACTTCCATGAATTGTTATTACAACAAAGCATGAAAGTCTTATAGTTTTTTAGATGCAGGCTGGAGTCCCAAATCTTTAGATTTGGGCGTCAAAAAATACAACTAGTTGAAAAAATTACTGACGCCCAAATCTAAAGATTTGGGACTCCAGACTAAAAATTTGTTTTTCAGAGGCATAATCATTAGCGTCAAAACATATTGAATTTATGTCTAAATTTTATACTTTCATAT
>Ga0272440_1002798_pt1 | contig 13396 bp, 13 predicted proteins | sample SSMMMBAug17_FD_192440 | JGI IMG/M metagenome (GOLD analysis project Ga0272440, IMG submission 192440) | Marine sediment archaeal communities from Little Sippewissett salt marsh, Falmouth, MA, United States - SSM-MMB-Aug17 | ecosystem: Environmental > Aquatic > Marine > Wetlands > Sediment ...
ATGGTGTGATGAGTCTTCGAATGGTTGCAGTGCGTGGATTGTTTGCCAAGTTCAATCGGATTGTTCGGGATATCAGCAGACGTCAGAAAAAACCCATTGCCATGATGACTGAAGGCAATGATATTGAAATTGATAAAAAAATTGCCGACCTTTTATTTGATCCAATGGTTCATCTGGTAAGGAACTCCTGTGATCATGGTATTGAGCCGCCATCAGAGCGGGTTAAAAATGGCAAACAAGAACAGGGAAAAGTATATTTAAAAGCCTCTCAAGAAGGCAGTATGTTGATTATCCGCATTATTGATGATGGCAAAGGGATGGATCGTCAACGTTTATATGATAAAGGAATAAAAGCAGGTCTTAATTTAAAATCTCCTGAAGATGATGCTGTTCTGGATGTTATTTTTTTACCTGGCCTGTCAACAAAAGAGAAGGTGACAGATATTTCAGGTCGCGGCGTTGGCATGGATGTTGTAAAAACAGCGATACAGGAATTGGGCGGCAATATTCAGGTAAAATCACAACCTGGAGATGGCTCTGAAATTATCTTATCGATTCCCATGCGCATGGGAATAAACGAAACACTTATTGTTAAATCGGGTGGTGATGCTTATGCAATCCCCATTGATTTTATCTCTGAAACCATGAAAATTCGGTCCAATAACATTCGAAGTGCTGGCACCAGCCAAATTTTCCATTACCGGGGCGAGGTTCTTCCAGTATTGTGGCTGAACACCATATTAAGTGTAGAATCAGAAAAACCAGAAGTCGATGAAATGTCACTCGTTGTCCTGGAAACCCGTGATCATAAATATGGCCTTGTGGTAGACGGCCTGGATCGGCATATGGAAGTGGCGATCAAACCTTTGCCAGATAATTTGGACAGTATCGATGTTGTTAGTGGGGTCAGTATTATGGGGGATGGGAAGGCGTTTTTGGTGTTGAATCCAGATAAGTTTGCTGTTTATTGATCTTTTTTAAAGGATACGATATAGTTTCGTATATGCTGTGAGTAAAAATGAATTATTTAAAAATAGGTTGATTTATTTGAGAGCAATAGCCGGCTTAGCCGATAGGCTAAGCGACTAAGTTTGGGTGCATTCTAAAAAATGGGGGTATTTTCTTAGCCCTGAAAGGGCGTAACATACCAGCCCAGGGCAACGCCCTGGGTAAGACATTACAATGATTTGAGCCCTGAAAGGGCGACACACAAAATAACAATAATAATAGGTAGCCCATTTATGTGGCGCCCTTACAGGGCTTAAAACTCTTTTTGATATTTACCCAGGGCGTTGCCCTGGGCTGGTATATAACGCCCTTTCAGGGCTAAGAAAAATGCCCCCTTTTTTGAATGCGCCCGCCGTCAGGTTAAGAACGAATAATCTCGGCAATGCCGCGACCGCGTAGGGCTAAAGCCCAACGCTGAATTGAGAAAGGACGCTAAAGCGCCCTCAATACCCAAAAGCATATTATCAATAAATTGTTTGTTTATTTCTATATTGATGAAAGGCATTGTATTACCAATTCAGCGCCTATTTAACCTGAGGGCGCTTTAGCGTCCTTTCTCAATTCAGCGTTGGGCTTTAGCCCTACGCGGTCGCGGCATTGCCGAAATTATTCGTTTTTAGCATGACGGCAATGGGCTAAAGCCAAACGCTGCGGTAGCCGGACTCGAAATTTTTAGTCTTTTAATAAAGCCCGACTTTTTGAAAATGCGCCTTAAGCCGGCTAAAGCGACACACGGGCGGAACAATTGCTATAAGAACGAAATACCATAATAAGCACATTGATATGTAATAAAAAAGGCTTTATGACCTGGGCTGGACTGGACTGTATGAAATGTATTATGAAATGTTTAATTAAAATAAACAACAGCTTGAGGATATGCTAAGGAATGCTCGAAAATTAAGTTCCCCATTTAAAAATGCTTGACTGTTCAACAATTTAACATCAAGCATATGCGTACCTAACTTTTCATTTTTGTTTTTGAACCAGGATTACACTGAAGAAGATGAATAAGATGAAAAAAAACACTTTAAATTCATCTTATTCATCTTCTTCAGTGTAATCCTGGTTCAAAAACAAAATGAACAATTATTAAATGAGGAACTTATTTTCAGAGCTTTCCTAATAAAACCCCAACAAGGCGAAAAAATTTCATCTCGTTTGAACCTTCAAATTGAGATAAATTAGAAAATATGCAAACAAGTAACAAAATAAGCATATTGGTCGTGGATGACGAACCCGTTGCGACGATCATTGTAAAGGAATTTCTGAGTTCATTTGACTATGAAATAATTACTGCGCATTCTGGATTTGAAGCACTGGAAAAATTAGAAAAAAACCCTGTAGACATTCTGCTGACTGATATCATGATGCCTAAAATGAGCGGGTTACAACTGGCAGAAAAGGTCGTTGATCTTTATCCTGAAATGGTTATGGTGGCAATTACTGCAATCAGCAGTGTACAAAATGCTGTTGAATTCATGAAAATTGGGGGATTTGATTTTATTCGAAAGCCTTTTGATACCGACAATTTGGAAAAGGTGATACAAAAGGCAATCCATCACCTGAATTTAAAAAAAGAACTTAAAGCGTCCAATGAAAAATTAGTTCAAAAAAATAAAGAACTTGAAGAAGAAATCAATAAAAGACAGGCAGCACAGGCATCACTTGAAATTAGCAATGAGAACCTGAAATCCATTTTTGATGCCATGAATGATTTTGTATTCATTTTAGACAAAAAGGGCTGTGTGTTGCAAGAAAATCCGGTTGTTTGTGAGCAATTGGGGTTTACAATTGAAGAGCTTTCTGGAATGAATGTTTTAGAACTTCACACATCAAAACGATTGGATAATATTTCTGATGTTGTTGTTGATGTGTTTGAGGGAGAATCAAAGCTTTTTTCAGGCCAACTTACCAAAAAAAATGGCAGAAGAATAGAAGTTGAAACAAAAATCAGCGCTGGTAAATGGAATAATGAACCTGTTTTGATCGCTGTGTCCAGGGATGTCACAGAATATAAAAAAGTTCAGCGAAATATGGAAGCGATTATCGAGGCATTTCGAAAAGGCGAAGTGGATGCTATTATCAAGCAGCAGGAAATCCTTTTGGTTCGACCTGAAACTCAGGTAAAACAAACCGAATCAGATTTGCTGGAAAGTAAAGAAAAACAAGAATTCTTAAAAGATCTGAATACATCAAAAGATCGGTTTTTTTCAATTATAGGTCATGATCTTCGGGGAATGTTCAATACTTTAAAAGTTTCAACAGATATGCTGATTAAAATTGCACATAAAGAAAAATCGACTGTTATGGCAAAATTTGCTAATTCTGCGAAGAAATCAACTGAAAATGCCTATGAATTATTAGAAAACTTGCTGACCTGGAGCAGATGTCAACGTGGTATAATTGATGTCAGTTTTGAAACATTTGATATCAGACACGTGATCACCAAAAATATTCAATTATTTACCGAACGTGCGCACCAAAAAAAAATATCCCTGACTCAGATGGTTCCAAAAAATTTAAATGTATTTGCCGATAAAAATATTACCAATACCATACTGAGAAATTTAATTGCAAATGCCTTGAAATTTACATATCCTGGCGGATATATCCAGGTGGTTGTCGAAGAAAAAGAAGGATGTGTGCATGTATCTGTTTGTGATAATGGCACAGGTATTGAAGTAGATATTGTGGAAAAACTTTTTTCTATAGATTCAAAGTACAAGCAAAAAGGGACAGCAAATGAACAGGGTACAGGTTTGGGTTTAATTATGTGTAAGGAGTTGGCACAAAAGAATAATGGTGATATATGGGTAACAAGCGAGCCAGATAAAGGAAGTATGTTTACTTTTTCTTTGCAAATGAAAGGAGAGGGGGATGACAATTAAAAAAAAGCCCGAAAACGCTACCCCAAATAGTATTTTTGTAAAAGATAAACAAATATTAAAAAAGTTTGCATCTTCGCTTAAAAATAAATATTCAGATGCAATCATTATGGGGTTTGGGTCTCGAATTACAGGCAATCATTCTGAAGATTCTGATCTTGATGTCTGTATTGTCACAGAAAAATTGAATGATAAAATTGATAAAGAAATTATGGATATTGCCTGGGATATAGGCTTTGAAAATGATATTGTTATTTCTACCATTACATATGATAAACAGACTTATGAAAAATCACCTTGCAGATTCAGTCCACTTGTACAAAATATAACAAATAGTGGTTTATTAATATGAATAATGAATATAAAGCGCTTATTCAATATCGAATGGAACAGGCAAATGAATCATTAGATCCAGCAGAGATATTGTTAAAAAATGATAAGTATAGGCCATCAGTGAATCGTTCGTATTATGCCATGTTTTACGCTATTTTAGCTTTAATAATACCAACTGAACATACAACGTCTAAACATTCTGGTGCAATTTCAATTTTCAACAAAGAATACGTCAAAACTGGTATTTTTGATAAAGATTTTTCACGTTGGCTCAGAGAAGCTTTTGACATGAGGCAAAGGGTTGATTACCAAGAACTTTTTATTATATCTCAAGAAAGAGCAAATGATATATTCAATAATGCAAAAAAGTTTGTAGATGTCATCTCAAGAGAGATAGAAATGAAGTACTTTTCTTCATGATATATTTTTCAACACCTACATTGAAAGATTTAGATTCTAGTTGTTCTAAGATAGCGTTTTATATAAAGATATACTTAATATATATAATAACAAATGAAAACAGGAGGTTTTTTCATAAATGGAAAATAAAACTAAAACAGAAAAATGCTCCTTACCAAAGATAACAACAAATATTGCTGGATTAGATGAAATTCTTCAAGGGGGCATTCCAGAAAATCGAACCACTATTATCAGCGGTGGGCCGGGATGTGGTAAAAGTATTTTTGGCATAGAATTCCTGTATTATGGTGCGAAAAATGGACATCCTGGTATATATGTCACTTTTGAAGAACGTGCGGATGCAGTGCGTCAAAATGCACTGACAATGGGATGGGATCTTGAAGAACTGGAAAAACAGAATCTATTATTTGTTATGCAAGCCAATTTAGATCCCAAAACAATGATTTCCGGTGATTTTTCTCTGATGGGCTTGTTTTCCATTATCGAAGGTAAGGCCAAATCTATGAATTGCAGACGCATTGTTGTGGATGCCATTGATATTCTTCTTCGCATGTATAATGATTTCAATCGCGAACGATCTGAATACTATGTCCTCCACGACTGGTTTTCATCCAGAAAAATGACATCCATCATGACAGTCAAAAGCTCGCAAGATCATGGCATGGCATCACGTTATGAATTTCTGGATTTTATGGCAGATTGTGTTATCCACCTGGATCAGCGGGTAAAAGAACAAATCAGTACACGTCGTATTCGTGTAACCAAATACAGAGGTTCTGATTTTGGTCGAAATGAATATCCCTATGTAATTTCAGATAAAGGATTAAGCATTATTCCTGTCTCTACATCGAGCCTTCGCCATCAACCTTTGGGTGATCCTGTTTCAAGCGGGAATTTACGCCTTGATAGTATTTTAGGTGGGGGGTATCGAAAAGCATCATGTGTTTTGATTGCTGGGATCACCGGTGCAGGAAAAACCACCCTGGCAAATACATTTATTAAAAGTGCCAGTGATAGAGATGAAAAAGTGCTATATATTGGTTTTGAAGAATCTGAAGAAGCCATTGTGACCAACATGCTCAGTCCAGGAATTGATCTCAGGCCTGCCATTGAATCGAAAAAAGTTCGTTTTGTAACATCTCTTCCAGAAGCAATGGGGTCTGAAGAGCATCTGATGCGTGCATTTAATGAAATTGAGGAATATCAACCAGATCATCTTGTTCTGGATGCGATTTCAGCCTGTGAACGTATGGGATCTAAACAAACCGCTTTTGAATACCTGATCCGGCTTTTAAATCATTGCAAAGAAAATGATATTACCTGTATTCTTCTCAACCAAACCGTTCAATCCATGGACATTCATCAGATCAGTGGCATGGAAATTTCATCGATGGTTGATACGGCATTATTCTTAGGCATGGTCGAAGTTGGTGGTGAGATTAACCGCATGCTTCTGGTGCTAAAATCAAGAGGTCTTGCACATTCCAATCAATACAGGGAATATCTGATTACCGATAATGGCATAGAATTGATGGATGTTTATGTGGGTGAAGGTGGTGTCCTAACTGGTGCTGCCAGGCAAGAACAGGAAGCCAAAGAATCTGCCAATCAACGATTGCGAGAACAACGTATCATGCATAAACGTCATGAATTAAGTCACAAAGAAGCGGCCAAACAAGCGAAAATTGCCGCCTTACAATCTGAAATTGATATGTACAAATCAGAGTTAGATTCGATGATGGAAGAAGAAAAAATCTGGCACAATGGGAGAGATATCAGAGCCAGATTGCGTGGAAAATTAAAAGATAACACTTTAAACAAAACTATTTTGGGCAACGTTTAAGGAGGATAACAATGACCCAGGAACAACTCAGTGCCCCAAAATACAGGCTTAAACTTTTTATAGCCGGGAATGAGCCCAATTCTATTCAGGCGATTAACAACATACGTGATATTCTGGACTCCAGAATACAAGATCGATACAAATTAGAAATTGTTGATATTCTATCCGATTTTCAATCTGCTATCGATCATGGTGTTCTGGTGACCCCCATGCTGATCATTGTTGAGCCTTCGCCTGAAACGACAATTGTCGGAACCTTGAGTGACGCTGAAAAAGTGAAGTCGGCACTAAGACTGTAAAGCCAGAAAGGCATAAAGATCATTTGTATTCATTTCCGAGATGAATCGGCTTATGGGAACTTAATATATTTTTTATCATTGAATACATGATCTTTAATAATATCCGGCACTTTGGCCTCGGAATCCGAATTCCGGAACATTTAACAGGAGATCCTAATGGATAAAATCTGCGATCAATCAAAGATTTTCAATCATTCCAAGTGTATGTCTATAGAAAAAGTGCCCACATATATCAATGGATTGGATATAATTCTTGAAGGCGGTTTTCCCAAAGGGAGAACAACTATTGTTAATGGGGGGCCTGGCTGTGGAAAAAGCATTTTCAGTCTGGAATGGCTTTATCGTAATGCGTTAAAGGGGAAACCGGGTATTTTTATATCTTTTGAAGAGCACCCCGCGGATATTCGTCAAAATGCACTGACAATGGGATGGGATCTATCAGATTTGGAACAAAAAGGGTTGATTTTTCTTCTGGATGCCTGCCCCAAATCAAATATGATTGTTTCTGGTAATTTTGATGTCAGCGGTCTGTTGAATATTATCAATGGTAAAGCAAATCAGATAAAAGCAAATCATATTGTACTTGATGCACTGGATATTTTGCTCAGATTATATGAAAATCAGTTTTTGGAACAAAACGATGTTTACACCATTCATCAATTTTTAACAGAAAAATTTTACACAACATTAATGACTGTAAAATCCTGGCAACATCAATCCATGGCCAATATGTATAGCTTTGTGGATTTTATGGCAGATTGTGTAATTCACCTGGATCAACGTGTGATCAATCAACTCTCCACACGCAGGCTTCGTATTACGAAATATAGAGGCTCCGGATTTGGTCGGAATGAATATCCATTTACCATATCAGCGAATGGATGCTCAATTCTTCCCATATCAACCCAGGGACTACATCATAAAGCATTGGGAGATGTGATTTCCAGCGGGAATAAACATCTGGACAATATGCTGGGTGGTGGATATCGCCGGGGATCAACCATCTTAATTTCAGGTTTGACCGGTTCAGGCAAGACAACATTATCAGGTACATTTATCAAAAGTATTTGTGAACAAAATGAAAACGTTATTTTTGTTGGGTTTGAAGAATCTGAGGGTGCCATTGTCAATAATCTTCTCAGTCCAGGTATTGACCTTCGACCTGCTATAGAAAATCAGCAGTTAAAATTTATTACCTGCCTGCCTGAAGCCATGGGGGTTGAAGAACACTTGTTTCGAATTATTCAAAGCATAGATATTTTTTCTCCAAAACACGTAATTGTTGATGCTGTTTCTGCATGCAAACGAATGGGAGGAGAGCAGGCAGCATCTGATTTTGTCATTCGGTTGATTAATATTTGTAAAGAAAAGCATATTACAGTTTTATTACTGAATCAAAGTTTTGATGGCAATCAACTTTATCAAATCAGTGGCATGGAAATTTCATCACTTATTGATACAGCCGTGGTCTTAAATTTGAGAGAATCCAAGGGTGAAATTAATCGTACACTACTGGTATTAAAATCAAGAGGTTTATCCCATTCCAATCAATATCGAGAATTTTTGATCACAAATAATGGCGTCGAATTAGTAGACGTCTATCTGGGAGAAGGCGCGGTTCTTACTGGTGCAGCCCGACTAGAACAATTATCACGTGATGAACAGGAACAACGCATGCGCAATTTCAAAATGGAAAGTATGAAACGAGAGATTGCTAATAAAGAAGCTGCACTTTTTGCCTGTCGCGCAGAACAGCAATCTGGCATTGATTATGCAAAATCGGAGTTGAATACGCTTATTTTTGAGGATCAGGCGCTTGAGGATGGTAGAAAAGAAAGGGGTAAATGGAGAAGTAAAGACGTATAGATAGAGGGGCGAACATCAGGTTCGTCCCTATGGATTCAAATTTTAAAGAGAATTTTATGACTGATTCAAGCAAGCAGATTATTGAATTGATAAAGCAACAAGCACCTTTGATCAAGCAAAACTATTCTTGTATTCACGTATTATATTTGTTTGGATCATTTGCCAAAGGTGTGGCAAAACCAGATAGTGACATTGACATTGCGATATTTATAGATAATTCTTAGCCCTGAAAGGGCGTTATATACCAGCCCAGGGCAACGCCCTGGGAAAATATCAAAAAGAGTCTTAAGCCCTGTAAGGGCGCCACATAAATGTGCTACCTATTATTATTGTTCTTTTGTGTGTCGCCCTTTCAGGGCTCAAATCATTGTTATGTCTTACCCAGGGCGTTGCCCTGGGCTGGTATATTGCGCCCTTTCAGGGCTAAGAAAATGTCCCATTTTTTAGAATGCTCCCCGTTGCATATCGCAATTGAAAGCTATCTTGATGTTGTGTATCATATAATTTCAGAAAAAGGGTCTTATCCCTGAAAGCCCATGGTGAAGTATGCGGACAAGAGTATTAAAAGTAGGTATTATTTCAAAAGATAATTATATTAAAAGAACTCTGGCAATTGCAAAGGGACAATATAAACCCAGACAGGATGAGCCAAAAGTTTGGTTTGAATCAATCAATACGATGTCAAAGGTATTAAGTACAGAAAATCAAGAGCTATTACGAGTTATTATAAATAGACAACCCCAATCTATCACCGAACTTGGCAAATTAACAAATAGAACACAGTCAACACTGTCTCGTACTTTAAAAATACTGGAAAAATATGGGATTGTTGAATTAACCAAGATAAAAGGGGCGATAGCCCCTAAAGTCAAAGCTACAGATTTTAAAGTAGAGTTCGGTCTTAACTATAGCGCCCCTGTTATCCATACAACTGTTTGATATTAAAATGATTGATTATGTGTTCTCACGTTGGAGTGTGGGAACCAGAATAAAATATTGGAAAAAAGAAGAACCATAAACATTTTTTTATTGTGAAACAAGAAACAAAAAAACCATCATACGAAAATCTAGAAAGAAGGCTTGCCGTAGCAGAGTCCATTATCGAAGCCATCAGAAATGGCGAGGTGGATGCTATTGTTCGTCATAAAGAAGTGTCTCTTGTTCGCCCTGAAGCGCAAGTACGCCAAACAGAAGAAGATTTAAAAAAAAGTTGGGCACTTTACCAGGCAGTTGTTGAAGATCAATCGGAGCTTATTTGCCGATATCGCCCTGATGGTATTTTGACTTTTGTGAACAAAGCTTTTTGTGACTACTTCAAAAAAACACCTGGAGACTATGAAGGAAAACCATTTCAATTACCGATCCACGAGGCGGACAGAGAAATTTATGAGAATAGTTTTTCAAAGATTAGCCCAAAAGCACCCATCACATCTGTTGAACATCGGATCGTTGTTGATAATGAAATACGATGGCTAGTATGGAATCGTCGATGCATTCTTGATGAAAAAGGAAATATCATTGATTATCAGGATGTTGGGCGAGATATTACCGATCGAAAAAAAACTGAACAAGAACTCAAAAAAGCGCGTAAAGAAGCAGAGTTGGCCAATCAGGCGAAAAATGCTTTTTTAGCAAACATGAGCCATGAATTAAGAACCCCTTTAAATGGTATACTTGGATATGCGCAATTTTTGGGAAAAGTGCTTGAAAACAATGCTGCATACAATGAATCGGTTTTGGGCATTGTGACCTCCAGTAAACACTTACTGACGTTGATTAATGATATTTTAGAGCTATCAAGAATTGAACCAGGAACTTTAAAAGCAGTTTATAATGAATTTTCTTTAACAGATTTTATCAGACAAATTGAATCTTTTGCCAGGCTTCAAACAAAGCAAAAAAATTTAAGTTATGTTTCAAACATTGCAGATGAGTTACCTTTATATGTGAAAGGTGATGAAAAACGTTTACGTCAGGTTTTGATCAATCTCTTGGGAAATGCTGTCAAATTTACAAATAAAGGCCAGGTCGTGTTTCAAGTTAAACCTTTAGAAAATAATTTAATTCAGTTTTCAGTTCAAGATACTGGCGTTGGCATAGCAAAAGATCAAATAGATAACATTTTCAACATGTTCCAAAAATCATCTTCAGGACATTATGTTGAAGGTGCTGGCCTTGGGCTAACTGTTTGCCGGCGACTGGTTGGTTTGATGAATGGCACTCTTCATGTTGAAAGTGTTGATAATCAGGGAAGTAACTTCTGGTTTGATATTCCATTAGAAGCTATTGGTACAGAAATAGAACAAAAAGAAATAATTAAGGAAAGTGAAACAAAATCGCAAGCAGAGGATATTTTGGTGCCTGAAAAAACAGAAATTGAAGCATTGTTTCAGGCTGCCAAAATGGGTAATGTGTTTGGTGTTGAGCAGCAACTGGCGTTACTATTGAAAAAAAGTCCGGAATTTAAGCAGTGGGGTGAAAAAATACAATCATATACTGAACAGTTTAAAGTAAAAGAACTGGTTGCTTATTTGTCTGGTTTATAATTTAAACGAAATCTCTTTGAAGAGTGTCAATATGTTCGAAAAGAACGTTTGTCTCTTCAAAGAGATATAAATAATATTGATGTTTATATGAGAGTTGTCATTGATACCAATATATTCGTATCTGCACTTAGATCAAATTTGGGAGCTTCATTTGCACTTATATCACAACTTCCATCTGATAAGTTTCAAATTGTACTAACTATTCCATTGTACCTTGAATACCAAGATGCTCTCACACGACCTGAACATATGAGTGGTAAAAGTAATACAGATGATATAATGAATTTTTTACGATACATATGTAGCATTGCTTACAAGCAGCAAATCTATTTTTTATGGCGACCGTGGGTGAAAGATCCAAAGGATGACATGGTTTTAGAGGCAGCTGTTGCTTCACAAAGTAAGTATCTTGTTACACATAATATTAATGATTTCAAAGGTATTGATACATATTTTGGTATCAAAGCAGTAACTCCAGGAAAATTTTTAAATATTTTAAGGAGTAAATGACATGAGCGCAATTTCAGTTGAACTACCAAAATCTTTACATTTAAAAATAACTGAACTATCTAAAAGCGAAGGAATTTCAGAAAATCAATTTCTTGTACTTGCCGCTGCTGAAAAAATGTCCGCATTGTTGACAGAGAACTTCTTGGAATCTGAAGCTTCTAAAGGTAGACGTGAAGATTTTGAAAAAGTAATGAATGCTGTTCCATCTATTCAGCCAGAACCATATGACTATGTTCTGTAGCTTAAATATTTTGGATATTCAATTACATTTTTTTTAATTCCTTTTTGATTTTTGTAGCTGGATAACTCATTCATTAAAAACAAACAGGAAAATATATCATGGAAAACATTCAACCCACAGAAACAATATTAATTGTTGATGACAATCCTGTTAACCTTCGTGTCATGATCCAGCATCTTGCAGAAGAAGGCTATGAAACCAGGATTGCACAAGATGGCCAGGAAGCCTTGGATCAACTGAAACTTTCACAGCCTGATATTATCCTTTTGGATATTATGATGCCGGGTATGGATGGTTTTGAAGCCTGCAAACGTATTAAAGAAATACCTTCAGCACAAAATATTCCCATTATCTTTATGACAGCTCTAACTGAAACAGAAAACAAGGTTAAGGGTTTGAAACTCGGCGCTGTTGACTATATCACAAAGCCATTTCAGCATGAGGAAGTTTTAGCGAGAATCAATACACACCTTACGATCCGGCGACAGCAAGTTGCATTAAACCACTTGAATGCGACAAAAGATCGATTTTTCTCAATCATTGCACATGACCTTCGGGGTGTGTTTAACCCCCTGATGATTTCAACAGACATGTTAATTAAAATTGCGACCAGAGAAGAATCTTCGAAAATGATTCAATTTGCGAAATCTGTTAAAAAATCAACGCATAATGCATATGAATTACTAGAAAATTTATTAACATGGAGTCGATGTCAAAGAGATAGTATGGATGTGGTTATCACTAAAATGGATATTGGCCAGGTCATTTGGAAAAATTTGGACTTATATCGTGAAAAGGCAGCCCAAAAAAATATATCCCTTTCTCATAATGTTCCAAAGGGTATTTTGGTCTATGCAGATAGAAATATTACCGATACCATTTTAAGAAACCTGATTGCCAATGCCTTGAAATTTACCAACTCAGGTGGATCTATCGACGTATTTATTGAACATAAAGAAAATAGTATCCATGTTTCTGTAAGAGATGATGGGACAGGCATTGATCAGGATGGGCTGGAAAAATTATTTAAAATTGATTCAAAATACAAAAAAAAGGGGACAGCAAACGAACATGGAACGGGCCTCGGTTTAATTTTATGTAAAGAGCTGTCTATTAAAAACAAAGGAAACATTTGGGTTACCAGTGAGCTCGATCAGGGGAGCACCTTTACTTTTTCTTTAAGAACCCAAGAGTAACAACCAAAAGGAGATCTGTTCATGGAGGATAAAAATTTTCAAGTTCTTGTTGTGGATGATGAAGAAGACACAGTTGATGTCATTTCAGGAATGGTAGAATTAACCGGACATGATGTTGTCACCTTTACTGATCCATATCGTGCCATTCAGCACTTTATCAAAAACCCCACTGACCTTGTTTTATCAGACTTGAATATGCCGCACATCGATGGCTTTGAAATGATAAAACAAATGATTAATCGCCGGCGA
>Ga0272440_1002799_pt1 | contig 13388 bp, 10 predicted proteins | sample SSMMMBAug17_FD_192440 | JGI IMG/M metagenome (GOLD analysis project Ga0272440, IMG submission 192440) | Marine sediment archaeal communities from Little Sippewissett salt marsh, Falmouth, MA, United States - SSM-MMB-Aug17 | ecosystem: Environmental > Aquatic > Marine > Wetlands > Sediment ...
AGATCAGATTGCGTTGCAGATAATAATATATCAACAAATGATTCACGATCAAGTTCTAATGTATTCAAATCAAGTTGATTAACAATGTTTTTGGGAAGATAATTTGAAATAAAATCATGAGCTACATCTATACGTGAAAAAATCCTTTGAAAAAAATTAGCATGTGGATTTACAATTTGCTTTTTATCCATAATAATTTCCTCTCAATTTCAGTTTTCTTATATTTTATTTGTTTTTGATTAACAATTCTTAATAATTAATAAGTATTGCTTGTGAAATAGACAACACTGCAGTATTTATCAAATTTGCTTTTAATTTTTACCTTTAATAGAAGTTTTTCTGGATAATAATCTAACAATTTGTAAAAAAATTTCAATAAGCTCAGCTCAATAATTATGTATTTGCAAATTATTGTAATAATCAAAAAAAGCGAGAAAAATTCACGTTTTTTCATATAGCAACATATTATATTATTGTTGCACAGAGATATTTAATTCTGCTTCTTTCAGGCTTTTTATAAATCGTTTACTAAAAGCAATTCTTTTGTCTTTTTTTATCTTAACTCCAATTTTTGCTGCTTCCTGATATTTTTGTTTAGCTTTCTTACTATCTCCTGCTTTTGAATATTTTTCAGCAAGCTTAAATATCTCTTGAAATTGTGTCCAATAATTGATCATTATTAAATTTTCTTGTCTTTTTTTCAAAAGGTCTGTATATATCTCTAAGTTACCTTTCTGTGCAACTGAAATTGCCTTTTTATAATATGCATTAGCATCTGTTTCCCAGTTTTCTTCGCCTGTAAAAATTGTAGAGATATCTCCATTACGTATTAATTCGATTATTTTATTATTTAAATTTATATTATCTTCATATTCTTTTAATTTTTGTTCAGCTATTTTAATAATATTTTTATCAATTATACTACCATATCTTTTTTTCAATATTTTAATTCTACTTTTAAAATCATCAATCAATTTAAGTGTTTTTTCAAGTTGATTGTCAGTTTTTTGCCTTGAAATATTTGTTAAATTGTTTTTAATCTCTAAATTAATGTTATCTGATAGCAACTGTTTGATAAAATCTCTATTTTTTATTACAATTATTGGAGTCTGTTTCTTCATTTCTGTTTTTCTTAATATAGGTGTATACTCTTCTTCTTTATGATCATCAGCATAGCATGTATATTTAAGATTATATGCTAATGCTAATTCATCAGATAATTCAATATTCTTTTCCCATTTCGATGAGCCTATCGATATGTAATCATATTTAATTTTAATAGATAAGTAATCTTTAAATACTCCAGAAAGATCAGAGTTATCAGTTTGAAACAATATATTAACATTTTTTTTATTCAAAAATTGTTTTGCAATTTGATATTTAAGACAATTAACAATGTCTTCCTCATATATCGGAGACCACATATTATCATTAGTAATGATAATGTGCTTTATTGGTCGTCCATTATCAATAATTGATTTATGAATTGACGCAGCAAAATCGTCAATACTTTTAGTTAGTTTGTTATTATTTAAAGGTTCATTTTGCCAGGAAATATTCTTTTCTATCAAAGCCTGTAGCCAAAAAATATTTTTATATTTATTATATGAACATTTGAGAAGGTAAATATTTCTGCAGTAGTAATTTGAAGCTATTGGTAAATACTTTAAAGCACTTAGTATTAATACCTTTGGTAATGTTTCTTTAATATTTTCGTAGTACAGATTTACGTCATTATTTTTTATGTTGAACAAGTGAGTTCTAATTAATGTTGTATCAACAATCTTAATTTTCTTTGTTTCAATAATTTTTTTTTGGGTTAAATCTAATAATAATAATGTCATCCATTTTTCATCTGTAATATGTGTATCTGGTACAACTCCCCATGGAAAAGATAGATCCTTTATAAGTATATTTATATCTTCTAATGGCCAGTCTATCATCTGCATAAGTTCATTTGTTTCTCTATCAATTCTTTCCTTATCATTATTGATATCTACAGTTTTTGAAAAAAAGGATATATGTTCAACTCGAGGATAAATAGTTTGAAAATAATCGTATATATCTAAAGAAATAAGCTTAAGAACAAAATGAAATGTTCCTTGAAATATTTCTTCATTTTTTTTTGAATACAAAATATAACCATACATTAAATATTTTTTTGAATAATTATTTTTAATATCAGATAAACTTAGATGCTTCTCATCTGGAATTTGATAGTCTTCAGGGTTCAAAGCCAAACATTTTAAAAAAAAATTATTGTAGTCTGAAACCGATTCTAAATCAGCACTATATGCTTTATTTCCTATAATCTCTTTTAGAATAATAAACGAAGAATCTATTTTTTTGTTTCTAAACATATTGAAGATATTCAAATTTTCCATATAATTTGTTAATAATCTATATAAATTGCTATTTTTTTGCAAATTAGGAGTTACTTCTATACCTCCATAAAGAATATTTGTTTCAATTTTTTTTTTTTTAACATATTGTGTCATATCTGAAATAGCTTTCTCCATTAGAATGTTTAATGAAGAAATAAGTTTATCCTCTTGTTCTATATATTTTTGAAATTCAATGTTATTTTGAAATTTACTAGGTTTAAAACAATAACCTTGTTCAAAAAAAATATAATAATAATTAACTAGTATAATTGATAAGAAAATTAATCTTTTTATTTTCACAACTTGCTCCTGAATAATATTTAATTTTTGTTAATATAAACAAAGTTTGTTATAAAAATTTATAATGTTTAAAATATTTATCTTTAATAGTTCATATTTAATAACATTTGTCCAAAATCACTTTATAATCTTCATTGAATTCTTCCTTTAAAAATAAATTATAGCTACGACCTAGTGTTCTTTCTTTAAGTTGTTTAGCCATGTCAAAATATTTTTTTGCTTTTTTATTTTCAGACTTATTATAATATAACTTTCCACAAACCCAATAATACAAAAAAGCAACATTTGAATCTAAGGCCGTAGCGTTACATTCATATTTTTTAAAGTCATTTTCTATTTCATCAATCTTTTGTAGGGCATTTTCAATTTTTTTTTGTAAACAATAGCAATAAGCCTTAAAAATTTTACTCTCAATAGAGAGGTAATGATCAATCGTATCTTTTTCACATTTAATATCAAAATCCTTTAAATCATTTAAAAAGTTGATATATTGCCCTTTATAAAGTGAAATAAGTATAGAATTATTATTGTTTTTTGTAATTTCTATACCTTTTCGCGTTTCAATGATAGAGTTATCAATATAAAAATCAAAAGTATATGTACCGCTTTTTTGTCTATAATAAAAATTCTTATCATTTTGTTCATAATAATCCAATGTTTCTTTATTAGTATTTATATCTTGATATGCTTGAACTTTCCATTTTGTTGGAACTTTATTTAAAAAAATTATCCTTAATTCACAAAGATCAAAATAGTTATTAAAATCAATACTAATTGGTGTAAATAAAACCACATTTGATTTCTTAAACTTTAATATAACCTGATCTCCATCAAAAGCGTATTCAACAATTATTTCAACTTCTGGATGTTTATCGATTCTCAATTTATTTTGTTCAAATGAAGATGATTCTCTAATTATTTTAATTATATTTTCAAACTCATATTATAAACAATATCAGAATATGAATCGTTCTTTATTTTAATACGATATTTACCACTTTTTAGACTAAAAGGTATATTCTCTTTAATATTATCAATTTGTTTATCATTAATAAAAATTGTACTATTTTGTTTAATTACACTAAGCGTTACTGAGCCTTTTTTTTTAAACTATATTTCCAATGATTCTTTAAATTTATTAATAATGTTTTATTTTTATTAACTGTTACTGTTTTTGTATAATCATTATAATCGTAATGTGATATAATTATTATATGTTTTCCAGCTATTACATCTATTTCATTATTTTTTATATTAACTATTTGGTTATTTATTGTTACATTACAACCCTCTATTATGTTATCAAATTTTATTGTTCCTTTCAGTGGCATCCAGTCTTTTCTTTGTGCTATTTCTACATTTTTATGGTTTTTTGTTAGTTCGACATCATATTTTAAAGTTTCATATTGCGGATGGTATATTTTGATTCGGTATTTATTTAGTGACAAAGAAACTGATTTTTTGCAGTCATTTTTAAATGATAATAATGACTGTTTATCATTATTAATGTAAACCTCGCTACCTTTTTTCAGCACTTTAAATGTGATAGTTCCATATATTTTATTTATCAACCAATGAATTTTCGTATCTACTTTAGCTTTTGGTTTTTCTTTTGTTAGATTAATATTTTTTACATATTCAGGATAGTCAGAATGTAAAATCTTTATCTCATACCTTCCAAGTGGTACCCTCTCAATGGTTCTTGACTTAATATATTTTTTTTTCTTGCCATTAATGTATACTATTGAGCCATCTTTAATTTCTTGAAATTCAATAGAACTTTCTATTTCATTATAGTCTTGTTTAGTTATTTCAATACTATGAACTTCGTTTGTTTCTATAGTGAGGAAAATGTCTATTTTTTGATATTTAAGACTATATAAATATATTATGTAACTTCCAATAGGAAGCTGAATTCTATAATTGAATTTTTCTTGTTTAATATACAATTTTTTATCTGGAAAATTTCTATTGATAGGTTTAATATCTATGTTGATTTTAGCAGGAATATATCCAAATTCAACAGAACCTTTTTGTTTCAGCAACAATTTACTAATAATAAAGTCCCTTTTCATCTTACCAAAATAATATGCTTGAGACCTGACAATTATCACATTCGATAATAGTATTAATAATATTAAAAATATATTAACAATATGTTTTATAAATAACGTCATTTATTTCTAAAATTGATGATTCAATGGGGATAGACTATATATTATCTATATTTAAATATCTGTATACGTCAATAATAAGTGTTGTTCTTTTTACAGTTTTACAATAAATTCATATACTTTTTTATATTTAGTGGATTTGGACATATGTCCAAATCCACTAAATATAAACTTGCCGGATATATCATTTAGAAATTATTGAAACAGATTCACTAAATATCCAAATAATAAGACTTTGAAATAAAATAACAAAATAAAACAATGATAGACGTTGTTCTTCTTATTGATTATTCTTATTATTACTTTATGCTTTTAATTGTTAATTATGAATTCATAGTATAACAAATCTCTCTTATTATATATTTTTAATAAAATACTTGAATTATTTATTTAACTAATTAATTTTTATCTAAATAAATTTGAAATTTATCAATAAATTTTTCAATCATAGGAAGTACAACTTTTTTTAAATACGAATATTTCTCTTTACCATCAAAAGCATTGGTTTTATCATTCCCATAAAAATCTGAATTATCAATAACTTTGACTGTTGCCGGTATTTCGTTACAATTAATCTTGTTTAGTGTTATTTCACCTACAGCACGATACCTTACAAAAACATCGTTTTCAGAAAAAAGAAGCTTATTTGTTCTAACATTAATGTTAATTGTATAATCTGCATCTTCATAATTATTACATATTTTCACAGGTACTTTATTATCATTAATTTTTGTTATCATTTTGTTTTTAAATAGATATTTATAATCTTTGATGATGTTGAATTTAACTGATGGGATTTTCAATTTAAATGTACTTGATATCCCCTCTTCACCTATCCAATTTTTAGCAACTAAACGAAAAATACCTTCTGGAGATGAATTAACATTTAAGTGAGAACCTTTGACATCCTTTGTAACAGTAAACCATTCAGCTTCAACTTGCTTTTGCACAGAGTTAAAAAAAATATTACTTGAATTTGATCTTGTTAGAAATATCTCAAAAGAGTCAATTGTTTTATTTCTAATTATAAACTTTGTTGGAACTTCAGGCTTTAATGGCTTGAAAAATGACTTAGTAATTTTTGTAGCATTTTGGGCACAATCGTATGAAATAATTTGAAACTCACCATAATATATATCTCCAAGATTAATTTTTCTTTCATATAGATTACATTTGAGTGTAATCCATTTTCTTTTCTCTTTTCTTTTAATAGAATAAACAAGGTTGTTTTCATCTTGTTCCCATACTAATAAGAAATTATTTTTATTTTTGATTATTTTAACATTATATGGACGTTTCGGAGATTTGGTATCCAATTTTATTTTTTTTGTTTTTCCATTTAGATAATGGTTTTTATATTCTATAAAAATTTTAAGATTGTCTGAAATATTTTTTTGTAAATCATTGACATGAATGATGTTTGTCATGTACTCATTGCAGTTTTTCTTTTTAAAAGGGATATTTATTATATTTGGTCCAATAATCGCATTTAAATCCAAAGGATTTATATAAACATTTTCTGGAATATTATTAAAAATAAGGATAATTTGGAAGGATGTATTTTTTCCAAATGTTTTTTCAGAGTTAATACAGTTATGTGTATTTTCATCAAGAATAATTATATCATAATCATAATTAGGAAAAGAATAAGAGATATATGGTAGAAGAAATAAAATAAATAAATATGATATGATAATATAAATAAATTTTTTTGTAAGAACAGAATATGGAAGTTTATCAATCATAATAACAAACATATGCCCATTTTTATCATTTTTTTTACTATAAAACAAGGTAACAAATTAATTTTTATATATGAATTATCATGATTTTGCTATTCCATTTGTATACCAGTTTTATCATAAAGAACTTCAATTATTTGTTTTTTATCACTTTTATTTTTTGCAGTAAAACAAATAGAATGTTTAAAATCTTTTGTTACCAACCAAAGGTTAATGCCAGTTAGTTTTTCTGTATTATTAATAAAATTTTTTGCAATTGAATAATCTCCAAAAGTCAATAGTTTATATATTGTAAAATTTGTAAACTTATTACTAACAATATATTCAACTTGTTCGCGAAATTTTGTTAAAAAGTTAATATTATTTGATTCAATTATTTCTGGTTCAATAACATTTGATGGACTATAATATTCTATAATTGTTATTGCTATATTATCATTATTTTTTTCTAATAATTTTGATAGATATTGGGATGAAATATCAATACTTTTACATGGATTTTCAATTATTTCTTTCATTTTTTTAAAACCAAGTTGTTTGGAAGGTTCTGGCCAACTTAAATACATTATTCCAGCTCTATTATCATAATTAAATTCAGCATCAAAATTTGTTAATAATTTTGAAAGTGCTAGAAGAAAATGAACAGGGAATTTGTTATTTAAGGAACTCTCAAAATAACAACGTGAAAATGGATATGAATCAATATATTCAGAATCCATTACTTTATTTCTTAATTTATTCAAATGTTCTTTTTCAAAGGTATATTCATCTGATATATTTCTTAAATCATTCAAAAAGTTATAATCTTGATCTTCAGTGTTACTTATTTTAGTATCTTCAATTGTTGATTTATCAATATTTAATACTTGGGGTTCAATATTTAAATCTTTTCGAATATCCTTATTGTTGCTCAAAGAAATTTTTTTTTGTATATTATTGACATTATCATTTTCATGTTTCTTTTTGGAAGCAACATCTTTATTATCTGATTGTGTCAAAGTTTGTATTTCTTTTTTTTCAATCTTTTTTACAACAATTGTTTCATTTTGGCCCAAATTTTTTTCAGTTGTTCGTGTATCAATAGTACATTGATTATCGTTTATAGTATATTGATTATCGTTTATCTGATTAATCCTATAAAAATCTAAAACGATTGATAATATTGATAAGATAATAATTCCCAAAATAAATCCAATAAAAATATTTCTTAATGTAAATGCACGGTTCTGCATGATTTATTAAATTCTCCTATTAATCAAATAATTAACATAATATATAAAAATAATGTAATAATTGATGGTTATATATATAACAAAAGACATTTCAAAAAAATTAGAGCATGAAAGTAATTATATTAATAAAATTGTATATATTAAATAGTTGATCTAATCTATTAAAATTAACTCTTGAGAAATTTGTCTTAATTTACTTGGGAATACTTTTGTTTTTACAAACATTTGTCTTTTATTATCTTCTAATATTCCAGAGTATTCATATGATTCTTTGCTATCAGGATTATAGTAAGACCAGGCAACGTTGTTTTCTTTTAGTGATATTTCAATACATTGTTTTACCATAGGAGAGTTTTCTGAAAATTCTGAAAATAAGGTACCAATAAATAATCCATTTTTTACTTTATAAATATTCAATAAGCCAATTTCTTGTTTGTCTGGGATTGAACAAATTTTCCATTTTCCAATAATAGATGCACCTGTTATATCTTTTAGGTATGCACATGTGGTCACACCATTAATTATTTTTTCATTCTTATTATCATTCAATGATAGCCAAACCTGATAAAGACCTGAATTCGTACCAACACACAACGTTTCCGGAAATAACCACCAAACTGCATTCTCCTTCCTTGTTACGATCTGAATTTGATTATATTTTGGTATTTGTTTTTTAAGAAGTTCTACAATTATTTTGTATTTCGGATCAATTTTTGAGTGACTAATAAAAATGGAGGTTTCTTCTGTAATACTTTCCTGTCTGAACATACATGTCAAATTTAAAGCAAGATATTCTGTCAGTTTATCAAATTGATTAGTTGTAAATGGTAATTCTCTTAAACCCCTTAGAGTCTCATCAATTTCCTCTGGTCTGTTAAGTTTTTCTTTTTGATGATTGGAAATTGCAATCTTTTTATCATCATTATGTATAGAAAAACCAGGTATTAGGCTTCCCTTATTAATATCTAAAGCTCTAAAACGTACATTTACAAGATTAGAATCCTGATGACCTGAATTCGTAATGCTGATAGTTAATATCGCATTATATTCCACAAGATGATCGCATATTTCTAAGTTTTTAATTTTATATGGAAGATTTTTTTTTATTAGGGAATGTTTTAGAACAATTTTTATCTCAGGATGTTCTAAAATATAATCAATTAATCTGCTTCTAACATCCCTTGTCAAATCATCAATTTTGTTTATTATTTCATCTTCTTTTGATTTCATAATTATAAATTGCATATCCTTACAAAATGAACTATGCTTTAGTTTGTAAATAATTTTTGGAAATGCCTCACTTAAAAGCCATTTATTTAACATTTGAGGTTTTTGATCAGGGATAATATTTCTTTTACACCCTGTGATAGCAAAACAAAAAAAGATAGTAAAAATTATTATTGTTTTATTCATTGATAACTCCTTTCCTTTATAACTTCAATAGGATAAACTCCTGTTTTTTCATAGATATCATTAATTATTGTTTTTTTAGATTTATAAGATGTATAATTTCCATACATATTATACGTAAATCGATTTGTTTTAAATACTTCAAACATAACATTAGGAATATTTTTTTTAAAATAGACAACAAATTTTGAAGCAGTTGAATATGATGAAAACTCCAAAATAACAAGACGTTTTATCTTTTTGTAAGGTTTTGATAAGATGTAAGAAAGATGCTCATCATAAATATAGGATGCATACCATTGGGCACCCTTTGGAACATGTCCTTTTTTAATTTTAGCTGGTCCATAGTTATATGCAGCGACACTTAAGTAATAGTTTCCATGATAACGATTTAAAAGTATAGCAATATATTTTGCACCTGCATCGATATTTATACATGGACGATATAAGTCTTGCTTTGACCTTATTCCTAAATCATTTGCTGTTCCTGGCCATCGTATTTGCATAATGCCATAACATTCCTTACTACTTTTAGCTTTTGGATTAAAATCTGACTCCCCTCTAGCAATTGCAAGTAATAAGCTTATTGGAATTTGATATTTTTTTGCAGCTTTTTGAAAGCAATTAAAATATGGATAATTACTCTTTATATTTGCTGAATCTTTAGTCTTTTCATAATATGACCATTTATTTATAAGTTTATACTCATTTATATTTTGACCCATATATTTTGCAAATGATACTTGAGAAAAAAGGAAAATATTTAATATAACAATATAATTGAATTTTTTAATATTCATCATCTACTTACTATTCCTCAAATTGTGAATAATTTACAGTGCCATAACTATTAATAATAAATCTGCCATTTTTATTATTTTTGTTTCGTATTTGTTTTGATATATTGATAGATAGACCGACAATTAGCATTTTTTCTCGTGATGAAAGAGTAGTCCAATTTTTAAATTCTTTCATTATTATTGAAGGTACCATATTTTCACTAATTTGCCATAAATCAAGACTATTTTTAGGATCATTAGGAATAAAAATAAAACCACTTTGTTGATATAACACTTCGAATGGTTTATCAACGCCAGATATTTTAATGTAAAGATATATTTTTTTATTATTTAGAAGGTTGATAAATGCTTGATTTGAATCAAATGCAACATAAGTTTCTTGTTTTTTTGTTTCAACATTTTTTTGCTGGGGTATTTCTTTAGATTTTATTTTTGAATTAATATTTTTATTTGGAGATGTGATAGCTTGAATCTTTTGAAGTAATTGATTAATTTTATTTTTTTCTTGCTTATGTAGTCTTATTTCTTTTTCTCTTTGATCAATTATTGTTCGATATTTAATCATGTCTTGTTGATCGTCAATTTTTTCTGAAAGTAATCTATCAAGGTCTTTACCTTGACGAACAATTTTTTTTTGAGCTAAATCTAATTTCTTTTTTACCTTTTTTAAATCAATAGTCTCTTTTTTTAATTTTTCTAATTGAAATTGAAGCTTTCGATTTTCTTCTTTTAAATAATAAAAATCTTTTTGTTGATTAATTACTTTTTTGCTTAAGTCTTCAATTATATTCTGGCTTTCCTGAACAGTAACAGGTATAGATTGAACAAGTGCAAAAATTGCCATCAAACAAAAACCTAATATAGCTATAAACCTCTGAATATCAGTTTGCAACATTTCTATATCATCATTAACGAATTGTACAGCTAACAAATCTTCCTGATGCCAGAACATAAAGAAATCCTTTTATTACAGACCTCGGAATTTCAATTTTTAACCGAGAGTTATTTTTGAACATTTTTAAGTTTTTTACAAAGTTATTACAATAAGTATTATCCTAATAATAAAAGATGTAAATATCTAATAAGTTATATTCCTAATAAAATCATTGCTTATTGTATTTTATAAAATTCTTAATAACAAATTTGTTTAGATCAATAATTAATTACAAAATACAGTGATCTGCAATTTTTTAGATTTAGACAATTTTTGTCTTTATTTGATCAACATCTTTTTTTATTGTTTCCAATATAGAAAAAAAATGTTGTTTCTCATTATTCTGACAGTTCAAATTGAACCTTGTTAGTGATTTTCCAAGTCCAATATATTTAATAATTCTCATACAATATCCACCTGCACCACCTACTATAGTTGTCCATAAAGCAATTAGAATTCCATTATCAACCAGACGTTGCAATATACCCCATGCCCCCAATTGGGCAGCTTCAGTTTTATTTATATTACCTAGTGCTTTAACAAGTGCATTTTGCATACCCCAGGCTGTAAAAATAACACCAATTGCAAAAAATAATGTAATAAACATTTCCAGTCCACCATTATAAAAACGAATATTTTCAATATCTTTAGGTGTTAAATCCTCTATTTCAAGGCTTTGTTTTAAAAGGATAAAAAAAATTAAATACCCAATAGCAACTGGTACAAAGAAAAGAATAGAAAAACCTAGATAATCTGTAATTAAATTGAATGAGTTAACAAAAAAACCTCCACCTATAAAAGCAATAAAGCCAATTTGGTTTAGAAAAAAAATTAATAAGCACGTCAGAATAATTGTTAAAACCGCTACTAAAATTATTACGCTAATAGAACTTTGAATCTGAATTTTTTTCATTAATGAGCCTTTATAATAAACGTTATTACTTATTAATTGTTTTTAATATATTCCTCATTTAAAGAAAGATTTTCTAAAAAATTAATTATTCTTATATATTCCTTTTCTGCAATTTGATAGCTTTCTGTATCTCCACAACATTCAATCATTCCAATTTTTTTTAGATTTAGCTCATTTACTATTTGACTTTTAATAGAGTCAAGTTGCCTGGGAAGAACTCTTGGGGTTATTGATGGTAAACTAAATTTAACAGAAAAATATTTTCGGTAAAGTGTTCTAGCGTAACGTTTTGATATTTTATTTTCCATTATTAATTTTTTTAAAAGTTTTTGAATCAAAATACTATTCTTTTTATCACGTGAATCTTTTGCAATATCGAGGAGTTTAAAAAAAACAGAATCAAATTTATCCGGGCATGAACGAAGTGTTTGTTCTGCAGTTATTAATGCGGGTTTAAGTTGATATCCATTTGGCAAAGGACAATTTGATTCTCTTTCTGTTGTAACCTCATTATTATTGTCAATAATATTTTCTTTGCCCATAGAATCATATTCCTGAATTATACCAGGTTGAGGCATACAACCTGATAAAAAAAATACATAATATATAAACATCAGCCTTATAATTAATTTCATTTTTTCCTCCTTTAATTAATCAATTTCTCCAATCATCATCTATAAAATTTTCATTATTTATATCATTAACAGGTTCAATATCATAACCTTCAATAGATACATCAAAACCAAAAATGCTTGCAACACCATTCATAATGCTTGCCATTTCAGAATTAACAGCAGGAAAACTTTGCCCCATATCAATTAATAATCTTTGTTGACTGATCAATGCTTCTAATGTTTCCATTAATTCAGTTGCAGAAATAAGATCAGCCTGTGTTCTTAAACTTATTTCAAGTATAGATACATTTGAGTTTTGTACTCCAAAATTACTTATCAAACTTGATAATCTTTTGCTCAAAGGTCCTTTAGCTGATGGAATTTTTTTTTTGCTTGCAATTTCATTATACAATTCTTTAATATTTTTCCTACTTGTCTTTAAACTTATTGATTTGCCAAGTTCTTGAGTTGTTTTTAAAACATTATGGCGAATCTCAGGAAATTTATCACTCATAACATTTAGTACTTTTTTATACTCATTACCTAATTGATTTTGTATCTCTAAACAACCTCTGTCGGTTTTATCTTCCTTACATAAGTTATTATAAGTCTTGTAAAGTTTTGCAAGTGATCCTACTGAAGGAGCCATTTCATCTTCAATACCTTTTACAAGATCAAATGACTTTTTTATATTACTTGATACTTGCGGTGTTATAGGGTTTATAGGTACTTCTACTGAATATCCAATATTATAAAATGAATCAGATTTGGGTGCAGTTCCTTTGTTCCCAAAAATAAATATGTTTTGTATATTTAAATATTTACGCATCATATTTGTTATACACCTTTTACGTATTTCCTGATATATCAATAAGTTCCGTTCTT
>Ga0272440_1002800_pt1 | contig 13387 bp, 2 predicted proteins | sample SSMMMBAug17_FD_192440 | JGI IMG/M metagenome (GOLD analysis project Ga0272440, IMG submission 192440) | Marine sediment archaeal communities from Little Sippewissett salt marsh, Falmouth, MA, United States - SSM-MMB-Aug17 | ecosystem: Environmental > Aquatic > Marine > Wetlands > Sediment ...
TAAGGAAATCTCTGAAAATAAGTTCCTCATTTAATAATTGTTCATTTTGTTTTTGAACCAGGATTACACTGAAGAAGATGAATAAGATGAAATAAAACACTTTTAATTCATCTTATTCATCTTTTTCTGCGTAATCCTGGTTCAAAAAAATGATGAGCAAATTGTATTCACCGGCTATTTTGGTTACACTCAAATCAATCTTATACAGGAATGTGTTGAAGAAAAGCATAAAATCATAGACGTCCCCATTCTTACCCAATCTTTGTTGGTGTCTGCTGGGTGGTATGTTGATGCATACACTGGTACATTGATGATTAGAATAAAGTCATAGACGTCCCCAATTACGCCCGAGCATTCCTAAGGAGCATTCATTGCCTTAAATATTTGATGACGCCCTCTCAAAAAAATAGTTTGATGATCAGTCAAAGGCAATTCAATATAATGTATCAACATTGGATAGGACTCGGATAATTGTTTTCCCATAGAGACAGGAATAACCGCATCATTTGTACCATGAAGCAAATAGATTTTTGGTCGCATTTTTTGTTTTGAAATTTCAGCCAATCTCAAATGGTTATTTAAACGATGCGTCAATACATAGCAAAGCGGAAATCCCACCATACGTTTTGCCATATCAAAAAGACTGGTAAAAGGAGCCAGGAGAATAATTTTTCTACAGGGATTTTGGGATGCGAAATCAAGAGCGATGGCTGCACCCAAAGAATGACCCATAACATTGAGTTGCGTTTTCGATTCAAAATTGAGGGATTCATATCGCTTAAATAATGTTTCAAGGGCTTTATTTGCGGATTGACGTATATTTTTTGGGCTGGTTTTTCCTTCACATTTGCCATATCCTGGGTAATCCACAAGAAAAAATGATGCGGAATTATCATCGTCATAATGATCTAATAACCGGTCAAACCAGTCTAACGCCAGAGATGCATTTCCACAAAATAACACCCATAATTGTCTTGGTGGTTGTAACGCCTGACTTTCATAATAAAACGCAGTTTGCATTCCTTGATCTGTTTCATAGGTTATGGGGATAACTTTTGAAAGTTCTCTGTTATAGCTATTATTGTATTGACGCGGATGATAAATCATTTTTCGTTGAAAAGCAAAAAACGAATATATGATAATTAAAATGAGAATGAAACCCGCAGAAATCTTCATCAATATCGAACATGAAAAATTAAACATTTTTTTCTCCCCTATTATTTTTTTCCCCGGAAATCAGTGGCACTTTTTTCATACTATTTTAGTGCTATTTCTCCAAAGGAATTTTAAAATTTAATTATATTTTTAATTTCAAATGTTCGCAAAAAAAACTTGAACATACACCCCATAATTATTTCTATTGCCCGCCAGAAATAAATATCATCCCAAAAACAATATCCCGCAAGTCAACATCATAAGAATCCATACCAACCAGTGCATGCAAGCCCATCACCGCATCAGAAAGATCAATATTGCCATCCCCATCAATATCTGGATTAAGATCAATATCACCAATCAACAAGACAACCTGCCCCACATTGGATGATAAATAGCCATCACTAACCAGATACATAAACCGATCCACACCTGTTTCAAATCCAGTATATTTAAAACCATTATTGATCATTTGAATCGTGCCATTTTCCGGCCATCCGACCAGTTGAATGTCATGACCATCCTGATAATCCGGATCAATAATCGGAAAAGTAGCGGTTACAGGCACATTTAATTCACAATTTACCACCATATTTTTCGCAAATGGCGGATCATTAATTGGATAAATCGTAATGATTACTGTTGATGGCAACGCGTCTTTTCTGCCATCATTTACAATAAATGTCAGTGTGTCAGTGCCATTTTCATTTGCATTGGGCGTGTAAGTAAACGTGCCATCTGATGAAAGATCAATCTGGCCTTTATATGGCAGACGTGTAATTTTGTAAGTCAATACATCATTATCCGGGTCGGAGGCTGGCAAAATTGCTGATACTGCATGGTCCTCCATTGTTTCCACACTTGCATTTTGGCTGACTGGTGGATCATTGATATTGACGATCTCAATATCAATGCTTGCTGGTTCTGAATAATGAATACCATCAAAAACTGAGAAAAGAAATGAATCCATGCCGCTGATATCTGTAAATGGCGTGTATACATATGTGCCACTGAGTGCATTGATTATTTCTACCGTGCCTTTTGCAGGCGCCTTTTCAATAACAAACCATATGGGATCTGCATCAACATCCGTGCCATGCAACTGATTTTTTACAGACTGATCTTCATTGATAATTAATGTATCACGATATGCAACCGGCGGATCATTCACAGCCTGTATTTCAATATCCAGCCAGGCATAATTTGAATTTTCTCCGATCGCATCAGTCACTTGAAATTTTATGCGATCACTGCCCGAATAATTGGTATCCGGAAAATACATAAATTCCCCTGTCTTGACATTAATGAGACTGAAATCTCCTTTTCGAGACGATTCGATGACATTAAAGGTCAATTGATCGCCATCAATATCAGTCGCACTTAATTGTCCTTTCAGGCTTGTATCTTCAAGGGTGCGCAATTGTGTACTGATTGCAACAGGCGCATCATTGACTGACTGTATAACCAGGGTGATTTGCGAGGGGATGGCATTCACCATGCCATCACTCAGTCTGAATGTCAAGGTATCAATGCCATGCTGATTGCTGTCCGGTGTGTAAGTAAATGCGCCATTTTGTCTGTCGGTTATTCGTGCGGTGCCCATTTGTCCATTTACCAGAATTTGAAAAGATAATGTATCCTGATCAATATCCTGGCCGATGAGAAAGTCCTCAAGAAGGGTGTCTTCACGTAACAAATATGTTTTCGACTGAGAAATGGGCGGATCATTCACAGGAAGAATAATCAGGCTGAGACAAGCCGGCTCTGAATGACTGACACCATCACTGGCAGTAAAATAGAACGTATCAGTGCCATTATAATTTGATTCTGGATAATACGTAAATTCACCATTCTCCAGATATGTCAGACTGCCACGTTGGGGCAAATGCGTAACCGCATATGTCAACGAATCATTTTCCTGATCGCTTCCCACAAGCCTTCCGGAAAGCGTGCCATCTTCCAGCCCCTGACATTGTTGATCTTTAACAACTGGCTTATCGTTTATTTCCAAAACAGTCATTGTTATCCAGGCCTTTTCAGACAAAGCCAGGCCATCATTTGCAACAAACGAAAACCGATCAATGCCATAATAATTATTGCCGGGCGTATAGGTTGCCCATCCGGATGACAATACAGTCAGGCTGCCTGCCTCTGGATAATCGACAATCTGAAAAGAGAGAAGATCGGCATCAATATCTGAAGCATACAACCGCCACTGTCTGACATGATCCTCATTCACTGTCATTTGATCGGCATATGCAACAGGCGCATCATTTACCGGATTGACTGTGATATCTATTCGTTCCATATTTGAAAAATCATGGCCATCAAAGCCTCTAAACAAAATGATATCCGTCCCATTGAAATCAGCAGGCGGTGTATAGTAATATGTGCCATCAGCCATGAGAACAAACGATCCCATCCCCTGTTGCGAAACGATTTCATATGTCAGGGGATCATTGTCAATATCTATGCCCTCAACCTGATTACTGCCAGATGTGTCTTCATCGACAACCAGTGCTGATGGTTTAACTGTTGGCAGGTCATTAACCGGTGTAATGTGTATGAAAACTGTGGCGGTCATGGAATCGATAATACCATCATACACCTTGTATGTGAATGTATCCTGGCAGCAGGCATTCATATCAGGTTGATAGTAAAATGCACCGGAACGATCATCAGTGATAAATATCTGACCTTTTTGTGGGGATGATATCATGCGATAGTTTAATCGGTCATCATCGAAATCAGTGCCTTCAAGATTGCCATTCATCATGCGATCTTCCAGAACAAAAAATTCTAAATCCTTTGCCAGCGGGGTATCATTGACAGCCGCAATATTGATTTGAATCGTTCCAATATTGGAATTCAATTTGCCATCAGTGACCTGATATTGGACATGATCAATCCCAAATTGGTTGTGAAATGGCGTATAAATAAAAGCATTATCCGAAAGAATCGTCATAATCCCCAAATTTCCCTGCGCAATAATTGAATAAGACAGCGGGTCACCATCAACATCAATGGCTTTAAAACCTGCTTTTCGGGCCTGATCTTCAATAATATCCAGACTGAAATCTTTGGCAATGGGGGCATCGTTTTCCGGCTCAATGTTGAGGTTTATACTTTTTTGGGACATATTACTGTTATCACTGACTGTAATGGTCAGGCTGATCGTACCACTGGCATTGGCATATGGTTTGACATACAGGTTTCGCATGACTTTGTCTCCCCGAATATACAGGTAGTTCGTATCATTGGGAACAACCAGAGGATCGCTTGATTGAACGTTGACAAACAAGGTGTTCAAGGCAGTATCCACATCATTTATTTCTACCGAAAACCAGGCTTCATTGTCTTCAACCATGTCAAATGTGGAAGCGACTTTAATTGTTGGCGGATCATCAACTGGTGAAAGGGTCAAGGTGATATCCAGACTGCCGCTATCGGTTAGAATTTCTGGATCTATTGCCATAATCGTGATAGTTGTTGTTCCAGTCACATTGGGCGATGGTTTTAAGTGAAGAAAAGGTCTGTTGGATATGTACTGAATATCAAGCCATTCAAACATATCAGATTCATTGGTAACGACTGTCATACTAATTTGCCCGGATTCGCTTTCAGCATCAGTCACAGTCAATGGAATGAAAACAGCCGGGCAGTCTTCCTGCAAGTACTGATGGTCAATGGGTGCAATATCCGGCACATCATTTACAGGCAGGACAGTCAAAGAAAATGACTGCACATCATCTGCCAGACCATCAGAAAGTATCATTGTGATCATTGAATCGCCCGACTGGTTTGGTGATGGCATTATCTGCAAAATTCGGTTATTTCCAGAACCGCTAATCAAGAATGAATCATCCGGAAAAAGACTGGTATTGCTTGCAGTAACAGTCAGATTAAGCGCTGATATTGAATTATCGACATCACCAATGGTCAGATCAATGGACAGGGTTTGATCTTCGAATATTTTCTGGTCATCTACCTGTGTCATTGTTGGCAAATCGTTTTCAGGAAGCATTTGAATAATAAAATTTTCAGTCGGACTGGTATTTTGACCCTCACCATTGTCCTTGAGAAATATCTGACAATGGGCAATGCCATTGGCATTGGGAAAGGGTACAAAGTTCAGATCACCCTGGTCTGAAACTGCTGGCAATCTGGAAAATAAATCTGGCGCATCTGTTTGTACGACAAAGGTTAATTCTTGATTGGCTTCATTTTCTGCTCCAGGAGAAACAAATTTGGCCCAACTATCAAACAGACAATTCTCATGGTCTTCAGCAATAATTATATCCTGTCCTTTTGTAAATGCAGGGGGATCATTTACCGGCGAAATGTTTATCTGAAATCGTTTGGGTGTACTGGCATTGTTTTCAGTGCCATCATCAACAAGAATGAGCATGAGAATGGCTGTACCAAAGGCATTTTCAGCAAGGGTATAATGTAAATCCCCTTGTGCTGTTACCACTGGTGGTGTTGTAAAATATTCGGGATGCGTATTGTCTGTTATCTGAAAATGCAATTTTTGTTTATTTTCGTTCAATGGGCCCGGGCTGATTTGTGTGGCCCATTTGACAAGCGTTTGTGGCGGAGCATCTTCCCATATATTCAGATCCATGCCGATTACAAAATCCGGGGGATAATTATAAGGATTAACTGTCAGGGTGAATGCCTCAGAAATCGTGGCCGTTCCATCAAAAACAGATAAATGAATCCGAGTTACACCCGAATAGTGCGCTCTGGGCGTTATTTGCAATTCACGTGAAGAACCATTTCCTTTAATTATCAGGTTTCTGTCGGGGATTAACGTCTGATTGTCTGATGAGGCCTGTGTGATCAGCTCTATTGCCGGGGTTTCAGGGTCAGAAATGGTGAACAAGAGAGTGATGGATTTATTTTCTGACACTGTTTGTGGGGCAATGGGGCGTATTTCAGGCAAATCATTGACAGATCGCACCCAGAAAACAAAGGTATCCTTTTGAATGGCATTGGGTAAGCCGGTACCATCATCAACAGACAGTGTGATATTGGTCTTTCCATATGCGTTATGAATAGGGTTCAGTGTCATTGCGTGGTAATCCAGAACGATATTTTCTGACGTTAACAAATCAAGATTACTGGATTTGGCAGACAGATTAAGCTCTGTCAAAGGGGTTTCTTCATCAGAAATTGAAAAAAACAGAGTGTAAGCAGTGTCTTCATCACTGATCTGGTCTGGGATTGGCTGAATAATTGGGGAATCATTCATTTGACGCATTTCAACATTAAAGGATTCAACTGTTGTTGTTAATCCATCAGAGACCTGTACGCTGATAAAACAATTGCCCGATGCATTGGCAACCGGCTTGAGGTTTAATTCCCATTGCCCCAGCGCACTGTTCAGATCCATCGTACTGGAAGGAATAATATTCTCATCTGATGACACCGCCATTACTGACAGACGATTGCTGTCAACATCAAAAGTAGTAAACAATACAGTTTCCGAATCAGTATCTTCACGTAACCAGATATCATCTATCGGCGAAATCACCGGTGGATCATTCACAGGCGAGACATAGAAAATAAAATCATCCACAATAGTGTGGGTGCCATCAGAGACAAACAATTGAATATGACTGTCTCCAAAAGCATCATGTATGGGCCTGATGATTAATGTGCGTTTTTGACCAATGCCCAAAATTTCAATATCTGAATTTTTAACAAGTGCTGTATTGCTTGATGTGCCGGTAATCACGATCGACTCGCTGGCAACCCCACCAACTGTCAATGTGAGATAGAGCGGAATATCTTCAGTGGTCTGCTGATCCAGGACATTGGCAATCATGGGTACATTGCCGGCATTTCGAATAAAAATGTTAAATTGTTGGGTTCGGGTAAGAGAACCATCGCTCACAGCCACTTCAACCGCTGCAATGCCAAACAGATTATCCGGACTGTCAAGGGTCAATGTATATTGGTTATCAGAGCCAGATAAAAACATGAAATCTTCAGGAATTAACTCAGGGGCCAGCGTTTTTGCCTGAACCGATAATTGACTGGCCATAGATTCGGCATCTTCAATTGTAAATGGGATGACAATACTTGTGTCAAGCAATTCTTGATCGACAATATCCGACATGGTGGGCATATCATTAACACTTCGCACAGAAATATTCACCACGCGGGTGATGGCGTCATAACCATCAGAAATGGTAAATTGTAATTGACCCGTGCCATAGCTGTTAAAAATGGGCTTTGCTTCCATACGATACGTTGATCCGGTTGCATGTATCCATATGGCCTGATCATCAAACAGCGCCGGTGATAATGATTGCACCTGCACTGAAATTTTATCCTGTTCTCCATCAGACACAGTAAAATTTTGATAGACAAGCATATCCTCATCAATGGTTTTATCTTTCAGACCCGAGATTATGGGCACATCGTTGATACTGGTAACATTGACCCAAATGGTATCAGTCAACTGATTGATACCATCTGAAACACATAAACTGACAATACTTTCGCCATATTCATTGGCAATCGGGGTCAGTAACAAAAGCATGGTATTGGGTGTAATCGGATGCGGGATCACTGATAAACTATTTTTATCGAACAAATTGACATTTTCTGAACCTGTCGTAAAAACAAGGTCTGCGATTTCTGTATCTGTATCCTGAATCAGAAATGGGACCTGTGCCGTGTTGTTGTCTTCAAGCAGATTGAGTTCCTGAATGGGAAAATGCCATTGTGGTGGGGCATTCTTTTTTTGGATAATTTCAATAGTTACTGGTGAAACGCCCTGATTTTCTGCCAAAATCGTAATATATCCAACGCGTTGCTCACCCCGGTTTCGACTGATGGTCATATTCAGGTCTTGTGTTTGTGTGCCTGTGTGAATATCGTTGAAAGCAATCCAGTCATCATTTGTCTGGGCATTCCAGGTCAGTGGCATGGATTCGTTTTCAACAATCACCTTTATGGTAAGACTGCCAGCAAGTGCAGAGACAATCTGATGTAAAGGTGAAACTGTAAGGGATTTCAAGGATGAACTTTCATTTTCAATAATGGTGATATATTGATCTGATCTCACTTGTTGCAATCTGCTGACATTACCGCTCGGCCAGTTCACCATAATTTGATCTATCAGGGTCTGATCCCCCAGACCCAATAGCATGATTTGACTGTCCATGCTGCTGTGCCCTGTCTGTGCAGAAATTTGCCGGATTTGCCGGATATCCTTACCATAAATCAAGGCATCCACAGTGATCTGCGCGCCAATGGCCGACCGATTGGCATCAGTGCCAATACAGCGAATACCAATCCAATGACTATCAGCGGATTGATTTTCCAGTAAAATATGATTGTCATCAGATCGCACAACCAGTATGTCCATGTCACCATCATTGTCAAAATCAGCCACCGCACTGGATTGTCCATTGCCAATAGCTACATCACCAGAGCTGATTCGGGTAAATTGTTTATTACCATTGTTTTCATAAAATAGATTATGAAAATCCAGACGCGATACAAACAAATCCAGATCGCCATCACGATCAAAATCAGCCCAGGATGCATTTGTGGATTGACCGCCATCTGTACAGGGAGAAATATTGGTTAATTGTTGAAATCCGCCCTGACCATCATTGTGAAGCAGCACATTATTTTGGGTCTGATGCGTTAAATACAAATCCATGTATGTATCATTGTCAAAATCAGCCCAGACAGCAGATTCAAATGAATTCTGAGCCGAATCCAGGTTCAGCACAGAGGTTTCCATAGAATAAAAAGCAAGCTGACCGGTGTTTAAAAACAGGGCGACCTGTTCAGGAATGATCAGATCCATATAGCCATTTTGACGATAATCGCCCCATGTCAATGATTTTCCATGTAAAGCTGTGATGCGCGCGCCTGAATTTTTTTCAAAATGTCCATTGCCCAGATTGATATAAAGTGCATTGGATGCCACGCCGGTATTCGTGACATATAAATCCAGAAAGCCATCATTATCAGCATCAATCCATGATGCTCCATAAGAAATACCAGCATCGGTAACGACAACATCATCATGAATCAAGGTAAACACACCATTGCCATCATTGACATACAGCGTATTGTTTTCCTGTGGATGAACAATAAAAACATCTACATCGTTATCATTGTCATAATCGCCCCATGTGGCGGCTGTAGAATCGCATGAATTATTGACCAGAATATGATCTGAAATACGTGTAAAAGTGCGATTTTTGTTGTTTCGATACAGACTGTTATTTGCATGTCGATTAATCACAAAAATATCCATCCAGCCATCATGATTGTAATCCACCCAATTGCATCCCCAGGCAGATTCCAATGTATCAGTGAGATCACCGGCTGAAACTGATTTGAATAAATCAATAAACTCATTACCCGCCTGAGACAGACAAACTTTTTGTGGGCTGTGATCCGCATGAGATGACGATATCTCAATACAGGCAGTGCGGGAATCGCCTGGATTTTCTACAAGTCTGAATTCAAACCATCCATTATCAACACCGGATAAGCTGGATTCTGGGATAATCCATTCATCAAAAACATGAATCTGCCATTCCAGGATGCCCTCACCAATGTTCGTAATCGTAATTTTCGCATTGCCGCCTTTGGCTGGAATGCGAAGGGTTTTGGGAGAAACATCAATGCCTGGCACAGGTTGTCCAATAATTTGAAATACGCCCTGCATATCGTGAACCTGTGGATTTGCAGCATTTTCAATTTTAACCAATGCATTATTTGTTTGCGGCCCGGTGACAGTCCAGTAAAATTCTCCTGTATTGGGATAATTATCTGCGATTTTTACAAAACTGCCGGGCACGCCCCCTGAACGCGATAAATAAATATTTACAGCATCAACAGACTGGCACGATTGCCATTGAATGTTGAGCAAATCATCCGCAATCCACTGACTTCCAGGTAAAGGCATGCCCACAACAAAACATTGAATCGTTTCCTGCGGACCGGCCCGAACAGGCCGGACATAATATGTATAATTCAAATTACGAATATAGGATGCCCCATAATAAAAGAAAATGGCCCAGGCATTTTTGTTATCCGGGCGATCTTTTGTCCAAAACCATTCTGAGCCCTGATTGAAAAGATTTGTTGCAATGGCAGGATCATATTGATCAAAACGAATGAGTGTACGCATCTCTTTTCGTGATGGAAACCGCCAATCCGAATTGCCCGCCAGTGTTAAATTCTGGCATGCTTCTGACACGGCCTGATATGTATCCTCAGGCAATGCATTTTTTGTCCACATATACCCGGTACAGGAATCAGTTATGGTGTTATCCAGATTGTCAACAAAACGATCTGCTTTAAAAAGACAGGCATCAATTTTACCCCGCACCGAACGAATATAGCAGGAATGGGCTTTTGAAACGTAATCATCGGTGCCATCAGAAAAATCCACCATCCAGGCATCACCCGAATACTGTGCATGCGGGGTAGCAGACCAGTAACAACCGGATTGCGCATTGGGGAAGAACTGACTGGCAATCTGCGGACTGGTTTTTGTGACATGAATAAGGGTCATTAATTCAAATATTTCAGGCATGCGCCAGTTGGATTGTCCGCCAAAAACCTTTCTGTTTAACCAGTCAATATAATATTGCGTATCACCAGCAGGGCTTGTTGTGCCTTCAAAACCGCCATTTGTAGCTTTATCTGGATTGTACCAGGTAAATTGGCGATCATTTCCCTGCAGGCCATCATCAATGGGTTTTACCTCCCATATTAAATCAGTTATCAGGTCGTGAACCATAGTAAATGATGTTGCATTATCTGCAAGCGGGTTTCCCTGATCATCCAGTTTTTGGAATCGTTTGAAAATGGCAATCTCATCTTTCGATTTGACAATCACTGTAAAGACCGAATTGACCGAATATTTGGGATTACTTGCTTTAAGTGTAATTGTCGCAGATCCGCTCTGATCAATCACAGGCGTAATGATTAAATATCGCCCCTCATAATTTTTCAAAATTTGAATATTTTTCATGGGAACAAGTTGGGGATCGGTAGTGGTGACTGTCAGATGGATGTTTTCTTCACCATAAACAATATCTGTGACTGTAAATGGAACAGGTTCACTGACTGTATTTTCCTGAATAAAAACTGTTGGAATTTCTGAAATGCCTGGTTGAACTGTTAAAGGACGTACAGTGAGCAAAAAGGATTCATGCGCGGCCATATGGCCATCGTTGACAGTAATTGTAATCCGGCTTTCCCCCCATTGATCAGGAAGCGGCGTCAATATCACATACCAGGACCATTGATCCACTGTGAGCATGATACCATCATCATTGACCAGATCTGTATTACTTGACTGAACAGACACCTGATAGTCATCATTTTCAACATCGACCACAGTAAAATAAATGGCTGATGTTGTGGCATTTTCATAAATTTTTTTATCCGGAATGGGTGAAATTACCGGTGGATCGTTTACCGGTTGGACAAGTAACTGGAAATTGCATGTATCACTGTATCGACCATCTGTAACAGTGACAGTCAGATCAACTGGACCATAAAAGTCTTTGGGCGGAGATACGATTAATATTTGATTATCAATTTTTGTTGAAAAGGATGTGTTTGACATTCGAATTGAAAATGACAGCGGATCGTTATCGCTATCAGTGGCAGTTAATGGGTAAATGAGCTGGGTGTCTTCATCAATAATTTGATCGTCAATATAAGCCAGCTCTGGTGCATAGAAGCAGGAACCATCATTAACCTCAGCCATTGGATCGAAATTTTGCGCCTTTGGGTCAATACATCCTGGTATTCTGGGATCGCTCAGATGAAAAACATGCGGTGAATTCATTGTCCCAACAGTCATTCCCTGAGCAAATGAAATGGATTCCTGAACCATATGGATTGTTTCACTGGCCGCATCATAAAACTGAAAAGAAATGGTTTCACCCGGATCATTTGAATCGTTGCTCCAGACCTGTAAAAAAAATCGTGTTCCAACAGGCGGATGCACGGCTTTTGCAACGCCCCGGCATTCATCGCCCACAAAAGCAGCAAGGGCATCACCTGTGCCAGAAATATTTGTATCACTGAAATCGTGAACAATGGCTGTAATGGCGCACCAATTTCTAAAATCTGATGGATTTACTGAAAAGGGGACGTCGCAGAATGCACTCTGGATCGTCATGAGAACCCAGACAACAGGGATAAATAGTTTTATTGCTTTCATGTTGATTATTTCCTTTAAATATTTTGTTTGATATTATTATCGTTTAGAGACGCCGCATCCTACAACTCAATTATATTTATTATCAATAATATATATCATACAAGACATTTATGTTACCAAAATATTACATTTAATTTTTTTTATCTTCATTCGATATTTCATTACTTTCCCTAATCTATCCAAGGGTAATGAATTTTTTTGTAAGTGTGAACATATTTTTTGCTGATCCAGCGATAGGAGTTTGCCATACTTTTCATATTTTGTGGAAAATTGATTGAGAGAAGAAGCTTTGTTCAATCTTTAGTTGATGAAGATAAATTAAGCTAGACCATTGTAATATTCCCATAATTATTCTTTTGTACGATCAAAATAAATTGAGCATCTTATTTTCAGGCGATTCCTATTCTTTCCATTTTAAATACTGCATTATTGCTTTAAGCCCATGCCATCTGAGGGGTTTTTGAGGTAAATATGCTAAAGGCTCGTTGTAAATACTTTTGAACCAGGGATGAGATTTGCCTTGAAACAGGGCGTATGTAAAATTTAGGGGAAGTGAATTTCATACAAGGAATGCTCGATCTCGGCAATTGCAAGAACAGCGTAGGGCTAAAGCCCAACGCTGAATTGAGAAAGGACGCTAAAGCGCCCTCAATACCCAAAAGCTGATGATTAATTAACTGTTTATTACTTTCAAAATTGATGAAAATCATGATATTCCCAATTCAGTACCTATGTTGTATGAGGGCGCTTTAGCGTCCTTTCTCAATTCAGCGTTGGGCTTTAGCCCTACGCTGTTCTTGGGGTTGCCGAAATCGAGCATTCCTTGTATAAAATTCACTTCCCCTTAACTGTACATACGCCCAATTGCAAATGGAAGGTCTGGAGATCATGGTTTCGGCCAAATGGGATCGTTGACGTGACCACATTGTAGGGGCGAACCTTATGTTCGCCCTCGAACATTCGTTCGCAGACGACATTTGTTCGAGGGCGAACACAAGGTTCGCCCCTACA